>Ga0209253_10002438_pt1 | contig 16482 bp, 14 predicted proteins | sample FrelakmetBRP12BR_FD_187145 | JGI IMG/M metagenome (GOLD analysis project Ga0209253, IMG submission 187145) | Freshwater lake sediment microbial communities from the University of Notre Dame, USA, for methane emissions studies - BRP12 BR (SPAdes)... | ecosystem: Environmental > Aquatic >...
AGGCGCCGGGCATGGCGCTGCTGTTCATCGCCTACGAGCGGCTCATCACCGGCATCCACAACGAGGACACCATCGAGCAGTACCGCGACAACGGCCGCAAGCTCGGCCGGCTGCTCTACCAGGGCCGCTGGTTCGACCCGCAGGCGATCATGCTGCGGGAAGCCGCGCAGCGCTGGGTGGCGCGCGCGGTCACCGGCGAGGTGACGCTCGAACTGCGCCGCGGCAACGACTACTCGATCCTGAACACGACCTCGCCCAACCTCACCTACAAGCCCGAGCGGCTGACGATGGAAAAAGGCGAATCGATGTTCTCGCCGGCCGATCGCATCGGCCAGCTGACGATGCGCAACCTCGACATCACCGACACGCGCGACAAGCTGATCGTCTATTCAAAGGCCGGGCTGCTGTCGACAGGCGCCGGCACGTCGATGCTGCGCATCGGGGACGACAACAAGGAAAAGTAGGCGGGCCGTCGCCCCTGAAAACGCGGGCGACACGCCGATTCACCCGGTATCTCGTTGCGAACGACCGCGCGAAGCAGATTCGCCTTGGCGGGCGATCGCGGCAGCAGGGCTGAGCCAGGCTTTCAGGGGGCGGTCGCCAACCCCGGAACGGCCGTTGGCGCCGTCGCGGTCAATGGGCCGCTTCCGACTGATGGCGATACTTCGGTGCCGGCGGTGCAATAGCCGTTGTCGACCCGTTGCTGCTGTTCGATCAACAGTCGGCGACCGTCGCCTTCGGCAACTGATCGGACGCGCGGTGCGCGCGGTGGAGAAAGGGATCGCCATCAAATTGAACCCTGAGTTGCAGGTTGCGGACGCTCCCTGCGAACGGTCGAGGCGCGAGGGACTCTCAGAACGGTGGGGCGCCGGCCCGGGCCTCTTCGAGGGCAATCGAGATGGTGTCTGAACCTTCTGTGCTCCCGGAGTACACGCCGCTTGGACGACTCTGGACCGATGCACGTGTGACTCCGGTGACGAGATACCGTCGATGCGATGCTGCATCGCGACGCCCACTTGACGGGCCCAGAATCGCAGGCATAGGATCCGCGACCCTCCCATCGGCGAGAGGGAGAAGAACGAACCCACAGGAGACATGCGATGAATCGATTACTTCTAGCGGCGCTTCCCTGCGCGCTCGCTGCTTGCGCCACGTCGCCCGGCGTCACGACGTCTGTGACGCAACCCGGAGCTCCGGCGCTTTCGCACGCGGACGTTCTGACAAAACTCGATAGTCCGTGGGACATGGCCTTCCTTCCCAACGGCACCATGTTCTTCACCGAGAAGTGCCTCGGTCTCTCGGTGCGGCAGCCTGATGGCAAAGTCGTCAAGTTGCTGGGCATGAAGGACGCCAAGGGTTACGCGTCGAGCGCGAGCGATCTGTTCTGCGAAGGCCAAGCCGGCATGAATGGGGTTGCCGTGGATCCCAGCTTCGCCAGCAACCGGTTCATCTACGTCTATTCGACGTCGAGCCTGACCGCCCCCGGGACCAACCGTGTGATGCGGCTGAGGGTCAACGACGCCGTCACCGCGGCGTCCGACCGCGTCGACATCGTCACCGACATTCAGTACAAGCCGCGTGCCAGCAACCATCCGTTCGGCGGTCCCGGTGCGCACAACGGGGGGCGCATTCGCTTCAGCCCGGGCGACGGCTATCTTTACGTGACCACGGGCGACACGCACAACGGCGTCGTGCCTCAAAGCCCGACCCTCATTGGCGGCAAGGTCCTGCGCATCGACCGCGACGGCAAGGCCGCCCCGGGCAATGGCGCGCCGGCGGGCTTCGACCCTCGGATCTACACCTATGGGCACCGCAACCCGCAGGGCATCACTTTCCGGCCGGGTACCAACCAACCGTATACCGCTGAAAACGGTCCGTGGCACAGCGACGAAGTCACGGCGCTCAGGCCAGGGGGCAATGCGGGCTGGGATCCGCGCCCCAACATGGCAGGTCGGGGAGCGTGCCCGGACAACTACTGTGGCTACAGCCCGAACCAGATGGGCGCCGTGGATCCGAAGGAAAGGTCGGCATTCATGCCGATGACCGACACCAAGACCTACCCCGATGCGATGCGGCCGGCCTGGAACAACGATGGCTTGTCGCAGGGTATGTTCGGCGCCACCTTCCTGAGCGGTCCGCAGTGGAAGGCATGGAACGGCCGGATGATCATCGGCTTCGCCGGCATCGGCATCCACGGAACTCCGGTCGGCAACCGGCTTGACGTGCTCGATATCTCGGCCGACGGCTTGTCCGCCACTCGCACCACGGTGAACCTGCCCATGCCCGCCGCTCGTTTCCGCTCAGTGGTGCAAGGGCCGGATGGCAACCTGTATGTGGCGACCGACGAGGGATCGATCTCCCGCCTGACGCCCAACTGATCGTCCGCGGCGGGTGACGCCGTTGCATTGTTGATGCGTGGGGGCCTGCTGGCCCCCACGCTCTTTCGGGTAATTCCAAGAATGATGAAGTCAGTCCTTGTCCTCTCAGCAATGGGTCTGTGCCTGTCGAGTGGCGTCGCGTACGCCGACGACGAGTTGTACAAGACCAAGAACTGTTTCGCCTGCCACAGGATTGACAGGAATCACCTGGGTCCCCCATTCAAGACCATCGCGGCCAAGTACCTCGATGACAAGGGTGCCGACGCAAAGTTGGCAACGAAGATCCGTGAAGGGGGGGTCGGTGTCTGGGGCCCGGTACCGATGCCGCCGCAAACCCAGGTGACGGAAGCCGAAGCCTTGACGCTTGCGCGCTGGATTCTGGAACTCAAATGAGCCTCTCTTGAATGGCTCCGAATCCGTGAGCTCACCTCGGCAGGCGAGCGCCCTCCGCATCCCGCGGCGGTGCGTGCCTGCTGATGTTGGGTCGATGATCGGAACTTCTTGAAGGGGTGGGCTGCGCCGCCGTTTGGCGCCGCCTCTGGCTGCGCAGGCTGCATCAGATCCTCGCTGTCGCAAGTATTGGCCAGAGCAATTGCCGGGACCGTGCGCGCATCATGCGCCTGCGCCTTCCGCCACATCTGTGCTGCCGTGCTTGCGGGCATGCGAGGGACGGCGACAAGATCGCCGAGCGCGCTGCGCTCTTGGTCGGGTTACACGGAAGCGCTGAGAGCCGGCGCGTGACGGTTCCTTCATCACAAATTGCAGCCGTTCTGCGCTCCCGAGTCCATGTCAGCAATCCGGTATCGGCGGCCGTTCGCACCGATCAGACTGAACGCCTGCTGATGGCGGATTCGAGTCCTTTGGGCTCGCAGACTCATTGGCCGCTTGGCCTGCCGAGCGGGCGCCGCGAGGCGAACAGACGACAGACCGCTCACGGCTGAGTAACCGTTCCATTGGCCTGGTGCCTGCTGGGCGCCGGTGGCTTGCCTCGTGCACCGATCAGTCGTCCAATGCGAGGCGATCCTCGCCTACACGATCACCGGCTCCGGCTCCAGCCAGAGGCCGAACTTCTCGGCCACCTTCTCCTGCACCTCGCGCGCCAGGGCGAGGATCTCGGCGCCGCTGGCGCCGCCGCGGTTGACCAGCACCAGCGCCTGCTTCTCGTAGACGCCGGCGCGGCCGCGGGTGACCCCCTTCAGCCCGGCCGCGTCGATCAGCCAGGCGGCGGCGAGCTTGACACGGCCGCCGGGCAGCGGATAGCCAACCAACGACGGGTGATGCGCGATCAGCGCACGGTGCTCGTCGCGGGTGACGATCGGGTTCTTGAAGAAGCTGCCGGCATTGCCGATCAGCGCGGGATCGGGCAGTTTGCGGCGGCGGATCGCGACCACCGTATCGAAGATGTCGCGTGCGGTGGGCTGCGCGATCCCGCGCGCCTTCAGTTCCTGCGCCACGTCGGCGTAGCCGGCGACCGGCTGCCATTGCATGGGCAGCGCCAGCGTGACGAACAGGATCGCGCGGCGACCCGCAAGCGCATGCTTGAAGGCGCTGTCGCGATAGCCGAAGTCGCATTCGGCGGCGCTCATGCGCACGACCTGACGTGCGTCGAAGTCCCATGCGACGACTGAGTCGAGGCGCTCGGCGAGTTCCAGGCCATAGGCGCCGATGTTCTGGATCGGCGCCGCGCCGCAGTTGCCGGGGATCAGCGCCAGGTTCTCCAGCCCCGGCCGCCCCATCGCCAGCAGATGCTCGACCGTCGCATGCCAGTTCTCGCCGGCGCCGACCTCGATGTGCCAGGCGCCGTCGGCCTCGCCTAACTCGCGCAGGCACGGCACCTCGACCTTGATCACCAGGCCGCCGAAGTCCCCGGTCAGCAGCAGATTGCTGCCGCCGCCGAGCACCAGTCGTGGCAGGCCGGCAAGCCTCGGGTCGGCCGCAAGCGCGGCGAGTTCATCGGCAGCGCGCACTCGACAGAAAAAGCGTGCACGCGCCTCGACACCGAAGGTGTTGAACTCGCGCAGCGAGAACTGCTCGTGCAGCGTCGGCAGCATCGGAGCCGAAGGCAGCAGCGCTCAGCGGATGGCGTGCGCGGCGTGGTCGGTACCCGCGCGCTGCGCCGCGCCCCGCCACCAGCGCGCATAAATGCGCGCCGCCAGCACATGCATCGCCGCGCAACGCGCGTCGAGATCCTCGCGCATCGCCTCGGCATCCTGCACCGCCGGGCCGCCGGTGGCCTCCCGCTCGGCCTGGACCTCGTCGTACCAGGCGTCGTCGCCGCTCCAGCTGAGCACGATCGCGGCCGTGGCCTCGCAGTGAAACTGCATGCCGATGTGTGCCACGCCGGCGTGTTCGAGCACGAAGGCCTGGTTCTCGCACCAGCGGCTGGCGAGGAAGTTCGTCGCCCGCGCCGGAGCCGCAAAGGTGTCGCCGTGCCACTGGAACATCTCGAACTCGGCCTGCGTCGCCCCCAGCCACTCGCGCGCCAGCTGCGACTGCGTGATCGCCACCTTGCCCCAGCCGATCTCCTTGACCGGATTGCGCGTGACCGCCGCGCCGAGCGCGCGGGCGAGCAGCTGGCCGCCGAGGCAATGGCCGATCACCGGCACGCCGGCGCCAACGGCACTGCGCAGCAGCAGGAGTTCCGGCCCGATCCAGGGCGGCGCGTCGTTGACACTCATCGGCCCGCCGAGCGAGCAGATGCCGGCGTAGTCGTCCGCACACCCCGGCACCGGCTCGCCCTGGTCAATGCGCACGAGGCGGTAGTCGATGCGGTGCTCGCGCAGCCAGTCCTCGAAATAGCCCGGCCCGACGTCGCCGTGATGCTGCAGGATCGCGACCGGCCGCTTTTCGACGTTCATGCCACCGACTTCACCCGCCGCGCCGGTGCCAGAAGCTCGGCAAAGCGGCTGCGGATCGCCCGCTCGATGCCCGCGGCGTCGAGACCGACGCTGGCCAGCAGCTGCTGCGTGTCGCCGTGATCGACGAAGCGGTCCGGCAAGCCGAGCAGCAGCAGCGGCACCTCGATGCCGGTTTCGGCCAGGACTTCCGCGCAGCCAGAGCCCGCGCCGCCCATCGCCGCGTTCTCCTCGACGGTGACGAGCGCATCGTGCGTGCGCGCCAGCCGCTCTATCAGTTCCCGGTCCAGCGGCTTGACGAAGCGCATGTTGGCCACGGTGGCGTCAAGCGGCCCGGCGGCGGCCAGCGCCGGATGCAGCATCGCGCCAAAGGCGAGGATGGCAATGCGCGCGCCCGGCGGGCAGCTGCTCTCGCGCCGCACTTCGCCCTTGCCGATCGGCAGCGACATCAGGTCGCGCTCGATGGCCACGCCGACGCCGGCGCCGCGCGGATAGCGCACCGCCGCCGGACCGTCGTGGCGCACAGCGGTGGTCAGCATCGCCCGGCATTCGTTCTCGTCGGCCGGCGCCATCACCACCATGTTGGGAATGCAGCGCAGGTACGACAGATCGAATGCGCCGTGGTGCGTGGCGCCGTCGGCGCCGACCAAGCCGCCGCGGTCCAGCGCGAAGGCGACCGGCAGGTTCTGGATCGCCACGTCGTGGATCAGCTGGTCGTAGCCGCGCTGCAGGAAGGTCGAGTAGATCGCCAGCACTGGTCGCAGCCCCTCGCAAGCCATGCCGGCGGCCAGCGTGACGGCGTGTTGCTCGGCGATGCCGACGTCGAAGTAGCGGCCCGGGAACTCGCGCTCGAAGCGCACCATGCCCGATCCCTCGCGCATCGCCGGCGTGATGCCGATCACCCGCGAGTCGGTCGCGGCGATGTCGCACAGCCAGTCGCCGAACACCTGCGTGTAGCTCGGCGCGCCTGCGGAGGCCGACTTCCTGATGCCGACCGACGGATCGAACTTGCCCGGCCCGTGATAAAGCACCGGGTCCGCCTCGGCCAGCTTGTAGCCCTGGCCCTTGCGCGTGACCACATGCAGGAACTGCGGGCCTGTGAGGTGGCGCAGGTTCTGCAGCGTCGGCACCAGCGCGTCCAGATCGTGGCCGTCGATCGGGCCGATGTAGTTGAAGCCGAATTCCTCGAACAGCGTCGCCGGCACCACCATGCCCTTGGCGTGCGACTCGAACTTGCGCGCCAGTTCGAACAGCGGCGGCAGCGGCCGCAGCATCTGCTTGCCGACGTTCTTCGCCGCGGCGTAGAAGCCGCCGCTCAGCAGCCGTGCCAGATAGCGGTTGAGTGCCCCCACCGCCGGCGAGATCGACATGTCGTTGTCGTTCAGCACCACCAGCAGGCGGATGTCGTCGATCACGCCCGCATGGTTCAGCGCCTCGAAGGCCATGCCGCCGGTCATTGCCGAGTCGCCGATCACGGCGATCGCGTGCCGGGTTTCGGCGCGGTGCTTCGCCGCGATGGCCATGCCGAGCGCCGCCGAGATCGAGGTCGACGAATGCGCGGTGCCGAAGGCGTCGTATTCCGACTCCTCGCGCCGCGGGAAGCCGGAGATGCCGCCCATCTGGCGGAGCGCCGCCATCGCCTCGCGGCGGCCGGTCAGGATCTTGTGCGCATAGGTCTGGTGGCCAACGTCCCAGACGATGCGGTCCTCCGGCGTGTCGAACACGTAGTGCAAAGCGATCGTCAGTTCCACCGTGCCGAGGTTCGACGACAGGTGTCCGCCGGTCTTCGACACCGAATCGACCACGAACGCGCGCAGTTCGTCGGCGAGCGCCGGCAGCTGCTGCGGGGCAAGCGCGCGCAGATCGGCCGGTGAATCAATGGTCTTCAGCAGTTCGGGCATGGTCTTGCGAAGCCTGCTGCCGGGCGAATCAGCTCGTGCGCCCGACGATGTAGTCCGCCAATTCTCGCAGACGCCGCGCGCGAGCATCGAGCGGCGCCAGGGCGGCCAGGGCCTCGCGGTGCAGTTGCGCCGCGCGCGCCTTGGCGGCGGCCAGACCCAGCACCGAGACGTAGGTTGGCTTGTTCTCGCGTGCGTCCTTGCCGGCGGTCTTGCCGAGCGACTCGGCGGTGCCCTCGACGTCGAGCACGTCGTCGACGATCTGGAACGCCAGGCCCAGCGCCCGGCCGTAGGCAGCAGCGGCGGCAACGGCCGCTGCATCGGCGCCGGCCGCCGCGGCGCCCATGCGCACCGCGGCCTCGAGCAGCGCACCCGTCTTCATCCGGTGCATCTGCTCCAGTTCGTCGATCGTCAACTGGCGGCCGACAGCAGCCAGGTCGATCGCCTGCCCGCCGCACATACCCTCGGTCGACGACGCGTGCGCCAGCATCGAGGTGAGTTGCGCCCGCAGCTCGGCGGCCAGTGGCGCATCGGCCAGCACGCGGAACGCCTCCGCCTGCAGCGCGTCGCCGGCAAGCATTGCGGTGGCTTCGTCGAAGGCCACGTGCACGGTCGGCTTGCCGCGTCTGAGCACGTCGTCGTCCATGCATGGCAGGTCGTCGTGGATCAGCGAGTACACATGGACGAATTCGACGGCCAGCGCGACGCTGTGCGCGGCAACGCTCGGCCGCTCTGCCTGCGCCGACCCCCCCGCGAGTTCCGCCGCCGCGTAAGCGAGCAACGGGCGCACGCGCTTGCCGCCGCCAAGCGCCGCGTAGCGCATCGCCTGGTGCAGCCGCGCCGGAACGCGGTCAGCCGGCGGCAGCGCTTCCTCGGCCGCCTTTTCGAACGAGGCGAGCCGGGAACGCACCCAATCGTCGAAAGAGGCGCCGGCGACGCGACCGAGCGGCGCGCTTGCCACTGCATTCATGCGCCGCGCAGTTGTCCCGGGGCGAGCGGAGTCAGCATGTCGCCGTCGAGCTTGCGGATCTCCTGCTCGGCCACCGCCAGCTTGCCCTGGCAATGCCGGGCCAGCTCGGCGCCGCGCCGGTAGGCGGCAACGGCGTCGTCGAGGCCGAGTTCACCCGCTTCCATGCGCCTGACCAGCGCATCGAGTTCGTCGAGCGCCTGCTCGAAGGTCAGCTCGCTGACCGGCTTGGGAGTCGAGGTCTTGGCCATCGCGTGATGTTTGAATACGTGACGATTCTAGGCCAGTGCCGCACCCGGCCTGGTCGGCCCGCCCGATAGACTGCGCGCCGTATGCAATCGCTCTGGATGCTGGTCGCCTCGGCGCTGTTTGCGGTCCTCGGCGCCTGCGTGAAACTGGCCGCCGCCCGGTACCACATCGCGGAGATCGTGCTCTACCGAGGGCTGACCGGCGTCGTTGCGCTGGCGGCCTACGCCTACTTCACGCACCGCCCGATCGGCACGCCGATTCCCTGGACGCATTTCCGCCGCGGCGCCGTCGGCACGGCCGCGCTGAGCCTTTGGTTCTTCGCGGCCTCGACTCTGCCGCTCGGCACGGCCACCGCGCTGAACTACACCTCGTCGCTGTTCCTCGCCGCGTTCATCCTTGGCGCCGCCTTGCGCGCACGCCGGCCGGTCAACGTGCCGCTGGTGCTGACGGTGCTGATGGGTTTCGTCGGGGTAGTGCTGCTGCTGCAACCGAGCTTCGGCGCCGGCCAGTGGCTCGGCGCCTCCGGCGGGCTGTTGTCCGGCCTGCTGTCGGCGACCGCCTACTGGTACGTGCGCGACCTGGCCCGCCAGGGCGAGCCGGAGTGGCGCATCGTGTTCTACTTCTCGCTGTCGGTGCTGGCGATCGGCTTCGCCGGCAGCCTGATCACCGGCTTCACCGAGCACACGCCGGCCGGCGCGCTGCTGCTCGCCGCGGTGGGCATCATCGCGCTGCTGGCGCAGCTGGCGATGACCCGCGCCTATTCGCTCGGCCACGCGCTGCTCACCGCCAGTCTGCAATACTCGGCGATCGTCTTTTCGGCGACGCTCGGCGTGATCGTCTTCGCCGACCGCATCGCCCTGGCCGGCTGGATCGGCATGGCGGTCATCATCGGCAGCGGCGCGCTGGCCACCTGGCTGGCGCAGCGGCGGCCGCGCGCCGGCATCGACAAGCCTCTTTCCGTGGATAACCAATGAGCACATCCCTGGTTGCCGTTTCCGAACTCAAGGCCCACCTGTCGGACGCCGACTGGTGCGCCATCGACTGCCGGCACGACCTGATGGACGTCGAACTCGGCCGCCGCCAGTACGCGCAGGGCCACATTCCCGGCGCACAGTTCGCCAGCATCGACGACGACCTGTCCGGGCCGAAGACCGGCACCAACGGTCGCCATCCGCTGCCGGACCGGGCGCGCCTGGCGGCGAAATTCGCCGCCTGGGGCATCGGCAGCGACACGCAGATCGTCGCCTACGACGCCTCCGGCGGGCAGTTCGCGGCTCGGCTGTGGTGGCTCGCTCGCTGGCTCGGGCACGACAAGGTGGCGCTGCTCGACGGCGGCTGGCCGCTATGGCTTGCCGAGACCGGGCTCGCCAGCATCGAGCCGTCAGCGCGTCCGCCCGGCCGCTTCACGGCCGGTGAAAGCCTGGAGGGCGTCGTATCCGCGCACGAACTGCAGCGGCTGCTCGTCAACCACAGCGCGCTGCTGGTCGATGCACGCGCGCCGGAGCGCTACGAAGGACGGCTGGAACCGATCGACCCGGTGGCCGGCCACATCCCCGGCGCGATCAGCCGCTTCTGGCAGACCAATCTCGCCGACGGCCGCTTCAAGCCTGCCGCGCAACTGCGCGCCGAGTACGAGCAGCTCCTCGCCGGTCGCTCGCCGGCGCAGATGGTGGCGCAGTGCGGCTCAGGCGTCACGGCCTGCCATCACCTGCTGGCCATGCAGGTCGCCGGTCTGCCCGGTGCGCGGCTGTACGTCGGCTCGTGGAGCGAGTGGATCGCCGACCCGTCGCGGCCGGTGGCCACCGGCCCGCAGCCCTAGGCTCAGTGTGCATGCATCGCGGCGCCGATCAGCGCCGCGATGGCCACGCCAACCAGCACCAGCGCCACCTGCGGAGCCGACTGCGCCAGCCGCGAGCGGCGCATCATCTCCGGCAGCAGGTCGCTCAACGCGATGTAGATGAAGCTCGCCGCCGCCAGCAGCAGCGCGTACGGCAGCAGATGGTCCATCGCATCGAGGACGAAGTAGCCGACCACGCCGCCGGCAACGGCGGAGCTGCCCGAGATCATGTTGAAGAGGAAGGCGCGCCGCCTCGTGTAGCCGGCATTCAGCAGGATCATGAAGTCGCCCACTTCGTGCGGGATCTCGTGCGCCATCACCGCGGCCGTCGCCAGGACGCCGGCCTGCCAGTCGACCAGGAAGGCGGCGGCGATCACCACGCCGTCGGCGAAGTTGTGGAAGGCGTCGCCGACCAGGATCGGAATGCCGCCGCGGCGCGCCTCCTGCGCATCGTGGCCGTGGTGATGGCGGTGCTCGTCGCCCTCGTGATGGTGCGTGTGATGGATGAGCGACAGCTTCTCGAGCAGGAAGAAGCCGAGGATGCCGGCCAGCAGCACCCAGCCCAGCTGCTGGGGATCGATGCCGCTTTCCAGCGCCTCGGGCACCAGGCGCGTGAACGCGACGGTCAGCAGCAGGCCCGCCGAGACGCAGACCAGCCGATCGACCAGCGTGCTGAGGAAGCGGAAGCTCAGCCACGCCGCGAGCGCGATCGAAATCACCGTCGCGACGACGTTGGCGATGATGATCCAGGCGAGCGTGTTCATCGGTTGTCTGCAAGCTGAAGTCAGGCTAGCAGAGCTGTCAAGCGCGGCCTGTAGGAAGCAAAACGGCCGCGCAGTGCGCGGCCGTTTTGCCTCGATCAGCAGACCTCAGCCGACGCCGTTCGCCTTGAACCATGCCAGCGCCCGCTTCCAGCCATCGTCGGCCGCTTGCTTGCGGTAGGTGGAGCGATAGTCGGCAAAGAAGCCGTGCGGCGTGTCTGGATACAGAATGATCTCGGCAGACTTGTTGCCGGCCGCCTTCAGCGCGGCACGCATCCTCGCGACCGTGTCATTGGGTATGCCGCCGTCGGCGGCGCCGTACAACCCGAGGATCGGCTGCCTGATCGACGCGGCCACCTCCAGCGCGGTCCTATCGCCTGGGTGGTTGGCGCGCGACACCGTGCCGTACCAGGCCACGCCCGCCTTCAATTTCGGGTTGTGCGCGGCGTACATCCAGACGATGCGGCCGCCCCAGCAGAAACCGGTGATGCCCAGCCTGTCCCCATCACCACCGTTCGCAGTTGCCCAGGCGGCCGTCGCGTCGAGATCGGCCATGACCTGCGCATTCGACACCTTGGCGACGACTTCGCTCATGAGCTTGCCGATGTCCTCGTACCGGGAAGGATCGCCCTGGCGCGCGTACAACTCGGGCGCAATCGCCAAGTAGCCGGCCCTGGCAAGGCGCCGGCAGACGTCCTTGATGTGCTCGTGCACGCCGAAGATCTCTTGCACCACCAGCACCGTACCCAAGCCGCTGCGGCCGGCCGGCATTGCGCGGTAGGCGGGCATGGCGCCATCACGCGTCGGGATCTTCACTTCGCCGGCCGTCAGGCCCTGCGTGTCGGTGACGATCATCGTCTGCGCCTGCACCGGCAGCACGGCAGCGGCAAATCCGGCCGCCAGTGAGGTTTGCACAAACGACCGCCGCGTCTGCTCGGACGGCGGGAGCAGGCTATCGATCTGTTCGCGCAACGCTCGAGGCAGCAAGGGAGCCGCCTCAGAAAGCGACGAGGTCGATCCGGGTGAGCGTGACTTGTGGCCCGATGCGCGGCGCGTTGGTCAGATGCCACGCCGTGTACTGCTCCGCATAAGGGTTAGTCGACGAGACGCCATCGACCGGCACGATCACCTTGTACCCCCGCAGCGCCGCACCTGCCGCCGTGTTGAGCACCGCGCCTTCGCCAGAGGTGCCGACAACGATGACGGTCTTGATCCCCTTTTCCTTCAGGATCTTGTCGAGATCGGTGTTCATGAACTTGTCGGGTCCCGACGAGACCGATGGGTCTCCGGCGCGCGGCGCGACCTCGGGCAGCGTGTCGGTCAGCGGCATTCCGGCCAGGCTGTAGACGACCGGCACGCCGGCCTGTCGGGCCTTGTCGAGCATTCCCTGCACCTTGGGCAGCGATGCCACGCAGCGCGGCCGCGGGCTGCAGGTCTGCTTGACGAAGTCGAGTAGGAGCAGTGCGGTTTCCTTCGGCTCAACCTTCACTGTCTTCAACTCGGGCGCCGCCGGAGCCTTGATGCTGGCCCACTCATCAACGATCGTCTGCGCCTGCGCCGGGAACAGGGCGGCGGCAAAGCCAACGGCCATCGACGCCTTCAGGAGGCCACGCCAGCCAGGCATCTGCCGCCCGCGCTGGACCACGCCATCGCTACCGGCGCCTGAAAAAGATCGCGACATGAAAACGCTCACTGTTTGTTCTCCTCTGCACAAGTCCTCTAAGGCGCGGCGAGTATAGAGATCGAGCCGCGTCGCACCTATCGGGATTCCCCGTAGCTAGAATCGCGCCGCTCACGCGTTTACGTGCGCCGCGCCAGGCCCTCTCGTGGCCGGCGCGGCGTTTCGTTATCCGCACTTGCCCAATCCCGACGGTTGCAGCACGACCGCTGCGGCCGCAACCGATGAAGGACCTGCATGCCCTTCGACGCCGAATCCATTGCCCACCGCTTCCGCCGGCTGGCGCCGGCCAGGGTCGACTACGCCTCGCTACGCGTGGTCGAGGAGCACTCGAACACCACGCGCGTGCGGCAGGACGTCGTCGAGCCGGCCGAGCGTTCGATCGACCGCGGCGCGATGATCAGCGTGCTGGCCGGCGACGGCATCGGCTACGCGGCGACCAGCGACCTGACCGATGCCGGCCTGCGCGCGGCGCTTGACCGCGCCGCGCATTGGGCGCGGCTGTCGCAAGGGCGCAGCGTGTTCGACGCCCCGCCCGCCCTGCCGAGGGCGGCCGGGCGCTACGCGTCGGCTACCACCAAGCCGCTCGCGCTGAGCGCCGCCGACCGGCTCGACCTGCTGATGCGCGAGTCGAAGGCCTGTCGCATCGACGAGCGCATCGTCGACTGGGAGGCGAGCCTGTGGACGGTGCGCAGCCGCCAGATGACGGCGGGCATCGACGACGGCGAAACGCTGCAGGAATACGACTTCACGATTCCGGCGCTGCACGTGGTGGCGCACGCCGAAGGCCTTACGCAGACGCGCTCGTGGGGCGGCCGCTACAACGGCTACTGCCAGCAGGGCGGGCTTGAAGTGATCGAGCGATCCGGCTTCGTCGGCAGCGGCCGCACCACCGCGGAGGAAGCGCTGCAACTGCTGGCGGCGCCCAACTGCCCCGCTGGCCGTTTCGACGTGCTGCTGATGCCGGACCAGATGATGCTGCAGATCCACGAGTCGATCGGCCATCCGCTCGAACTCGACCGCATCCTCGGCGACGAGCGCAACTATGCCGGCACCAGCTTCGTCACGCTCGACATGTTCGGCGCCTACCAGTACGGCTCGAAGCTGCTCAACGTCACCTTCGACCCGACCCGCAGCGAGGAATTCGCCAGCTTCGCCTTCGACGACGAGGGCAGCCGCGCGCAGCGCGAATTCCTGATCCGCGACGGCCTGCTGCTGCGGCCGCTCGGCGGCACGATCTCGCAGCAGCGCGCGGCCCGGCTGCGCAGCGACCTGGGGTCGGTCGCCACCGCACGCAGCTGCGGCTGGAACCGGCCGCCGATCGACCGCATGAGCAACCTGAACGTCGAGCCGGGCACCTCGACGCTCGAGGAAATGATCGCCTCGATCGACGACGGCATCCTGATGAAGACCAACGCCTCGTGGTCGATCGACGATTCGCGCAACAAGTTCCAGTTCGGCTGCGAGTGGGGCCAGCGCATCCGCGAAGGCCGGCTGGCCGAGGTGGTGCGCAACCCCAACTATCGCGGCATCTCGGCCACCTTCTGGCGCTCGCTCGCCATGGTCGGCGATGCGTCGACGATGGAGGTGATGGGCACCCCGTACTGCGGCAAAGGCGAGCCGAACCAGGCGATCCGCGTCGGCCACGCCAGCCCGGCCTGTCGCTTCCAAGGGGTCGACGTCTTCGGCGCGGAGAAGTAGGCAATGAAGGAACTTTTCTTCGACCTCGCCGCGTACGCCAACGGCCAGTTGCGCGGCGGCGAAGTGCTGCTCGCCAACTTCGACGGCGAAGTCTCCGACTTCCTGCGCTTCAACCATGCCCGGGTGCGGCAGCCGATGACGGTGCACCAGGCCCATCTGACGTTGCAGCTGATCGACGGCCGGCGACACGACCGAACGACGCTGGCGATCACCGGCAATGCCGAGGAGGACCGGCCGGCGGTCAAGGGCGCCCTCGAAGCGATGCGCGCTGACCTGCCGGCGCTGCCGGAGGATCCCTACCTTCTCTACTGCGACGAGGCCGGCGCCTCGGACAACGCGCGCACCGGCCGCATGCCCTCGCCGGAGGAAGCGGTCGAGATGATCACCACGGCCGGCGCCGGCCTCGATCTGGTCGGCATCCTCGCCAGCGGGCCGGTATTCCGCGGCTTTGCCAGCTCGCTGGGTGCGCGCCACTGGCATGAAGTGGACAGCTTCCTGTTCGACTGGTCGGTCTACCGCAGCGGCGACAAGGCGGTGAAGGCGAGCTTTGCCGGCCAGCAGTGGGACCGCGCCGAGGTCGCGCGGCGGCTCGACGCCACGCGCGCGCAGCTGCCTTTCCTGGCGCGCAACCCGCGCACGATCGAGCCGGGCGCCTATCGCGCCTACGTGTCGCCGGCGGCGCTCGACGAGCTGCTGTGGATGCTCAACTGGGGCGGCGTCTCGGCGAAGGAGCAGCGCACGCAGCAGAGCACGATCCAGCAGCTGGTCGACGGCGAAGTCGCGCTGTCGCCACTGGTCACGCTGCGCGAGCACATCGCCGGCGGGCTGGCGCCGGCGTTCGACGAGGCGGGCTTCGCCCGCCCCGCCTCGGTCGACCTGATCCGCGCCGGGCGGCACGCCGGCAGCCTGGTCAGCCCGCGCACGGCGCAGGAGTACGGCATCGAATCGAACGGCGCCGACGAGTCCGAGTCGATGCAGGCGATGGAGCTTGCCGCGGGGCAGCTACCGCGCGCCGACGCGCTGCGCGCACTCGACACCGGCGTGTACGTCGGCAACTTCCACTACCTGAACTGGTCGGACCGCAGCGCTGCACGAGTCACCGGCATGACGCGCTTCGCCACCTACTGGGTCGAAGGCGGCGAGATCGTCGCGCCGCTGGCGGTGATGCGCTTCGACGACAGCCTGTACCGGATGCTCGGCTCGGAACTCGAAGCGCTCGACAACGAAACCGACTGGATCCTCAACAATGGCACCTACGGCGGCCGCTCGGTGGAGACGAGCCGCGTGCCCGGCGCACTGCTCAGGCAGCTGCGGCTGACGCTGTAGGCGCCGCCCGGCGTGCCAGCCAGGCGCCGAGCCGGTCGGCGGTATCGGCCGGCAAGTGCAGGCCGAGCTTGCTACGCCGCCACAGGATGTCCTCGGGTGTCCGCGCCCATTCGCGGCCGATCAGGTACTCGACCTCGGCCGCATACAGACCGGGCGCAATTTCCTCGCCCAGCTGCGCCAGGCTCGACGCGTCGCCGAGCCACTGGTCCATCCGCGTGCCGTAGGCGCGTGCGTAGCGGCCCAGCAGCGGCGGGGGCAGCCATGGCCTGCGCCGCGCCTGCAGCGCGCAGAAGCTCTCGAAGTCGGCCATCGGATCGCCGCTGGCCTTGACCACCGTGCCGAGGTCGCCGCCGGGCAGCGGCGCCTTCGCGGTCCACGTCGCCTTCGTGATGCCCAGCGGCCGCGCAAGGAGGTCGACCGCCTCTTCGGCCAGCGCGCGGTACGTGGTGAGCTTGCCGCCCCAGACCGACAGCAGGGGCGGGCCTTGCGTGTCCAGCTCGAGTTTGTAGTCGCGGGTGACCGACGACGCATCGGCGCCATCGTCGAGCAGCGGCCGCACGCCCGAGTAGGTCCAGACCACGTCGGCCGGCGCGATCTGCCGGCTGAAGTAGCGGTTGATCATCGTGCACAGGTAGTCGATCTCGGCAGCATCGGCGCGCGCCTCGCCTGGATCGCCGCCGATCTCGACGTCGGTGGTGCCAATGAGCGTGAAATCGCGCTCGAACGGGATCGCGAAGACGATCCGCTTGTCCGGGTTCTGGAAGATGTACGCGTACGGGTGGTCGAAGAGCTTGCGCACGACGATGTGGCTGCCCTTGACCAGCCGCAACTG
>Ga0209253_10002439_pt1 | contig 16481 bp, 15 predicted proteins | sample FrelakmetBRP12BR_FD_187145 | JGI IMG/M metagenome (GOLD analysis project Ga0209253, IMG submission 187145) | Freshwater lake sediment microbial communities from the University of Notre Dame, USA, for methane emissions studies - BRP12 BR (SPAdes)... | ecosystem: Environmental > Aquatic >...
TGCTCAGGTGTTTAGGCTGAAGGCTGAAGACTGAAGGGGAATAATGATCATCCATGACACCATCACCTGCCAACGTATCCAAACGATCTTGGCTTTGTGCGATCGCGCATGTCTTTTCCTTCAGTCTATCTACCTTCAGTCTATCTACCTGAGTAGTTACCTTCTGCCTTCGATATAAGCCAGATCCGATTGATCCAAGTACCTCTGACAGAAGCGATAGATCTCTGAATCATCCAGCCAGTTCATGATCAGCTCGACAAGCTCGCCCTTGGATTTCTTGGAAAGGAAAAGGACAAGAACGATCCTTGCTCTTTGTATGAGTTCAGCGTCTTTCATCCAATGGTCATTCAAAAGCTTACAGCCCCCTTTCCATGCGGTGTTCTATGTTCTTGAACGATTGAAAGTCAGCGTCCAAGGGCTTCCCATCCCGCTGTTTTCTGAAAGCGAACGGCTTTTCTAAAGCTCTTGTTCTCTCCTTAGGACACATTTCTTCATCCTGGTGATCAGCTCCGTTTCCTGCACATAGGGGATGACGAGCCGGTACTTTGCCCGCGTCATGGCTACATAAACCAGGGAGACCATGGTCTGCTTCGTTTCCTCCGTTGGATGGATGTGATCGAGACCCACCAGGTAGACCAGGTCAAAGTCCAGGCCCTTGGAGCTGTGAATGCTGATGAGGGATACTCGGTCCGTGGTGACATCATACATTTCCTTGGACCGGACATCTTGTGAGACCCAGGTGCTCGGGATGCCCGAGGCTTCAAGGCTTCTGAGGAGGCGCATGGGCAATGCCCGGTTATCATAAGAGAACCTGTCCGGGCCGTAGACCTTGTCGTCATAGATGATCCCCGTCTCCGATCTCTTGTACTCACCCCCTTGGACACAATCCTTCAAATCTTTGAGCACGAAGTTCTCGATCTTTCCGGTGTCCTGGAATTTGAGGATTTCAGGTGCGGCCCCGTGAAAGGCACCGGCCTCGGAGAGAAGCGCAAGTTGCGTGTTTGCCCTGGGCTCCTGGCCTATGAAGCGCTGCGTAAAATCGAATATGGCCTTCGTGTTCCGGTACACCCTTTTGAGGTAGTGGATCCGTCCGCCGGCCTTGATGCCGACGGATTTCCATGACGGCCTCCTCATGTAGAGGTCTTGGTAGGAGTCCAGGCTGAGGACGAAGTCCCCGCCGGGTTTGAGCAAGGCCAGAACGACCTTCAACATCAGGTCGTCAAAGTCCTGTCCCTCGTCGACCAGGATCACATCGAAAGGGTCCACACGGTTTTTTTCAGCCTTGACCCTGTCCAGGGTTTCCTGCGCCACGAGGTCGTAGTAGTCTGAATTCTCGTTCTCAAAGCGAACGGTTTCTCCCAGCACCTGGGAGCACAGCTCGAAAAAGTGGCAGACGTGAACCCCGCCGTCTCCTGTACCTATCGCTTTTTCCTGGATGAGCCTCTTCAGGTAACTGACAAGAGCAATGTTGAAACAGACCAGGAGGATCCTCTTGATCTTTGGCTGGTACCTGCGGAGCTGGCAGCAGCGATGCACCAGGACCAGAGTCTTTCCACTCCCGGGCGGCCCCTTGATGATCTGGTGTCCTGGCCCCAGCCGCAGGGCCAACCTTGCCTGGGCCTCGTCAAGGGCCGCCACCTCCCTCTGGAAGTGCTCCTTTCCAACACCCTGGCGTGCAGGCAGTCGGATCTTCCCCTCCGGCCACAGGGCAAAGTGGAGCTTTGCCTCCTCTTTTCCTGTCAGGCCTTTGAAGGAGAAAGGAAAGGCGCCGGAGATCCTTTGTTGAAACTTCCGGCCTGACGGGTCACAGAGAATCTCCCCTGTCGGGTCGAGATCCTCCCGGAGCAATGTCATCTCCATGGGGATGAGCCACCGGATCCCTTGGTCCCCGTATTCATCCCGGGAAATGTTAGGGAAGACCACCATCCTCCCCACAGGTATTTTCAACCCTCCCTCATGGGCCGGTTCACGGGAGACGAATTCAGGTACTTCTCTGAGCCCTTCCATCAACGCATTCCCATAGCCCTTCGCCTGTCTCAGGGGGTTGGTCTTTTGTTCGGTTTTTCCGGAGATCTGAACGGTGAAATGGTGTGGTGTGTAGGAGAGGATCTGATGCGAAGCCCAGTCTTTTACCTCCAGCACCAGGAGCCCCAGCTTCTTCCCGTAGAGAACGAAGTCAGGGACCTTCCCTTGGCTGCCGATGGAGGGTTGATACCAGCAGGTGAAATCCTTGTGCGGCCTTGCCGCCTCTTTTATGAACCTGAAAACCCTTTTCTCGCCTTCAGTAGCCTCTTCACAACCCTCCATGTACTCCGGGTACATTCTGGCCATGTTTGAACCTTTCGGGTACTCACTTCAGAGATCTCATCTCCCGGTCAAACTCCCTTTCACAGCGTAGCCCAGAAGAGCGTTTTCCTGATTCTCTCGATCAACGCGTCCACCCTTTCCGGATACTTGAGCACTGTAACCGGTTGCCATTCCAGCCAATCACCCAGAATTTCACCGTAAAGCACGGCACATGCTCTGGATACTTGAACCTCCCCATTTTTGTTCACCTCTGGAACACATGTTTCAAGCCGTTCTCGAACCTGGTCCCGGGCAGTTTCATCTTCTGCGTGAAACACGACTGCCTTGCTCTCTGAAAAAGGCCGGCTGCTGCCAAACTTCCCGTAGACATGACCTCCCGGGAATTTCTCCTCGTACACACGCAGCAGTGAAAGACACTCATCCATCCCGTTGAGAACAGCCGCAATCTTCCAGCAATGGTAGGCAGGGCCGAGGTCAATCTCAGTTGCCCCGTCTTTGAGCTGATCATAGAGGTGCTGAATGCACGGAAGGCATCTCCCATAGATGTTGGCTTTCGTTTTTTCCAGGTCCGGCTTGCTCTCGAAGCTGACCCAGAAATCTCCCTTCTCACTGTGAGGGATCTGGCCGACATAAATGTGCCACGCCGCTTTGTCGGTGTCTTTCCCACCCTTCTCCATCACGAGTTCCCTCTCGAACATGCTAAAGGGTCTCGGAAGATTGCAATAAACATTGTCTTCGCCCAACCCCTGCCAAAAGCAAAAGTGCGGGAAAAAGCATATCTTTCACGAAACCAGGTCCCGGCTCAAGTCCTGGCCGATCACCGTGCTCCGGAGTTCGAGCTCCATGAGGGCCGCTGCCGTGGCCCCGAGATCGCCGATCCGGATCGGCCTCGGGTGAATGCCCTGCTTTCCGCCCGGCACTGCGATGGCCGCGACAATAGGGAGCGTGTCCACGGACCCGTGCCCTCCGTTGTAGACACGGAAAGCCGGAGTCCACGACGGCGCCTGGACACCCACGTTCGGCACATGGCCGTTGTATGCCGGTATCTGCCACCCGTTCTTCGCGAGCACGATGAGGTCAGGCCATATCATGCTCTTCTCCCTGTCCGTCTCCACAAAATACGTGTGATACAGCTCGCCCGGCAGGCAGACGTCCTTCACGCCTTCCTTCATGTCGCGCCGGTCCAGGACCCACCAGGGGCATTCTTCCGTCTTTGTCTGGGGGTTCCATGCCCTGTGCTTGAGGAGCAGGTCTTTGGCTGCAGGGACCTGTTCCTTCCTGTCGCGCCAGTAGATCACGCCGTAACTGCTCACGCTGAACGCATAGACGTTATTGTCTGCCACCAAGTCCGCCTTATCAAGGATACCCATGACATCGGTAGACGAAAAATTCTCAGAATAGAGATGATTCACAGCAGAATGGTCGCTCAGGAGGATGATGGTGGCATTTTGCAGGATCCCTTGCTCCTCGAATCCTTTCATCAGCCTCCCGAACTGGATGTCCACGTCGCGTATCACGTCGAGGATGGGCTCCCTGAAAAGCAGCGGGTTCCGGCCGCTCACCATGGCGTACTCTGGTTTCATTTCACACCCTTTCGCCAGGTCCACCGGCTCCTGAGAGACTACAAACTCAGAGGGATCCCATCCGCACCCGACACAGTGGCCTGCGTCGTCCGTCTGGGCCATCAGGATGTAGGCCATGTCCGGGTCCTGTTGCCGGAATATCTCCAGGGTGGAATCCACGATCCAGCGATCGTGAGGAAAGTGCTCCGGGTAGCGCACCATCTGGCGGGTGAGAAGGCCGCCCTGGCCCGACCAGAGACGGGACATCACGGTGCTCGGGCTGAAGTGACGGAGGAGATTTTTCCACCGGAGCTCCTTCCAACCGAAAAACCCCGCGCTTCCTGATTCCGGATCACAAGACCCGTCCGTGTCGGTCAGAGGGTCGGCGAAGCTTTCTTTTTGCGGCGCCTGGAGATAAGTGGGAAAGTGTGTGCCTGTCACGACGATGTCGACGCCGGACTCGCCTGCAGGCTGGCGGAACATCTCCCCCACCCACTTTTTCCCAGTGATGAAGAGCGTCTTCGAGCCGGGCCAGCGCCGCTTCCACGCGTGGAAGAGCGTGTCGACGGGACGGCCCTGGTCATCCCTTGCCATGGAGAGGTGGGAATGCCTGATGATCGCTTTCCCTTTTTCGTCCCAGCCCACAGGCTGCGCCCAGACGCCGATGATTCCGTTCTGAGCCATGCTGGTGCCGGCGAGCGCATTCAGGTGGTTCATGTCCGTGGCGGCCGGCAGATACGCCTTTGCGTCGGGATACCACACCGCCCGGTTCAGGAAAGCGCGCATGGAGGGCATCAGCCAGTCGCCGTCTTTGCCACCGAGCTGGCCCTTGGAATTCAGCTCAAGGTATTTGGGGTGCAGCGCATCGATGGCAATGTAGATGAGCCGCCTGTGAGATCTCTCCCCTTTCACCGGGTTCTGCGTCTCCCCTGTCCCGGCAAAAGCGCGGCCATGCAAGCGGGGCACCCTTCCCGAGAGAAGTGCACCCCCCAGGAGCGCGCCGCAGATCCGAAGGAAGGGTCTTCTGCCCAAACGGCTAAAACGGTTTTCTCCGGAATCCTTTTCGTTCATGATCACCTCTGTTAGACAGCCGGTGCAATACGGATTGAGTCAGTCCGCCTGAGAAGAGTGAATCTGTCGCCCTATCCCCCTCCCCTAACCCATCCCACCAAGGGAGGGGAATTCTGAGCGAGGACTAATATTTTCCTCCCCCTCGATGGGGGAGGTGAGGTGGGGGTGAAGGGAAGTTGCCCACGTAAGTTATCAATGAGACACTGCACTAGCTTTGCAGTTTGATTTGATGATCTGGGCAATAGCCCGTTAACAGCAGGCCAAGTCAGCGCCCTCACGCCGGAGGGGTCGTGCATTCGGCCAGCCTCCTCTTCAGCGCCTGGGGCAGCACGTCGTTGGCCGCTTCCAGGACCACCGCCGGCATGTTCCCAAAGACCTGATAGGCGCGGTTGAGCACCCGGTCATCCCAGATCGTGTCAATGTCGTTCCGGGTCAGTTTCTCCGAGTCAAAAGCTTGTCCCAACCCACCCAGCTTGTTGACCACCCAGTGATTGGCGGCACTGACGATCCACTGGCTGCCATAAGGGTCTTTGAACCATTCCTTCTCCGATGAAAGGACGCTGCGCCTGTTTTCAATGAGCCACGCCAGAGACACCATGTCGTGGGCCACCACCGACTCCGATGCCATGACCAGGCCGATCTCGGGCTGCACGACAAGACCTTTGTCCGGACCGAAGGTGGTGAGGATCTTGTCTGCTGCCGAAATCACCATTCGCTGCTTCTTGAGCAGGGTTTCTACCGTGTTGCCCTCAGCTGTCTTCTCCTGGAACGTGGAGGCGTCCCGGTGGTATTCAAGGCGCGTGTCGGTGCGCCAATACCCTACGGCGGCCTTGAGACCCAGGGTGCTGCCTGCCAGCACATGGCGGCTGCAACGGGGCATGAGGATGATGTGATCGACCTCCTTGAGGATGTTCGGCATCATGAGGCCCCTATTCCAGTGGGAACTCGCAGCAGGCAAGTCTTCATAAAAGGCAGACCACCCTGATTCCTCGAAGAAGTGGAGCTCAGCACCGGCTGCTGTTGCGGCCCTAGCCATTCCGGATGCCTCCATGAGGCGGCGGGAACTGCCTGAAAGACCTTCCTGCGAGAGTTTCACGTGTTCAATACCGCACATGTCTCCCACAATGACTCGCCGCACTCCCCTGTCCTTGAGCATCTCCACAACCGCTCCTATGGCCTCCGGACTGGTGGTGGCCGGATAGGGATTGCCCGAGTTAAGGGCGGGCTTGATGAATACAGCGTCGCCTCTGGACAACCAGGAGAAGTCCGTGGCTGATTCTGCTGCGGCGCGAACCGCGGATTTCACGATCTGCGGGGAGGCCCCTCGTTCCACCCCGGCTAAACAGACCCGGGTCGGCTTCCCTAGCGCAGGCAGCCTGGCAACTGTTAGAGGCTGAGATGAGGCGACGCCCTCTTTCCGCCAAAAAAACGCTACGGCCGCAAGCTGTGCTGTCACTTTCAGAAATGCTCTTCGTTCCATTGATCTGCCCTCTTAATGAATGCCAGTTTAAGGTTTTGTGGGGTTCTTGCGCAAACTAAAAATAACAGACGACAAAGTAATAGGTGGTTAACTTAGAACCTATACACAAACAGGGTCTCAGAATCCCCCTTTCGTAAAGGGGGATTTAGGGGGATTTGGTATGCCAGACGGGTTAAATCCCCCCCGCGCCCTCCTTTTCAATTCAACATTTCCCTGTTGGCGTATTTCCTGAATGAGGTTAGAATCTGTCAGCCTGATCATACGGCGAGGCTTAAGAGTATAAGGGGGTGGACATGGAGGACTTGGCAAGAGTGGATCAGTGCAAAGCAGAGGTCGTCGCTTCCGAGCACCGACGGGGGGAGATTCCGGGCATCGTGGATGAGCTCGTGCTGAGCTGTAGGACGGGGGACTGTTTTGATCACATCAGTCCCGAGCCCATTCCATCGAGGGAGGCCACGATAGGCGTCATTGAAAAAGCGAGGCGCATCCTGTACCCGGGGTACTTCATCCGCTCCCGGGTGGACAACATCAACCTCAGCTACTACTTCGGGCAAGAGGCGACCGCCTTGTTTGAAGCCCTCACTGAACAGATCACCCTGTCCGTCCGGCATGAGTGCCTTCGCTACAGTCAGCCCTGCACCCACTGCGAAGAGAGAGGGCAGGAGGCGGCGATCGCCTTCATGCACCGGCTCCCCCGGTTGCGGAGCATGCTCGCCATGGATGTTCGAGCAGCCTACCAGGGTGATCCTGCAGCCAAAGGCTTCGATGAGATCATCTTCAGCTATCCCGGGCTGTTTGCCATGACCGTCTACCGCATCGCCCACCAGCTCCACGAGCAGGGCATTCCCCTGATTTCCCGGATCATGACCGAGTTTGCCCACAGCATGACCGGGATCGACATCCACCCGGGAGCGCATATCGGAGAGAGCTTCTTCATCGACCACGGGACCGGTGTGGTCATCGGCGAGACCTGCGAGATCGGGAAGCGGGTGCGAATCTACCAGGGGGTGACTCTAGGCGCCTTATCCGTGCAGAGAGAAGAGGTGGAAGGCCTCAGGAACAGAAAACGACACCCCACGATCGAAGACGATGTTATCATTTACTCCGGGGCAACGATCCTGGGCGGGAACACGGTCATCGGCGCCCGTTCCGTGATCGGAGGCAACGTGTGGCTCACCGAGTCCGTCCCTCCGGACACCCAGGTATATATGAAAAAACCAGAGCTTGTCTTCAAAGGCAAATTCAGCTGAAGAATCGAAAAGGCATACGATAAAGGGGGAAAGGATGAGCAGAATATTTTCTGATGTCACCCAAACCATAGGAGGCACGCCTCTCGTGAGTTTGGACCGGATGGCCGGGGGACTGCCGGCCGCCCTGCTGGCCAAGCTCGAATTCAGGAACCCCGCGGGAAGCGTCAAGGACCGCATTGGATTGGCCATGATCGAGGCTGCAGAGAGGCAGGGACTGATTCACAGCGACACGCTGATCGTGGAGCCCACGAGCGGGAACACGGGCATTGCCCTGGCCTTTGTCTGCGCCGCAAAAAAATACCGGATCCTGCTGACCATGCCGGAAACCATGAGCGTGGAGAGGAGAAAGCTCCTGAAGCACCTTGGCGCACAACTGGTCCTCACTCCCGGCACCGAAGGAATGAAAGGGGCCATCAAAATGGCTCGCGAGATCCTTGCGGAAAACCCAAAGGCCTACATGCCCGACCAGTTCGGCAACCCAGCCAATCCGGAGATCCATCGAAAAACAACGGCAGAAGAGATCTGGCAGGACACCGGTGGAGAAGTGGACATCCTGGTCGCGGGCGTGGGGACCGGAGGCACCATTACCGGGGTGTCGGAGGCGATCAAGAGCCGCAAGCCCTCTTTCAAGACAGTGGCCGTCGAACCCGCCGCATCCCCTGTTCTTTCCGGAGGCAAGCCAGGCCCGCACAAGATCCAGGGGATTGGAGCGGGCTTTATTCCTGAAGTGCTCAACACCCGCATCATCGATGAAATCATCACGGTCACCAACGACGAGGCCTTTGAGGTTGCGAGGGACCTGGCCAAAATGGAAGGCATCCTGGCCGGTATCTCGTCAGGTGCAGCGGTTGCAGCGGGTTTGAGAGTTGCCGGCCGGCCCGAAAACAAGGGCAAGAAAATCGTGGTCATCCTGGCCAGCACAGGCGAGCGGTATCTGAGCACGGAATTGTTTAAAGAATAGAAAAAAAGGAGACAGAATACAGAAGACAGCCTAGCCGCTGGCCGCCGGGGCGGCCAGTTTGATCGTCAAAGAAACTTGTTGGCTTCGCGAAAAGCCATTTTGGTCGTCACTCCCGCGAAGGCGGGAGTCCAGAGGAACTCATAGAGACTGGATTCCCGCCTTCGCGGGAATGACAGAAGAAGGCATTCCCGAGCTACTAGCGAGACCATGAGCTTAACGAAGTTTCATACAAGTAGACAGAAGAGGAAGACGGGAATGTTGCAATAATGGAATAATGGAAGAATGGGAAAAACAGCATGCTGGATACTTGATGCTGGATGCTGGTTACTGGATGTGGAAAGATCAGATAAAATTACAGGCTGGAGCACTCAGTGAAACCAGTTATAAAACATCTGTTCGAAATTCTTGGGATTGTGCTCGTCGCCCTGGTCATCGGCGTGGGTTCAGCCGTGTGGGTCATCGATTCCTTCTCCAAGGTCCAGGCGGTCAAGGATGGAGCATGGACCAGCAACCCATTGGTCGGCAGCGTGCAAGCGAACATGTATCTCCGCGCCACCATCGCTCGGATAGCCCTGTTTGCGCTCAGCAGGACCGAGGCGCTCTACTACAACGCCTTCACCGATGAGGAAGGCGACCCTCTGCGGCCGGAGTGCGACTACATCATCGAGGGCGCTGATCTTCCTGCGCGGTGGTGGAGCATCACCGCGTATGACAAGGATCACTTTCTGATTCCCAACGCGTTGAACCGATATTCCTACAACATGAAGAACATCCGGCGAGACGAGCAGGGCCGTTATAAAATCCATCTGTCCCGAACTCCCAAAGACCAGAACTGGCTGCCCGCAGGCAAGGAAGGAACGATGTCCATCACCCTCAGGGCCTACAACCCGGCACCGGCCCTGCGTGAGAACATGTGGAAGGCGGAACTGCCGAAAATCACCAAGGCGGGCTGCAGATGAAAAAATGGCTGCTAATGATACTGGGAACCCTGGCCCTGGCCGCTGTTTTCCACGTCCTCACGGTCATGGCTTTCCCCAAAGCCATCATGGTCGCCCTCGATTGGAAGCGCAAAGACATGGGCCGGAGCTCGAACGTGCTCTACCACCAACCCAGGGTGACGGCTGATTCCAGAGTGGTGGTCAGGCCCAGCCCTGATCTGCTCTACTCGGTGTGCGCCTATGATGTGTCAAAGGAGCCGCTCCGCATCACGGCTCCGGTGCCGGGCTCCTATTGGTCCCTCTCCTTTTTTGCATCGAACACGGACAATTTCTTTGTGATTAATGACCGGGAGGCCAAGGCAAACCCAGTGGAGATACTCCTCGTCGGACCCGGGAGGTCTTACAACAGCCCCGGAACCGCTCAGGTGGTCGCGTCACCGAGCACCAAAGGCGTAGCCCTTATACGCATCCTCATCACGGATGAAGACAGGATAGAGGACCTCACAAAGATTCAGAGACAGGCCTCCTGCAGCCCTGTCGACCAGGGACTCTGATCATGAAAGTTGCTCTCACCGGTGTCTCCGGATATTTGGGTCAACTTGTCCTGCCCTTGCTGGACAAGCACCAGAGAGTTGAATCGATTCTCGGCCTGGACATTGTCCCCTGCCCTTTCAGTTCTTCGAAATACCTTTTTCAGACTGCGGACGTGCGCACCGCCGATTTCAAAACACTCCTTGCCGGCACAGACGTTTTGTACCATCTCGCCTTTGTTGTGGAGCCGCCCAAGGGAATGTCCATAGAAACTATCGATGAAATCAACATCAAAGGAAGCAGGAAGGTGCTGCAGGGAGCGGTTGCGGCGGGCGTTTCCAAAATCGTCTTCGCGAGCTCCATTGCCGCTTATGGGGCTCACGCGGACAACCCCGAGGTGCTGACGGAAGATTCCCCGCTGCGGCCCAACGCGGACTGGTACTATTCGCGAGCCAAGGGCAAAATCGAAACCTTTCTGGATGAATTGCAGGGGCAGCACCCTGAAATCGCCGTCGTCCGCTTTCGGCCATCCACTTTCCTCGGTCCGTGTATCAGGAATCCCGTGGGAGATCTCTACACCTCGCGGGTTCTCGTCGGTTTGAAAAAGGGCTACAGCATAGACCACTGCTGGGACGAGGACGTGGCTGAAGCTTTTGTCCTTGCCCTGGAGTATCCTGGATCAGGCACCTTCAATCTGGCCGGAGGAAATCCTATCACCCTGGACGATGCCGGCGGGCTGCTCGGCAAGAAAGTGATCTATCTCAATCAAGGAGTGGTTTCACTTTTTGTCAGGATGGCCGCCTCTCTCGGGCTCGTGCCCCAAGGGATCCGGGATTGGGTCGATGTGGCGACACGAGGTTCTATTCTCGTTTCAGCAGACCGGGCCAAAGAGCAGATGGGCTGGAAGCCGCGATTTAACAGTGCAGGCGCCTTGGTCGAATTTGATAGGCAGCGCAAGCTCCTGCACGGAGGAAAGGCTTCCGGCAAGGCAGGCGGCCAATGATGGATTACCTGGATACTGAAATCTCGAAAAGAACTCTGTGCGAGATGGCGCCGCGCATGAAGATCTTTTCTTCTCTCATGCCGAAGTACGTGCAAAACCTGGAGCACTGGCAAGCAAAGGCGCGAGAGTATGGCGAATGCTACGTCCGGCCCAGGGCGCTCGAAATCGACCGCAGGTGCCGGCAGAACCCGCGCTATTTCGACTGGGACCTGGTCAGGCAGTCAACGCCCTATGGATTCCTCTCCATGCTCGTTCCCAGCGGGGTCGGCGGAGGAGGCCAGATGTCCACAGCCATGGCCATTGTGATGGAAGAACTCTGCGCCGTTTGCCCGGGGATCGCCAACATCTTCGGCGCCAACGGTCTTGGGATATCGGGAATCCTTCTGGGCATGGACTTCTACCATTTTGATCGGGCTCTCGCGGATATAGCCCGGGGCGACAAACACGGCGAGCCCGTGATCTTCGCAGCCGCCATTACAGAACCCGAAGCCGGGTCCGACGAAGAGGACGCAGGTTTCCTGCGAAAAGCAAGACTGGTCACAGAAGCGAAGCCCAGGCCCGGCGGGTACCTGCTGAACGGGAGAAAAGTGTTTATCAGCAACGGCTCGGTCGCAAAGTACACCACGGTCATCGCGCCTTTGGATAAAACCAGGCCTGTGGAGACTCAAAGCGCCTTTCTGGTCAAGCAGGGCGATGCCGGATTCTCCGTGGGCAAGGTGGAAGACAAGATGGGCATGAAGGCGTGCCCTGCCGCAGAACTGATTTTCGAGGACTGCTTCATTCCCCGCCGAAACCTGATCGGCAGGGAGGGTGAGGGGGTTCGCTTTACGGAGATTGTTCTCGGAGCCTCGCGCGGCCCGGTGGGAGCCATTGCAGCAGGAACCGCCCGCGGCGCTTTCGAAAGAGCCGTCGCTTTTGCCAAAGAGAAGAAAGCCGGAGGCAGGCGGCTGATCGAGCATCAATGGGTTCAGATCAAACTCGCGGACATGGCGCGAAAGATCCACCTTGCCAGGCAGGCTTATCTGGACAGTTGCATGACCTTTGACTTCATGGGCGTTCCGAAGCTGATGAAGCTCCCCTCCTCCAGGTTCTTGCTCAATGTGATCCCCCGCTCCTTGCGTCTCACGTCCCTGTTCGAAAAGGCGATCCGCTCGGAGCGGGCATCCCAAGCCGTGCTGGAGAAACTCCACAAGCATGTCGACCCTGAAGACCTGAGGCACATCCAGCAATACTCCTCCATGTCCAAAGTGTCAGGGAGCGATGTGGCCATGGAGGTGGCCTATGAGGCACTCCAAATCGCGGGGCTCGAAGCCTCCCTGGCCCGTAACGAACTCGAAAAAGTCTACCGTGATGCCAAACTGACACAGATCTATGAAGGGACAAACCAGCTCAACCGTCACAACATTTTCATGAACACCTTTGTTCGGGATAAGAACCGTGAACACTGAGCAACACCAGATGGATGAAGTGGTTCGCACCGCAGTCAAGTTTGCCTCCCGGCACATTAATCCTGTGGCCATGGACACGGATCGCGCTGATCCACGCTTTCCTGAAGGGATTTTCGCCCAGGGGATCGAAGCAGGCTTTGACCGGCTCATCCTGCCGGAGGCTGCCGGCGGGCATGGATTCCAACCGGTTGACCTCTGCGCCTTGGTGAAAACCCTCGCCGAATCATGTGCGGGTCATGCCATGGTGTTCGGTGTTCACGCAGCCGCTCTCAAAGCCCTCTTTGACGCGGCAACACCAAACTCTGCTCCCCTTGTGGAAAAGGTTCTCTCCAGTCAACGGCCGCTCGCTATTGCAATCCCTGAACCGATTTCCTGGAACGATTTTGAACCGACCCTCACTGCGACCTTGGGAAAGACGTTTCATCTCTTCGGGCAAGGCTTGCTGGCCGTGAATGCGGCGGCCTCCGGGTGGTTCCTCCTCTTTGCGAAAACCGCCGACGGCACGCCGATGGCTCTCCTGTCTGCTGCAAACCATGAGACCCTTGTCCCTGGAGAGCCTGAGCCGACCCTTGGACTCAGGGCCATGCCCATTTGCGCACTGAGGCTTGAAACTCACAGCGTGCAGGATACACACGTCGTCGCGGAAGGCAGCCGAGCTTTGTCGTTTTACCGGTCGCTTCTTTCCAACCTCTCCATGGTCACTGCTGCGGCCTCATGCGGCCTCATGACAACCGTTTTGAGAAAGGCATTGAGATACGCCGGCGAACGTTACCAGGGCGGCAAGATGATCATTGACCACTCGCACGTACGCAGCATCCTGGGCCAAATGTCTGCCGGGGTGACCGCATCGAGCGCTGCTCTTTTCCACAGTGCCGCAGTAGGGACGGATTGTGCGGCTGCTCTTGGAACCAAGGTCTCCGTCACAGATTACGGCGTCAAGGTTTGTACCGATGCGGTCCAGATTCTCGGCGGCTACGGATACATGAGGGACTATGGTCTGGAAAAAGCCATGAGGGACGCAGCAGTGTTGTCCCTGCTCCCCATATCCAACGCCAGAGCCGAGTTGCTGATCACGGCGATGGAAAAGGAAAGGCTTTGATCACATAGCGTCACCACAGTTGTTCATGCCCTGACAAGGGCGGGGCACGCAAATCTCCCGTCACCCCTCTTTACGAAAGAGGGGGAAGACAGAGAGCAGGAAAGCATCCCCCTTTGTAAAGGGGGACGGGAGGGGGATTATTGAATTCGGCGAAACGCAAATAGATTTTCCGAGCACAGTCCCAGAGGGCTCAGAAGAGAGGGGTTTGTGCGAACCCTCAGGAGGAGAGAGATGAGAGGAGAGCTTTTCAAGGGCATCAAGCAGTGGGAATTCGAGCAGGCTGGCAGTAAATTCAAGCTGCCGGTCTTTTACTATGACAACACTTCCATAACGGCGATCTACACGGCTTCAACGAACAAAGCCAAGAAGCTCCTTCCCCACCCGGCGATGAATCCCATAGAGATGTTCCCGGGAAGGTGCATGGTCGCGTTCACAGCCTTTGAGTACCGCAAGACAGACATAGACCCCTACAACGAGTTCAGCATTGCTTTCCTGATCACCTTTGGAAAGCGTCAGGTCCCGGGGCTCACGGCTCTCTGGCAGCTGGCACAGCGCTGTTTCACCGCCTATGTCTGGAAATTGCCGGTCACCACGGAAATCGCGAGATTCGGCGGAGTCGAACTCTACGGCTATCCTAAATTCCTCGCGGACATCACTTTTGAAAAGGGGAATGAATGGATCGAGTGCCTCCTGTCTGAAAAGGGAGAACGCATTCTCTCCCTCAAGGGAAAGATTTTGACCACAACAAGAGGAAAAATCACAAGGTTCGTCACCTACTCCATCGTCGACGAAGTCCCTGTAACAGCCAACGTGGTCGTGGACCCTCTTGAATTTGCGCAGAGCAGGGAGAGGAAAGCAGCAACCCTGCAGCTCGGAGCGAAGCACCCGGTTGCTGAAGCATTGCAGGAGATCGAGTTGAGCTCAAACCCGGTGGTCTATCAGTTCAGCCCCCTCACTGAGGCGATTCTCTTCGGCGGGAAGAATTTGATGGATCGATAGGGCAAGGTTCACGGTACACGGTGCAAGGCACACGGCTGAGCAGAGGGATAGCCAGTGGCAGTGCAGAGGATCTGAGGTTACGAGCAGAATTCATGCTTGACTTCTCTTGATGCGACTCCTATGTTTTTCTCACATCACGCGATATCATCAGGCTGATGAAAACAAGCCGCACATTGAACTAATGACAAAGACCGGCTGAACTGGGTTGCTGGGAGGTAAAGTATGCGTTGGGAGAGCGGCCGCAGAAGCGAAAACGTCGAGGAAGCTCTCAATGCGGCAAGCGCTATCGGCGATGACCGGCTCCAGCGACAGTCCAGAGGATACGTGACGCCGGACTCCTTCACCCACGGCAGCTCAGCCCAGCGCATGCGCTGGTTCAATCTGGGGCTGAAAACCGGCAGCATAGGCCAGTGCAACACGTTCCAGACGGCCCGCCAGTAGCGCCTTGATTCGTTCGCTCACCTCTCCCAAAGGCCAGGGCAGGCCTCTCCCTCGGTGGAGAGTCCAGGAAATGAGCAGTGCATCTGCGGAGCTGTGGAGCCTGGATCAGACCGCCTGCAACACTTTGGCAGCTTTGTTCACGCTCTGCGGCTTTACCCAAAGGATTGCGCCCCAGCGTCCTCCTCCGGCGCTCACCCCCTCCACGGCAGTCACGTTGATGTTTGCGTCCGCCAGCTTCTGCAGCACTTCTGCCACCGCACCCTGCCGGTCATCTCCCTGAACCAGGAACCCTGTTTTCTTGGCCTGCACCTTCAGCTTGGCCAGGCTCAGGGCTTTCCGGAAAAGCTCGACGTCCTCAGGGATGAAATCCAGTTGGGAACGCCGGCCGCGGGGGAACCCGCTGAAGGCTAGAAGATTCACGCCGGCCTGGCTGAGCGCCGTGAGAACCCTTGCGGCCTCTCCCGGCTTGTCAGCCACATCCATCGCTAAGTATGAAACCTTTCTGATCACGTCCGTCATGGTGTCTCTCCTTTTGTCTTGGATTTGTCCTTCGAGGACGGCCTCCCGCGAATGCGGGAAGTCCCCTGTTGATGGTGATTGGGTGTTTTAAAACCACGAACGCTTAGGCAAGCTCCGGTCTGCGCCACGGTCTTCGCAGGATCCATAACAGGACGGATGACGTAGCGCACGACAAAAGCGGGATTTCAGTTGAGAAGAGGTTAGAGATCGAGGAGAGAATACTTCAGGAAAACAGATAGAGCAACAAGATTTGCGCTGGGAAGGACCTCGGTCCTTTGTTATATTCTGGAGGGGACGATCCCCTTCCTGGAACGGGGCGACCTCCCTGACCTGGCCGAAACCTTATCAAACGCCGAAGACAATGGGTTCGATTACCCCGATCTCCTGGGGTATTTCTCAGACCTAATCTACTGAATTGAAAGAATCCTACGGAAAGGGATGGCGCAATGGATTGGAAACTGGGCGGCGGAATCAATCGGATTGGCATGGCGAAGTCACCCGGAATACTCAGGAGTTCGACACGACTCACTTGAGCCCCAGTTGGCTGGGATTTTGACTTCATTACTATGGGAGCCTCAGCGCTTGTTGACTCACCTTAACCGATCCTCAGAAAACTCGGACGAAAGAATCAATTGGGCTAGTCATAACCGGCCCTTCAGGTGACGAGGCGAAGGGTCTCATTTGGTAAGCGTTGATGGATGATCGCTCGGATTCGCGACGGACTTGGATCAGTAATCGCTCGTTCTTGAGCGACCCCATATCCCCGGCGGACCTCCTGCCATGAGCCAAGAAATCGAGATGCGGCCTGGAGGGTTATCTCCGCCCTTTTTCGCTCAAAACGCCGTCTCTCAGTAAATCTCGGGCTTGCTCCC
>Ga0209253_10002440_pt1 | contig 16481 bp, 17 predicted proteins | sample FrelakmetBRP12BR_FD_187145 | JGI IMG/M metagenome (GOLD analysis project Ga0209253, IMG submission 187145) | Freshwater lake sediment microbial communities from the University of Notre Dame, USA, for methane emissions studies - BRP12 BR (SPAdes)... | ecosystem: Environmental > Aquatic >...
ATCCGGCATCTTCGACGGATTCTCGACCTGGACCACCGTGCCGTCGCGCAGCAGCACCTCGTACACCACCGACGGCGCGGTGGTGATGAGGTTCATGTCGTACTCGCGCTCGAGCCGCTCCTGCACGATGTCCATGTGCAGCAGGCCGAGGAAGCCGCAGCGGAACCCGAAGCCCAGCGCCTGCGAGACCTCGGGCTCGAAATGCAGCGATGCATCGTTGAGCTGCAGCTTCGTCAGCGCGTCGCGCAGCGCCTCGTACTGGTTGGACTCGACCGGGAACAGCCCGGCGAAGACCTGCGGCTTGACTTCCTTGAAGCCCGGAAGCGGCTGCGTGGCCGGCTTGACCGCCGAGGTGACGGTGTCGCCGACATGCGCGTCGCGCAGTTCCTTGATGCCCGAGATCACGAAGCCGACCTCGCCCGCCGACAACTGGTCGCGGGCGCGCGACTTGGGCGTGAAGACGCCGACCTGCTCGACCAGGTGGGTGGCGCCGCTGGCCATCAGCAGGATCTTGTCCTTCGGTCTGAGCATCCCGTTGAAGACCCGCACCAGCATCACGACGCCGACGTAGTTGTCGAACCACGAATCGATGATCAGCGCCTGCAGCGGCGCCGCCGGATCGCCCTTCGGCGGTGGCACCCGCTCGATGATCCGCGCCAGGATCTCCTCGAGGCCCATGCCGGTCTTGGCGCTGGCGAGCACCGCGTCATGGGCGTCGAGCCCGATCACGTCCTCGATCTCGGCGCGCGCCTCCTCGGCGTTGGCCGAGGGCAGGTCCATCTTGTTCAGGATCGGCAGCACCTCGACGCCGAGTTCGATCGCCGTGTAGCAGTTGGCCACCGTCTGCGCCTCGACCCCCTGCGTGGCGTCGACCACCAGCAGCGCGCCTTCGCAGGCCGACAGCGAGCGGCTCACCTCGTAGGAGAAGTCGACGTGCCCCGGCGTGTCGATCAGGTTCAGGTTGTAGCGCCGGCCGTCGGCGGCGACGTAGTCGAGCGCCGCCGTCTGCGCCTTGATGGTGATACCCCGCTCGCGCTCCAGCGCCATGGTGTCGAGCACCTGCGCCTCCATCTCGCGCTCGGCCAGGCCGCCGCAGCGCTGGATCAGCCGATCGGCAAGCGTCGACTTGCCGTGGTCGATGTGCGCGATGATGGAAAAGTTTCGAATATGCTGCATCGATGTCTTCAGCTGGCGGCTGCCCCGGGCTCCGGAGGCGCACGCCCATGGGCGCACTGGCGGGATCCAGGCCGCAACGGGCAAAGCAAAGGGGGTGCGCCGCCGGCGTCACCCCCTTGTACTGGCCGCGGCCGGCATTTTAGCGTGGCCGCGACTGCCCGCCGCCTCTAGCGATCCGACGGCCGAACGATCACGTACTGCGTCGCATCGCCGCGCCGAACCAGCAGCGCGACGTTGCGCTTGCGGTCCAGCTTGGCGACCTGCTCGTTGAACTGCTTGGCGTTGACGACGTCGGCATTGTTCAGGGCGAGGATCAGGTCGCCGCTGCGCAGTCCGGCGCTCGCCGCTGGGCCTTCTACGGCGTCCACCTGCACGGCGCCCTTGATCTTCATTTCCTTCAGCCGCTCGGCCGGCACGTCCGAAACCGTCAGGCCCAAAGCGTTGGCTGGGGCTGCGCCGCGCGGCGGGGGCTCGCCTCGGCGCGCCGTCTGCTGCTCCTGCGCCATCTCGACCACCGTGACCTGCAGGTCACGCTGGGCGCCCTTGCGCCAGACGTTCATCGTCACCTTGGCTCCGGGCCGGGTTCCGCCAACGATGCGTGGCAGGTCCGACTGGCTCTCGATGGCACGGCCGTCGAAGCGAAGCACCACGTCACCCGCCTCCACCCCGGCCTTGGCGGCCGGGCCGTCGGGGTCGATATTGGTGACCAGCGCACCCTGCGCCTTGGCCAGCCCGATCGCCTCGGCCACCTCGCGCGACACCGCGCCGATGGTCACGCCGATGCGACCGCGGATGACCCGTCCCGAGGCGCGCAACTGCTCCTGCACGCGTATCGCCTCATCGATCGGGATGGCAAACGAGATGCCGGCAAACGCGCCCGAGGTGGTGAAGATCTGCGAGTTGATGCCGACCACCTCGCCGCGCATGTTGATCAGCGGCCCGCCGGAGTTGCCCGGGTTGACGGCGACGTCGGTCTGGATGAATGGCAGGAACTCGCCGGTCTCGCGCGCCTTGGCGCTGACGATGCCCGCGGTGACGGTGCTCTCCAGCCCGAACGGCGAACCGATGGCGATCACCCATTCGCCAACCCGCAGCCGGTTCGGATCGCCAATCCTGACCGCCGGCAGGCTACTGGCCTCGATCTTCAGCAGCGCGACGTCGGTGCGCTGGTCGGAGCCGATCAGCTTGGCGTTGAACTCGCGCTTGTCGGCCAGGGTGACCGTGATCTGCTCGGAACCCTCCACCACGTGGTGGTTGGTCATCACGTAGCCGTCGGCCGAGACGATGAAACCGGAGCCAAGACCGCGCGGTACCTGCCTCTCGCCGCGCGGCCCGGGTCGCTGCTGCGGCCCCGGCCCCGGCTGCGGCTGCGGCTGCGGCTGCGGGAAGAAGCGGCGAAAGAACTCGTAAAAGGGATCGTTCTCGTCGAGCCCCGGAATCTGCGGCGTGCCCCGGCCATGCATCGCACCCAGCCGCGCCGTGGTGCGGATGTTGACCACTGCCGGGCCAACCCGTTCGACGAGGTCGGCGAAGTCCGGCAGCTGGGCTGCGGGGGCTTGTGCCTGCGCCGGCGCAACACCGGCGCCGAGGAGGAAAAAGAGCGGTAACAGGGAGCGGAAGATCAGCTTGGTCATCATTCGATTTCTTTGCGGAGGGGTCGGAAAGGGGAGAGTCAGCGGCCGATTCTCTCGGCCGCCTGCGCCACGGCACGTGCCGTGTCGGCGGGAACCTCGCCAACGACGGTCACCGTCGACTCGCCGAGGCGTCGCACATACGAGTTGATCGGACCACGCTGCGGCAACTGGTCATTGGCGGCTGCGGCCGCGGCGGGCTCGATGAAGACCGAAAGCGAGGCCAGGCCATCGGAGTAAACCGCCTGCAGCGCCTGCCCGCCCGCCATGGGGCGACGCACGGCATAAAGCGGCTTGAAGCCGCTCGGCGGAACCAGGCGCCAGCCCTGCTCGCGCAGATCGATCGGGCGGTGCGCTGTCTGCTCGACCCGCCAACCTTCGGTCGACCACGAAGGCTTGAGCTGCTCGCGGTCGACGCCGCCGATGCGGACATCGACAAAGGCCATCTGCTCGAGCACATCGCCTCGCTCGTTCAACGTCTGCGAGCGGAGCATCAATCCGGTGGCGCGATCCACCCACAGCCGATAGCCATAGCGATCGGCCTGGCGCGGCCGGATCTCGAGAACCTGGCAGTCGAAGCCGCCGACGCGTTCGCGTCCGACGATCTTCACCGAGTAATGCTGCAGCAGTTCCGCTGTCGCCGTGGCCGCCAGGGCGGGAAACGACTCGGCCCGGGCCTTGCGCTCGACGACGACCTGCCGTGCCTCAGGGATGAGACACCTGACCTCGTCGGCGTTGCGAATGAACTCGCGCGGCCGGCCGTCCATCGGCTGCAGCCGTTCATGTGAGACCTGACCATCGAAGACATGCACGATCTTCGACATGCGCACCTCGGCGCCCTGTTGGTAGACCATCGTGCCCGTGTAATCCAGCCGGCGCGCTGCATGCTGCACGATCTGCAGCCACTGCTCGGGGCTCCGCCCGTCGACGGCATCGACACTGGCCGTGCCACCCGCTCGCTCCTGCGCCGCCGACAGCGACGCGCAGACGAGCAGGAAGATCGCCGCGTTGATCCAGCGCCACACCGGCAGGTCCACGCGCTGCATCAGCGCCCCTCCTGAATGGGCATCGCCCCGGAAGTGCGCACGTACGGGGTCGAGTTCGGCATCAGGGTCGGCTCGGCCAGCTCCCGGTGCGCGGCGAGGTAGCGCTCAAGCTGCGGCGACCGGTCGATCAGCACCGGCCCCTGCACTGCAGCGACAGTCGGCGTCGGCGTGGCCGGTGTTCTGGCCGCCATCGTTTCAGGTGAGACGGCCTGGCGCGAGGGTAGACCGATTGCAATCAGCACCGCTGCCGCCGCCACGGCGCCTGCGCCGGGCAGCAGCCAGCGGCGCGCCGCCGACCGAGGCGGCAAGGCTGCCGGGGCAAGCACGGTCGGCTCGCGCTCGAGCGCCGCCGACACGCGCGCCACGAACTGATCGGAGTGCCAGGAGGCGACATCGGCCGAGCGCATGGCATCGCCGACGCAGTTGAACAACGCCCACTTGTGGCCGGCCTCCTTATCGTCCCGCAGGCCTGCGATCAGCGCCCGGCACTCGTGCTCGTCGAGTTCGCCATCAAGCAGGCAGGACAGGCGCTGCGCACGGTCATCGGCGCGGCCGCCGACGGACGGGACCGCGCTCTTGCTGGGATCGATTGTGTCCGGATTCATCTGTTACCTCACCAACGCCGGTCCTTTCTCGTCTCCAGGATCGGCCGCAATTCCTCGGCCACCGCTTCGCGGGCACGGAAGATGCGCGAGCGAACGGTACCGATCGGGCAGTTCATCGACTCGGCGATTTCGTCGTAGCTCAGCCCTTCCAGCTCGCGCAGCACGATGGCCGTGCGCAGGTCCTCGGGAAGCCGCTCGATCGCCCGGTTCACCGCCTCTGCAACCTGCTTTGACAGCAGCATGCGCTCGGGCGTGTCCTCGGTACGCAGCGAATCGCCGTCGTCGAAGTTCTCGGCGTCCTCGATCTCCGTCTCGGTGCGGGTCGGCGCCCGGCGCCCCTGCGCCACCAGGTAGTTCTTCGCCGTATTGATCGCGATCCGGTACAGCCATGTGTAAAACGCGCTTTCGCCTCGGAAGTTCGGCAGTGCCCGGTACGCCTTGATGAACGCTTCCTGCGCCACGTCCTCGATTTCGGCCTGATCGCGGATCAGCCGGGACAGCAGGCGGAACAGCTTGCGCTGATACTTCGCCACCAGCAGATCGAACGCCGGCTTGTCGCCACGCTGAACCCGTTGGACGAGTTGCCAATCGACGTCGCGTTCGCTCATCGCTCGGCCCCGTCGCGCGAAACCCGCCGCGGACCCGCCTGCTCAGACCAGAACCGGCTCATTTAGTTCGCGAGACTGCGCTCGGCGCGCCGCCGCCGTGACGCCGGCGCGTCCAGCGGCAGGCGACAAGCAGGCGGCGCCACGCGCCTGCGGGCAATGAGTCCGGCCAGACAGCCAGGCGCCCGCGCCGCGTCTTCAGGCAGACATAGGACGGGCTACCGTACTGGACGGCCGCAATCTCCTCGCTCTCGCCGGAGCCGGCCAGAACCGCTCCCTCGGCATCGACGCCGAGGCGCAGCCGAGCCAGTTCCCGTCCTGGGCGAAAAGCCAACAAGAGTGCGAGTGTCGAGGCCAGCGCAGCGGCGAACCGCGGCGTCGATGGCGCCAGCACGAACGCCAGCGCACAAGCGGCCGCCGCAATCGCGGTGAGCGCCTGCGCCAGCCTGCGGATGCGCCTCGCCCGACTCGAAGCCCGCAGATCGATGCGAAACGCGGCGGCCTCAGGCACGCCGGAAGACAAGGGTGCCGTTGGTGCCGCCGAAACCGAAGGAGTTCTTCAGTGCGATGTCAATTCTCATTTCCCGTGCCGTATTGGCGCAGTAGTCGAGATCGCACTGCGGATCCTGGTTGAAGATATTGATCGTCGGCGGCGAGATCTGGTGATGCAAGGCGAGGACGGTGAACACCGACTCGACCCCGCCGGCGCCGCCGAGCAGGTGGCCGGTCATCGACTTGGTCGAGTTCACGACGATGTGGCGGGCAGCGTCGCCGAGCGCAAGCTTGATCGCGTTGGTCTCGTTGATGTCACCCAGCGGCGTCGACGTGCCATGGGCATTCAGGTAGTCGACCTGATCGGCATTCAGGCGCGCGCTGCGCAGGGCGTTGAGCATCGAACGGCGCGGGCCGTCGACGTCGGGCGCGGTCATGTGGTAGGCGTCGGCACTCATGCCAAAGCCGACCAGTTCCGCGTAGATCCTTGCGCCGCGGCGCCTGGCATGCTCGTACTCCTCGAGGACCAGCACGCCGGCTCCTTCGCCGAGCACGAAGCCATCGCGATCGCGGTCGAACGGCCGGCTGGCCGTGGCCGGGTCGTCGTTGCGCACCGACAGCGCCTGCATCGAGGCGAACCCGCCGACCCCCAGGGGAGACACTGTGCCTTCGGCGCCGCCGGCAATCATCACATCCGCATCGCCACTTTCGATCAGCCGGCCGGACATGCCGATGCAGTGCAGACCGGTAGTGCACGCGGTGACCATCGCCATGTTCGGACCTTTCAGCCCGAACATGATCGACAGGTTGCCGGAGATCATGTTGATGATCGCCCCCGGGATCAGGAACGGCGAGATCCGCCGCGGGCCGCGGTTCACGAACTCCGTGTGGTTGTCCTCGATCATCGGCAGGCCGCCGATGCCCGAGCCGACCATGCAGCCGATCGCCTCGCGGTTGGCGTCGGTGATCGCAAGGCCCGAATCGCGGATCGCCTCGACCGCGGCGGCGATGCCGTAATGGATGAAGACATCCATCCGGCGCGCTTCCTTGGCCGGCATGTAGGACTCGACATTGAAGTCCTTCACCTCGCCGGCGATCTGGGCGCGGAAGTCCTTGGCGTCGAAGCGGGAGATGCGGGAGATGCCGGACTTGCCGGCGACGAGGTTGCCCCACGCGGTGGGAACGTCGTTGCCGACCGGACTGACGATACCGAGCCCGGTGACGACGACGCGTCGGCGTTCGCTCATGGCAATGGGCTGATCGCCGGCGGGCACTGCCGCCGCGTTTCAGGCCTTTTTCAGATGGGTGGTGACGTACTCGATGGCCTGCTGAACCGTGCGGATCTTCTCCGCTTCCTCGTCAGGAATCTCGCACTCGAACTCGTCCTCCAGGGCCATCACCAGTTCGACGGTGTCCAGAGAATCGGCGCCGAGGTCCTCGACAAAAGCGGATTCGTTCTTGATGTCCGCCTCGTTCACGCCCAGTTGCTCGGCAACGATCTTCTTGACCCGCTGTTCGATATTTTCCATTTACCCCTCCTCAAAACGACTTGGGCTCCCGCCAACCATCTTCGCTGGCCGGACGGCGAGCCCACACGGCGCAAAAGTCTATCAGAGCACCCTGGCCCATCATGCCGATGGTTCAGGCCATATACATGCCGCCATTGACGTGCAACGTGCTGCCACTGACGTAGGCGCCGGCCGCCGAGGCCAGGAAGACCACGGCGGCGGCCACCTCCTCGGCAGTGCCGAGCCGGCCCAACGGCACCTGCCCGAGCAGCACCTGCGTCTGCGCCTCGCCGAGCGCGCGCGTCATGTCCGTATCGATGAAACCCGGCGCAACGCAGTTCACCGTGATCCCGCGGCTGCCAATCTCGCGCGCCAGCGCGCGGGTCATCCCGGCAACCCCGGCCTTGGCCGCAGCATAGTTGGCCTGCCCCGCGTTGCCGCTGGCGCCGACCACCGAAGTGATGTTGATGATGCGGCCGTGCCGGGCCTTCATCATTCCGCGCAGCACGCCACGGGAAAGACGGAAGACGGCCGACAGGTTGGTCGCCAGGACGACGTCCCAGTCCTCGTCCTTCATCCGCATCGCCAGCCCGTCGCGCGTGATGCCGGCGTTGTTGACCAGGATCGACAGCTTGCCGTGCACGCGCACGACCTCATGGATCAGGGCATCGCAGCGCGCCGAGTCCGTGACATCGAGCACTGCGCCGCGGCCGCTGGCGCCCGCCTCCTGCATGCGCTGCGAAATGGCCGCCGCACCGCTTTCGGCCGTGGCCGTGCCCACCACAACCGCGCCGGCTCGCGCCAGCGCCTCGGCAATGGCCGCACCGATGCCGCGCGAGGCACCGGTGACGAGCGCAACTTCGCCGGCAAGAGCGTCGGCGGCAAACACGCGTGTGATCTCCATCTTCATCCCTTCAGGCGGGCCAGAGCATCAGCGATGCTCGCCGGGTCGGTCAGCGCGAGGCTTTCGATACCGGGCGCGATGCGCGTGGTCAGGCCGGCCAGCACGCGGCCGGGGCCACATTCCACGACATGGGTGACGCCCCCAGCCGCCATCAAGCGGATGATTTCCGCCCAACGCACGGGCCCGGCCGCCTGCCGCGCCAGCGCGTCGCGGATCCGGTCGGGCTCGGACTCGACCGCCACGTCGATGTTGTTGATCACCGGGATTCGCGGCATCGCGATGGGCTCGTCGCGCAGCCGTTCGCGCAGTCTCTCTGCGGCCGGCGCGAGCAATGACGAGTGAAACGGTGCCGAAACCGGCAACCGCAGCGCCCGCTTGGCCCCAAGGCGCTTCGCCGTCTCGCAGGCCCGCGCCACCGCCGCTGCATGCCCGGCGATGACCACCTGCGACAGCGCGTTGAAGTTCACTGCCTCCACCACCTCGCCCTGCGCCGCCTCGGCGCAGGCCTGGGCCACAAGTTCGTCGGTGAGCCCAAGGATCGCCGCCATGCCGCCCGCTCCCGCCGGCACCGCTTCCTGCATTGCCTGGGCGCGAAAGCGGACCAGCCGCAACGCGCTTTCGACCGGCAACGCTTCGGCCGCGGCCAGCGCGCTGTACTCGCCGAGGCTATGTCCGGCCATCAGCGCCGGCGTCGCACCGCCGGCAGCCCGCCAGGCCCGGTAGACGGCAACACCCGCGGCGAGCATCGCCGGCTGCGTGTTGACCGTGAGATTCAGCTGCTCGGCGGGGCCCTCGGCGATGAGCTTGCCGAGATCGTCGCCGAGCGCCGCGCGTGCGCGCGCCAGCACCTCCTGTACCGCCGCGTCGCCCGCGAAGGCATCGAGCATGCCCACGGCCTGCGACCCCTGGCCGGGAAAAACGAAAGCAATCTTCATCGTCTGTTGTCGTGGCAAGTCAGAAGCGAAGCAGCACCGAGCCCCAGGTGAAGCCGCCACCGACGCCCTGCAGCAGCACGTTGTGCCCGGCGCGGACCCGGCCGTCGCGCACCGCCAGATCGAGGGCCATCGGCACCGAAGCCGCGGAGGTATTGCCGTGCTGGTCGACGGTCACGATCAGCTTGCTCTCAGGCAGGCTCAGCTTGCGCGCAGTTGCGCTGATGATCCGCACGTTGGCCTGGTGCGGAATCAACCAGTCGAGCGCATCGACGCCCAGCTGCGCGTCGGCCAGCACCTCGCGCGCCGAGGAGTCGAGCACGTTGACCGCCAGTTTGAACACGGCCTGGCCGTCCATGCGCAGGAACGGATCACCCTGTACCGCGCCCTGTGCCACACGTCCTGCGGTGCACAGGATGCGCGACTGCGACCCGTCAGCGTGCAGCCTCGCGGCAAGGATTCCCGGCGTCTCGGCCGCTTCCAGCACGACCGCGCCGGCGCCGTCGCCGAACAGAACGCAGGTCGTGCGGTCGTTCCAGTCGAGGATGCGCGAGAAGATCTCCGCCCCGATGACCAGTGCGCGGCGGTATGTGCCGGTGCGGATCATGGCGTCGGCAACCGCGAGGCCATAGATGAAGCCGCTGCACACCGCCTGCACGTCGAAAGCCGCCGACCCGCCGGCGCCAAGTTCATCCTGCACCAGGCAGGCCGTGCTGGGGAAGATCTGGTCCGGCGTCGAGGTCGCCAGCACGATCAGGTCCAGAGCCGCCGGATCCAGCTTCGCCGCCTCGAGTGCCGCGCGAGCCGCGCGCGCACCGAGCGCGGCGGTGCTCATCGAGGCATCCGCGAGATACCGCTGCCGGATACCAGTGCGGGCGACGATCCACTCGTCCGAAGTCTGGACTCCCCGGGCGGCGAGTTGCTGCGCCAGTTCCGCGTTGCCGACCGCCCGCCCGGGCAGGGCAGAACCGGTGCCGCTGATACGCGACCAGATGCGTGTCATCGCCGTCAGGCCGCGGCGCTCGACCGCCGCTGCTCGCGCCCGAGTTGCGCCACGAAGGGCTGCATCGCGGCCACGGTGCGCTCGAGCAGCCGGTGCCTCGCCGCCTCGTAGGCAACGCCGATCGCGTTGCCGAAGGCCAGCGCGTCGGCCGACCCATGGCTCTTGATCACGATGCCACGCAGGCCGAGCAGGCTGGCGCCGTTGTGCTGGCGATGATCGACGCGGCGTCGAAATCTCTTCAGCACCGGGTAAGCCAGCAGAGCCGCCGCCTTGGCCAGCGGGCTGCGCGTGAACTCCTCGCGCACCATCGTCGCCAGCAACTGAGCCAGGCCTTCGGAGGTCTTCAGCGCCACATTGCCGACGAAGCCGTCGCAGACGACGACATCGGTCGTGCCCTTGTAGATGTCGTCACCCTCGACGTTGCCGTAGAAATTCAGCGGGCTGGCGCGCAAAAGCTCGCCGGCACGCTTGACCACGTCATTGCCCTTGATGATCTCTTCGCCAACGTTCAGCAGGCCGATGCTGGGCCGCTCCTTCTCCTGCACCGCCGCCACCAGCGCTGCACCGAGAATGGCGAATTCGAACAGGTGCTCGGCACTGCAGTCGACGTTGGCGCCGAGGTCGAGCATCGTGGTCACGCCGCCCTTGGTGTTGGGCAGCACTGCGGCGATTGCCGGCCGGTCGATCCCATCGAGCATCTTGAGCACGAAGCGGGAGATCGCCATCAGGGCGCCGGTATTGCCGGCACTGACGCAGGCCTCCGCCCGCCCGTCCTTGACCAGGTTGATGGCCAGCCGCATCGACGAGTTGCGCTTGCCCCGCAGTGCCATCGCCGGCGGATCGTCCATCGCCACGACTTCGTCGGTGTGAACGATCTCAGCCCGGGCAAGCACGTCGCTGCCCGAAGCAAGCAGGGGTTCGATCTCGGTGCGCCGGCCGACCAGCAGCAACTGGACGTCGCCGTGGTCGCGAAGAAAGGACGTCGCAGCGGCCACGGTCACCGCAGGACCGTGGTCGCCGCCCATGGCGTCGATGGCGATGCGGACGGTCACCGTTGGCCGCCAGCGGTGCGAGCCGGGAGGGTTGCGGCCGACGCCGCGACCGCGTCGACTATTCGTCGTTCTTCGTCGCGACGACCTTCTTGCCGCGATAGAAGCCGTTCGGGCTCACGTGGTGGCGTCGATGAACTTCGCCGGTGCTCGGTTCGGTCGCGAGCGGCGGGTTGGTTGCGAAATCGTGCGCGCGGCGCATGTTGCGCTTCGACGCCGACCGCTTGTTCTGTGGGACTGCCATGGCTACCTCGCCAGTCGGAAAACAGATAGCCGAGGATTGTAGCCGACTCGACCGGCATTGGAGCGGTCAATGCCCGGGCCGCTTCAGTGCCGCGAGCGCCTCGAACGGGCGGTGGTGTTCTTCCTCGGGCGCCTGGCCAGCATCGCCTGTGACGGGAGCAGCGCAGTCGTCGTGTCGCGGCGAAATCGGCAAGGCCAGGATCGCCTGCTCTTCCACCAACGAAGCGAGGTCGAACCGATGCGACCCCAGCAGGGGCTCGTCGGGCGCCTCGTCGATGGGCAGGCTGCCGAGCTCCGCCTCGTCGGCGACGAAGTAGAACAGCGCACGCTCTCGAACGGGCACGTCGACCGGCTCCCCACAGCGGTCGCAGCGGGCCCTGACCCGACCATCGAGTTCGAGCCGGGCCGCCGGCCGCCCTCGCTCGTCGACCAGGCCGCATAGCCGGTAGCGCAACGCTCCGTCGGTATCGGCGAGCTGCTCGCCGAGCCGCACAGAATCCTTCAGCGCGAGTTCGCCCTCGACCACGCCGCCTCGCCGCGCCAGTTCCCACACGTCGCAGAATCTGATCGGATCCGTCGTCATAGCCAGCCGCGCGCATCGCTAAACTGCAATGCGCCCGCAACCGTGCTTGCAGAACATGCCGCCGATCGTACTCGCCTCGACCTCGCCCTACCGCCGAGAACTGCTGCAGCGGTTGCGCCTGCCTTTCTCGGTACAGGCGCCGCGTGTCGATGAGCGGGCACTCGAGCGCGAGGCACCGTGCGATACGGCGCGCCGGCTTGCGCTGGCCAAGGCCATGGCCGTCGCGAGCGAGCAGCCCGGGGCGATTGTCATCGGTTCCGACCAGGTCGCCGATGTCGACGGTGAGGCGCTGTCCAAGCCGGGAACACACGAAGCGGCACTGGCGCAACTGAAGCGGATGCAGGGACGCGAAGTCGTCTTTCACACGGCCCTGGCCGTCGTCGATCCGCGCGGCGTGCATCAGGTCGATGACGTACCCACCGCAGTGCGCTTCCGCGTCCTGCCGACCGAACAGCTCGACGCGTACCTGCGCGCTGAACAGCCCTACGACTGTGCCGGTGCGGCCAAGATCGAGACGCTCGGCATCACGCTGGTCGAATCGGTTCGCTCCGACGACCCGACGGCGCTGATCGGGCTGCCGCTGATTCGCCTGACGACGATGCTCGCGGCCTGCGGGGTACGGCTACCTGCGCAATGAAAGGGGCTCCCGGCGCGCTGATACTGCTGCCGACCCTGCTCGGCGAGTCGGCAGCGGAGCGGGTGCTGCCCGCTGAAACACTTGCCCTGGCGCGGACAACCACGGTCTTCCTGGCGGAAAACGCCAAGAACGCACGCGCCTTCCTGAAGGCGATCTCCCATCCACAGCCAATTGCCAGCCTCACTGTGAACGAGATCGGCCATGCCCCCGATCCGCGCCGATTCGACGAGTGGCTGATGCCTGCGATCGAGGGGCACGACGTGGCGCTGCTAGCGGAGGCCGGCTGCCCGGCGGTTGCCGATCCCGGCGCCGGACTGGTCGCGCGCGCGCACCAGCTTGGCCTGCGCGTGCGGCCGCTGGTCGGCCCGAGCAGCATCCTGCTGGCCCTGATGGCCGCTGGCATGAGCGGTCAGCGCTTCCGCTTCGTCGGCTACCTGCCGCAGGATCGCAGTGACCTCGTTGCCGCCATTGGCGAACTCGAGCGAGCCAGTCGTGGCGAGGAAACCCAGTTGTTCATCGAGACGCCGTACCGCAACGAGCGCCTGCTGCAGGTACTTCTCGATTGCGCGCGGCCCGACACGCGACTCGCCGTCGCCGTCGACCTCACCACCGACACCGAGCGCGTGCTGTCGTTGCCGGTCTCCGACTGGAAAACGCTCCCCGCGCAGTCGAGGCCGATCCTCGAACGCCGGCCCGCCGTGTTCGCGCTGATGGCCGCAGCGGTTCAGCCGCCGGCCAGCTTCTCTAGCCGAGGCCGAGCGCCGAGGTCGGGTCGCCAGTAGACGACACCGCCGTCTTCAAATACCTGCAGCCGCCGCAGCCCGCCTCGACCGGCGCAGGGGCCACCGATGCAATCGCCGCTGGCCGGGTCGTAGACGGCGCCGTGGGTGGCGCATAGCAGCGTTTCGCCGTCGCGGTCGAAGAACCGGCCGGGCGCCCAGTCCAGTTCCATCGCCACGTGTGCGCAGCGGTTAAGGTAGGCAGCCACCTTCCCGCGGTAGCGGACGACGAACGCGCCGACCGTCTCGCCGCCTGCAGCAGCCTCGAACCGCAGGCCCACGCCGCCGTCGACGAGTTGTGCCGACGGGCACAGCGCGATCAGCGGCTCGGCATCAGCCATTCGTGAAGTTGCGTCAACGAGTCGAACAGGGCGAGTGGGCGGCAGGCCGCCAGCTGTTCGTAGGGGTGCGCTCCCTGGGTCAGTCCCACCGCGGTGGTCCCTGCCGCCGCGGCCATCTGCAGGTCGTGCGTGGTGTCACCGACCATCAGCGTTCGCTCCGGCGGCACCATCAGCTCGTCGGCCAGTTCGAACAGCATCGCCGGATGCGGCTTGGGGTGGGTCTGGTCGGCGCAGCGGGTCGCCGCAAATTCGCCGGCCAGCGCCGTGCTGGCCAGCGCGCGCTGCAGGCCACGCTGCGACTTGCCCGTCGCAATGGCCAGCAGCACGCCGGCGGCACGCAGCTCGGCGATCAGCTCGCGCGCGCCGGGAAACAGCACCAGTTCCGCTTCGCGGGCCAGGAAATGGAACCGGTAACGCGCCGAGTACTCGGGAATCCGCTCCGGCGCCAGGGTGGGCACGGCGCGGGCGAGCGCATCGTGCAGGCCGAGTCCGATGACATGACTCGCGGTCGCGTCGTCCGGCACGGGCAAGCCGAGGTCGGCGGCAGCGTCCTGGATCGCCCGGGCGATCGCCTCGGTCGAATCGCTGAGCGTGCCGTCCCAGTCGAAGACGACGAGATCAAAGCGGTCAAGCACGACCGACCCCGCGCAGGAAGTCGCCGCACTCGCGATCGAGCGCGCTTTCGATGGCCATCGGTGCCCCGCTCACTGGGTGGCGAAAGCGGGTCGCCCACGCATGCAGGAACATGCGGCGCAGGGCCACGCCGAACTCGCCCCGGGCGATGCGCCGGTTCAGTTCGAAATCGCCGTACTTGTCGTCGCCAACGATGGGAAAGCCGATGTGCGCGAGGTGCACGCGGATCTGGTGCGTGCGCCCCGTCTTCAGTTCGGCCTCGAGCAACGAAAACGGCCCGTAGCGGTGACGCAGGTTGAAGACCGTGTGCGCCGCCATTCCCTCGCCTTCATCGACGGCCATGCGCCGTTCGCCGCTGCCTATGGTCCGCTTGGCCAAGGGCAGTCGAACGTGCTGCCTGTCGTTGAACCAGTCGCCCGCCACCAGTGCGAGGTAGCGCTTGTCGACCTGCCCGTCGCGCAGTTGCTCGTGCAAGCCCAGCAAGGCTCGCCGGCTCTTGGCCAGCAACAGGATGCCCGAGGTCTCGCGGTCGAGCCTGTGCACCAGTTCGAGGAATGGCTGGTTCGGCCGCGCCGCCCGCACCATTTCAATTAGGCCATGGCTGATGCCGCTGCCGCCATGCGATGCCAGGCCGGCCGGCTTGTCCACCGCAATGAGGTGCTCGTCCTCGAACAGGACCGGCGGCATCTGCACACGCACCGGGGGGGGTGGCGCCTGGGCGATCCGCAGAGGCGGCACCCGGACATGGTCGCCTTCGACCAGCCGCTGGTCCACCGATGCTCGCGCCTTGTTCACCCGCACCTGGCCGCTGCGCACGATGCGGTAGACGTGGCTCTGCGGCACGCCCTTGGCCAGTCGAAGCAAGAAATTGTCGAGCCGCTGGCCGGCGGAGTCCGGGCCTACGGTCAGGTGGCTGACCTGATCGGCGGCAAGCCGCGGCATGGGCGCGGATCCGCGCTCCTTGGCGGTATCGTTCATCGTGCCGTTATACTTGCGCGCGCAGGAGTTAGGCGGCGCTATTGAAGTAGCGGTTGAATTGCCCGCCACCGACAAGCCGGGACGTTTGTCCCGGCGCTGTCGCTTCGATCCTGCAAGAGGTGCCGATTGTAGCGATGACCGCCTGCAAGCCCCTGGCTGTGCGCGGTCGCCACGCGGCGCCGGGACGCAACAGTGCATGGTGGCGTAAGCCGCCCGCGCCGAGCGAAGCAGACGGCCTCAGGCTCGATTCGGAGCCTGGACGTCGGGATTGAAACAATGAGCCGAGCCGCCTTCGGGTGTGGCCGGCTCGGCTGGATCGGATTCGTCGCAGCACGCCGGCATCGCTGGCGTCGGGCTTCCCAAGCAAAGGTCGTTTCGTGTTCAGGCTCCCCTCGTGGTCCGCAAGCTCGCCGGCGCTGCAACAGCCCGCGCCGGCGCACGGACGCACCGCCGTGGCAGACCCGCCGCGGCGCCGGCGCCAAGCACGTCTCGCCTAGCCTCGCCCGCGGCGTCCTCGATCCGGCACGACCGCGCCCTTGTGGCGCATGGAGTGTTGAGATGAAGAGGATGCTCTTCAACGCGACCCACCCCGAGGAACTCCGGGTGGCCATCGTCGACGGCCAGCGGCTGGTCGACATCGATATCGAGGCGGCAGGCCGGGAACAGCGCAAGTCGAACATCTACAAGGGTCTCATCACCCGCGTGGAGCCCAGCCTGGAAGCCTGCTTCGTCGACTACGGCGAGGAACGGCACGGCTTCCTGCCCTTCAAGGAGATCTCGCGCAGCTATTTCCGTCCCGGCGTGGACGTGGGTCGCGCCAAGATCAACGAGGCGGTGCGCGAGGGCGACGAGCTGGTCGTCCAGGTGGAGAAGGAGGAGCGCGGCAACAAGGGCGCGGCCCTGACCACGTTTGTATCGCTGGCCGGCCGCTACCTCGTGCTGATGCCGAACAACCCGCGTGGTGGCGGCGTCTCGCGCCGTATCGAGGGCGAGGACCGGCAGGAACTGCGCGAGGCGATGGACCAGCTCGAGCTGCCCTCCGGCATGAGCGTCATCGCCCGCACGGCCGGCATCGGCCGCAGCGCCGATGAGTTGCAGTGGGACCTCAACTATCTGCTGAAGCTCTGGCACGCAGTTGCCGATGCCGGGGCGCCCGTTTACCGCACCGAGGCCGGCGATTCCAGCGCCGAGTCGGTGTCCGACGGCAAGAAAAACAAGCGACTGAACCCGGCGCCGTTCCTGATATTCGAGGAGTCGAGCCTGGTCATCCGCGCCATCCGCGACTACTTCCACCCCTCGATCGGCGAGATCCTGGTCGACACCGACGAGATCGCGG
>Ga0209253_10002441_pt1 | contig 16478 bp, 13 predicted proteins | sample FrelakmetBRP12BR_FD_187145 | JGI IMG/M metagenome (GOLD analysis project Ga0209253, IMG submission 187145) | Freshwater lake sediment microbial communities from the University of Notre Dame, USA, for methane emissions studies - BRP12 BR (SPAdes)... | ecosystem: Environmental > Aquatic >...
CGCGCGTTCCACGCGGCCCACCGCGGCGCGGCGGACCGGCTGTGGACGTGGCTCGCGCCGAAATTGGGGGCCGCGCCGAAATCGGGGTCAGACCCGTGATACGGGCGAACGCGTGGCCACCATCCGGGGCTCCTGCCCGTATGACGGGTCCGACCCCGAATTCCGTATTACGGGTCTGAGCCCGATTCGGTCAGCCGTTCAACCGGCGATTGATGGCTTCGACGTCCTGTTCGGTGAGCGAGCCGACCGATGCCTTCAACCGCAGCACCGCGATCAGGTACTGGAAGTAGGCGTTCGCGAGATCGCGCCGCGTCGAGAAGACGTTCTGCTGCACGTTCAGCACGTCGAGGTTCGTGCGGATGCCGACTTCCTGGCCGAGGATGTTCGACTGCAGCGCGACTTCCGCCGACGCGACCGCCTGCTCGAACGCCCTGACCGCGGCCGCCGCGCTGTTCACGCCGGAGAATCCGTCCTGTGCGTTGGTGACGGCGGCACGCTTCGCCGCCTCGAGGTCCGCCCGCGACTTGTCCTGCAGCGAGATCGTCTCGCGCACGCGCGAGTTCACGAAGCCGCCCGTGTAGATCGGCACGTTCAGCACGACCCCCAGCAGCGCCGTGCGCGAGTTGGCGGAGAAGTCCGACGCCGCCGACCCGGTGGATGCCTGCGCGCCCGCGCTCGCGACGAGGTCGAGCGTCGGGTAGTGGCCCGCGCGCGCGCGGTCGACCTCGAGCGACGCGATCTCGTAGTTCGACTGCGAGAAGCGCACCGACAGGTTCTCCTTCAGCGCGCGGTCGACCCAATAGTCGGGATTGTTCGGCTCCGGCAGCGCGGGGTCGAAGCCGCGGCCGATGCGCTTCAGCGTCTTCGGCAGTCGGCCGATGATGGCCATCAGCGCCGTGCGGCGGCGGTCCAAGTCGTTGCGCGCCTGGATCTCCGTCGCGACGATCTGGTCGTACTTCGCCTGCGCTTCGTTGGTGTCGGTGATCGTCGCGGTGCCGACCTCGAAGTTGCGCTTCGCCTGCGCCAACTGCTCGGCCACCGCCTTCTTCTGCTGCTCGGCCAGCTCGACGTTGAACTCGGCGAGCAGCACGTCGAAGTACGCGACCGACGTGCGGATGATGAGGTCCTGCTGCGAGATCGCGAACGTGTAGTCCGACTGCGAGACCTGCTCCTTCGCCTGGTCGAGGGCGACCACGTACTGCGGGCGGTACAGCGGCTGCGACGCCGAGAACGTGAGGTTGCCCTGGCTGTAGTTCGCGGAAAAGCTGTTCTTCGGCCTGCTGTTGATCGTGGCGTCGTAGTTGTTGATGTTCGCCTGGCCCGATGCCGACAGCTGCGGCAGCAGCGCCGAGCGCGCCTGCGGCACGCGCTCCTGTGTGGCCTCCCACTGCGAGCGCGCGGCGGCGATCGTCGGGTCGTTCTTCTGCGCCTCCCGGTAGACCTGCAGGAGGTCCTCGCCCGAAGCGGCGCCGCCCGTGCACAGCACGACGGCGCAGACGGCGATGGCCAGGAATGACGGGCGCGGCTTTCTCATGTACGTAGTCCATCGATGCGCGGCAGCAGTCGCCGCCGCGCGAGCTTCGAAAAGAACGGTCAATAGCGGCGCATTTCCGGTTCGACGTCCGCCGCCCACGCGGCGACTCCACCGCGCAGGTTGTGCACGCGATCGAAGCCGTTCTGGGCAAGCCACTGCGCCGCATGCTGGCTGCGGGCGCCGTGGTGGCACACGAGGACCAGCTCGCGCTCCGCCGGGAGCTCGGCCAGGCGCGCCGGCAACGTGGCGAGCGGAAGCGACAGCGAGCCTTCGATGCGGCAGTAGTCGAACTCCCAGGGCTCGCGCACGTCGACCAGCACGGGCGCGGGGCGCGCGCCGTCGGCACGCCACGCGGCGAGTTCGGCGGGTGCGATCTGCGGGATCAAAACTTGAACCGCGCGGGCGCGGCGGCATTCTTGAGCGGCGCGATCACCGTCTCGAAGAGATCGGTCGTCACCCGCGTGCCCGGCGCCGCCCACGCGACGAGGCGCGCGGTCATCACCGGCGGGTCGCCGACGACCGCGAACACGCGGCCGCCGGGCTTCAGCTGCTGGATGAACGCCTCGGGCAGCAGCGGCGTGGATCCCGTCAGCACGATGACGTCCTGAAGCTCGCGTCCCCAGCCCCGCGCGCCGTCGCCGACCTCGCGGCGCACGTTGGTGAACGCGTGACGCTTCAGGCGCTCGGCCGCCGAAGCCGACAGCTGCGGGTCGATCTCGACCGTCGTGACTTCCGCCGCCTGGCTCGCGAGCAGCGCGGTGAAGTAGCCGCTGCCCGTGCCGATCTCGAGGACCGAGTCCTCGCGTCCGACCTTGAGCGCCTGCAGAACGCGGGCCTCCATCTTCGGCGTCCACATGCGCTCACCTCCCCGCAGCGGCAGTTCGAGGTCCGCGAACGCGAGCGCCCGGTGGGCGGACGGCACGAAATCCTCGCGCCGCACGGTGAAGAGCAGGTCCAGCACGTCCTGATCCAGCACCTCCCACGTGCGGATCTGCTGCTCGACCATGTTGAAGCGTGCCTGTTCGTAATCCATATCGTATCCGGACGTGCGGTTACCGGGCCGCGCGGCCTGCGCGCTTGGAACACCCGCCGCCGCCGCCGCGCGCACGGCGCGCGGCCGATCGCGAGATGCCGCGCTGCCGGGCGCCTCGGCGCTTAAATGACTCGCGGTCATTTATTATGCGGTGCCGCATTATCGCACGTCAACCCGGCCGGAATTCCCGCCGAAATCTCCTGTTGCACTGGGCACTTCGCCCGCATGCTGGGGCGGGCGGCCCCGGGCCTCGAAGGTCATTCCGCGCCCGTGCCGGGGGCGTGCGCCGCGCCCGCGGTCGCGAGCCTCGCCGCCCGCCTGGCGCGCTGCCGCTCGGACCACCCGTCGAGGTACGTGTACAGGATCGGGACCACGACGAGCGTCAGGAGCGTGGACGTGATGACGCCGCCGATGATCGCGCGGCCCATCGGCGCCTGCGTCTCGCCGCCCTCGCCCACGCCGAGCGCCAGCGGGAGCATGCCGCCGATCATCGCCGCCGTCGTCATCAGGATGGGCCGCAGCCGCACCTGCCCCGCCTGCAGCATGGCGTCGTGCAGGCTCGCGCCGCCGCGGCGCGCGCGGTTCGCGAAGTCGACGAGCAGGATCGCGTTCTTCGTCACGAGGCCCATCAGCATGATGAAGCCGATCATCGAGAAGATGTTGAGCGTGGTACCGGTGACGAGCAGCGCGAGGAACACGCCGATCAGCGAGAGCGGCAGCGACACCATGATCGCGACGGGCTGCAGGAAGCTCGCGAACTGCGACGCCAGGATCAGGTAGATGAAGATCACGGCGAGGCCCAGCGCCGCCATCGCGGCCGTGAACGAGTCCTGCATTTGCTCGGTCTGGCCGCGCACGGAGAACCGGTAGCCCGGCGGCAGCGTCGTCTGTTTGATGATCTCGTTGACGTCCTTGCCGACGTCGCCGGCGGGACGCCCCTGCGCGTTCGCGAAGATCGCGACGCGGCGCATCAGCTCCTCGCGGCGGATCGTCTGCGGGCTGTACGTCTCGACGATCTCGGCGACCTGCCGCAGCGGCACCATCCGCAGCTCGCCGTCCGGCCCGCGCTTGTTGGTCGTCAGGTACAGGTTCCCGAGGTCGGACGCGAGCTGGCGGCGGTCCTTGGCCAGGCGCACGTTCACCTCGTAGTTCTGCGCATCGGGCGCGAGCCAGTAGGTGACCGTGTCGCCGGCAAGCAGCGGGCGCAGCGTCGCGCCGACGCGCTCGACGTTGATGCCGAGGTCGGACGCCGTGTCGTTGTTGAGCCGCACCGACAGCGCCGGATTGGCGGGCTTCTCGGACAATTCGAGGTCCGCGATGCCCGGCACCGACGCCAGGCGCGCCTTGAGCTCAACGGCGAGCGCGGCAAGCGTCACCGGGTCCGGGCCCAGGATGTTCACGAAGATCGGGCGGTTGAAGCCGACGGTGAGCTCGATGCCGGGAATCGGCTGCAGCGTCTTGCGGATCTCGCGCTCCAGGTCGAACTGCGTGCGCTCGCGCTGGCTGCGGTCGGTGAGCTTCAGGTTGATGCGTGCGTAGTTGCGGCCCTCGTCGGTGCCGACGGTGGTCATCGCCAGCACGATCTCGGGAAACTGCTTGAGCGCTTCCTCGACCTGCCGCACTTTGCCATCCGTGTAGTCGAGGCTCGAGCCGACCGGCGTGTTGAGGCGCAGCGATATGAAGCCCTGGTCCGCGCGCGGCACGAATTCGGTGCCGATCAGCGGCACCAGCGCGAAGCTGCCGAAGAACGCGACCGTTGCGATGGCGAGCACGCTCTTCCGGTGGTCAAGCGCCCATTCGAGCGTAGTGCCGTACGCGCGGTGCATCCACTCGATGAAGTGCTCGACCCGCTCCATGAACCTGTCGAGCCACGGAAGACGGCGGAAACGCGAACCGGGCGGGTCGTGCCAGACCGACGACAGCATCGGATCGAGCGTGAAGCTCACGAACAGCGACACCATGACGGCCACGGCGACGGTGACGCCGAACTGGAAGAAGAAGCGGCCGATGATGCCGCTCATGAACGCGATCGGGACGAACACCGCGACGATCGCGAACGTCGTCGCCATCACGGCGAGCCCGATCTCGTCGGTGCCCTCGCGCGCAGCGGTCTTGTGGTCCTTGCCCATCGCCAGGTGCCGGACGATGTTCTCGCGCACGACGATCGCGTCGTCGATCAGCAGGCCGATGCACAGCGACAGCGCCATCAGCGTCAGGAAGTTGAGCGAGAAGCCGAACGCGTACAGCGCGATGAAGGTCGCGATCACCGAGAGCGGCAGCGTGACGCCGGTGATGACGGTGCTGCGCCAGCTGTGCAGGAACAGGAACACGATCAGCACCGTCAGGCCCGCGCCTTCGAGGATCGTGCTCTTCACGCGGTTGACGCTCTTCTCGACGCTCTCGCCGGCGTTGTAGACGACCGTGAGCTCGATGTCCTTGGGGAGCCGCTTCCGCAGTTCCTCGACGGCAGCGACCACGCCGCGGCCGGTGTCGACGATGTTGGCATCCTGCGCCTTCTGCACGTCGATCGTGATCGACGGGCGGCCGTTGATGCGCGCGCGCGAGGTCTCCTCCTTCTCGCCGTCGATCACTTCCGCGACCTGCGACAGGTAGATCGGACCACCGCCCTGCTGTGCGACGACGATCCGCCCGAACTGGGCCGGGTCCTTGATCTTGCCCTCGATGCGCACGATCGTGTCGCTCTGCCCGCGCGACAGGCGGCCGGCCGGCACGTCCTGGTTGGCCGCGCGGATCGCGTTCATCACCTGGTCGAGCCCGATGCCGAGCGCGGTGAGCGCATTCGGCTTGATCTGCACGAGGATCTGCCGCGTCACCTTGCCGCGCACGTCGATGCGCGCCACGCCCGGCACGTTCTCCAGGCCCTTGACGATCGTCTGGTCGGTCAGCGACGTCAGCTCGCGCAGGCCCGTCGCCTGCGACATCACGGCGAGCGACACGACCGGCTCCTCGTTGTCGGTGTCCGCGCGGACGACGAGCGGGTCCTTCGCATCCCGGGGAAAGCCCGGCCGGACCGCCGCGACCTTGTCGCGGACGTCCTGCATCGCCCGCATCATGTCGGTGTCGAGCCGGAACTCCACGAACACCGAGCTCACGCCCTCGGCGGTGAACGAGCGCACGAGCTTGACGCCGGTCACGCCGTTGACCGCGTTCTCCACCGGTTTCGTGATGTCGATCTCGACCGCCTCGGGCGAAGCGCCCGGGTACTGCGTCTGCACGATCAGGAACGGGAGCGTGACGTCCGGCATCTGCTCGACGCGCAGCCGCGAGTACGAGAAGAGGCCGAGCACGGTGATCCCGATCATCACCATCGTGGCGAAGACCGGGTTGTTGATCGATACGCGCGTAATCCACATTGCAGTAGCCGCCTGTCAGCAAGATCTCACAATGAGGCGCCGAGGCGCCGAGAGATGCAGTCGACCTCCTCGGCGTCTCTGCGTCTCAATGTGAAAGCGGTCGGCGATCAGGACGTGGCGCCTTCGCGCGACGCGGTTGCGCTGGCTTTCGGCGGCGACGGATCGGCCGCCTTCACCAGAGCCGGCGCGCCCTCCTTCAGGTTCTCGAAACGCGCCGCCAGCACCTTGAGCGTCGCGGGCAGCGCCGTCTTGACCTCGATGCGACCGGATTCGTCGTCGCGGCGGCCCGTCACGATCATCCGCTTGACGAGCTTGCCGTCCTCGATCGCCCAGACGAACGTCTGCCCGGCCTCGTTGCGCACCGCGCCCGCCGGCAGCGAGAGCACCGGCGCGCCCGCCGCGAGCGCGATGCGGCCGGTCGCGAACATGCCGCCGCGCAGCTCGTTGTTCGGGTTGGGGATGCCGACGAACACGAGGATCGCGCGCGTACCGGCCTCGGTCGCGGGGTTGATGCGCTCGATGCGACCGGTGAACTTGCGCTCGCCGAAGCCGTCGACCGTGAGGTCGACCGTCATGCCGGGCTTCAATTCGGGGATATCGACGGCCGGCACCATCGCCTGCAGCTCGATCTCGCGCAGGTCGACGATGGTGACCAGCGGCGTGTCGAACGCGACCTTCTCGCCGGGCTGGACGTGGCGCTTCGCGACGATGCCGGACAGCGGCGCGGTCACGACGGCGTCCTTCAGCGCGTTCTGCGCGAGTCGCACCTGCGCCTCCGCGGACATCACGCTGCCCTTCGTCACGTTGCGGCCCGATTCGGAGCTGTCGAACGCGTTCTGGGAAATGAAGCTCTGGTTCAGGAGCTTCTGGTTCGTCGCAAGCGTCTTCTCGGCCAGCGCGAGCTGCGCCTTCGCGGACTCGAGCTGGCCCTGCCGCTCGATGAGGCGCGCATCGAGGTCCGCGGTGTCGACGCGGACCAGCACCTGCCCGGCCTGGACCGTGTCGCCGTCGCGCACGGTGATCTGGCGCACGTCGCCCGACACCTTCGCCTTGACGGTCGCCTGCCGGACCGGCTGCATCGTTCCGGACACCGGCAGGAAGCGGTTGAGCGGCGTGGCCTCGACGGCCGTGAGGTCGGCCGGCGCGAACTCGAGCGTGACCGGCGCGCCCTTGTCGGCGTCCTTGCCCTCCTGCGCCTTCTTCGCGACCCGCATCGCGACGGAACCGGCGATGCCGCCGACGACCAGCAAGGTCACCAAGGCAACGACGACCCGCCGCCGCGTTATGCGCACTCCCATGACTTCTCCCTTGCGACGTCCACCCGGACGATCGGACCGGCGAACGGCTGCTTCGACCCCGTCGACCCTGTTTGGATGCAACGGGCGTGGCGTTTGGATTCCGCCGGGGTTCCGCCCACCGGAAACTGCGGCATTCTCGCCGCCGTGCGCACGCCGGGGCAAGCCGGATGCGACGAAGCGGCGAGGGGTGCGACGAACCGTCGCCGCGCGGCGCATTCCCGCAGGCCGGTGCATGCCGGGCGCGGCCACCCCGTTGACACCCCTTTCGCAGCACGTAATAATAGTCTGTTTTCCGGTGCCGTTTCCAAGGGCGCCGCACCCCATTGCCCCAAATGTTCGCCTCGGAGAGGAAACCCATGATCATGTCGAAAAAGCTCGGGCTGACGTTCGTCGCGGCCGCGCTCATCACGCTGTACGGTTGCGGCAAGGAAGAGCCGAAGAAGGCCGAGGCACCGAAGGCCGCCGCGCCGGTCGAAGAAGTGGTCGTCGTGAAGATCGGCCATGCGGGCCCGCTGACGGGCGGCATCGCGCACCTCGGCAAGGACGACGAGAACGGCGCGCGCCTGGCCGTCGAGGAACACACGGCACGCAAGCTCAAGATCGGCGGCAAGACCGTCAAGTTCGAGCTGATCAGCGAGGACGACCAGGCTGACCCGAAGATGGGCCCGGCGATCGCGCAGAAATTCGCGGACGCGAAGGTCGCCGGCGTCGCCGGACACCTGAACTCGGGCGTGTCCATTCCCGCCTCCGCCGTCTACAACCAGGCCGGCATTCCGATGATCTCGGGTTCGGCGACGAACCCGAAGCTGACCGAACAAGGCTTCAAGAACGTGTTCCGCACGGTCGGCCGCGACGATCAGCAGGGTCCGGCGATCGCGCAGTACCTCGTGAACCAGAAGGTCAAGAAGGTCGCGATCGCCGACGACGCGACCGCGTACGGCGAAGGCCTCGCCAACGAAGTCGAGAAGACGCTCAAGGCCGCGGGGGTCCAGGTGGTCGCGCGCGAAAAGGCGACGGACAAGACGACCGACTTCAAGGCGATCCTGACCAAGATGAAGGGCAAGGCGCCGGACGCGGTCTTCTACGGCGGCATGGACGCCACCGGCGGCCCGATGATCAAGCAGGCGCGCGAACTGGGCATCAAGTCGGTGTTCAGCTTCGGCGACGGCGCGTGTACCGACGAGATGGCGAAGCTCGCCGGCGGCGCGGCCGAAGGCCTGATCTGCTCGCAGGCAGGCCTGCCGGCTTCGGCGGCCAGCCAGCAGTTCAACGACGCGTTCAAGGCCAAGTACGGCGAAGTCAAGCAATACGCGCCGTTCTTCTACGACGCGGTCGGCCTCATGATCGCCGCGATGCAGAAGGCGGACTCGACCGAGCCGGTGAAGTACCTGCCGGAACTGCAGAAGATCAAGTACAACGGCGCCACCGGCGTGATCGAGTTCGACGAGAAGGGCGACCGCAAGAACGCCGAGATCACGATCTTCACGCTGAAGGACGGCAAGGTCGTGCCGGTCGGCGTCGTCAAGGCCGGCAAGGCGTCGTCGTTCGATGACTTCATGAAGGAAATGAAGGCGGCGGCGGCGCCCGCGGCGGCTCCGGCTCCCGCGCCCGCGACGCCTGCGGCGCCCGCACCCGAAGCGCCGAAGAAATAAGAGTTCCATCGTCAAGAAAAGACGGCGCCTTCGGCGCCGTTTTTTCTTTCCGCGCGTGCCAGCGCGGTCCGCTCCGGGTCGCTCGACGCGACCGCGCAGAAACGGCAGGAAACGCGCCCTTCACAGACCGCTGCGCGACCCGTTCGGCAGCGTGCGCACGCGCGCTGGCTGCCTCCGATGCGGTTTTCCGCCGCTCGCGCACGTAGTTCGCGCTTCTCCGTATCCCCGCGTCCTGTGCGAAAGGCCGCTGTGCCGCCCGATCCGTGGCGCGCCCATGTCGGTCCCGGTTTCGATTCGGTGCGATCGCGTTCGCTCCGGGCAGTCCGGGCGTTCCTCGCGCTCTGAACCTCGCGCCCCCTCTCCCCGCCACGCGGGGAGAGGGCTGGAGTGCGGGGCAGTCAATGCTTGCCGTGGCGCGGCGGAAGGGACCACAATCCGGCTGTCGGATGACAACAACAAGACCGGGGACGCTCTGGACACCTTCCTGCAGCAGATGATCAACGGGCTGACGCTCGGCAGCGTCTACGCGATCGTCGCGCTCGGCTACACGATGGTCTACGGGATCATCCAGCTCATCAACTTCGCGCACGGCGAGGTCGTGATGATCGGCGCGATGGTCGCGTACACGGTGATCGTCACGCTGGTCGGCGCGAACACCGGCCTTCCGCCGATCGCGATCGTGCTGGCCGGCCTCGTCGTCGCGATTCCCGCCTGCATGGGCGTCGGATACACGCTCGAGCGCGTTGCCTACCGGCCCCTGCGGAGCGCGCCGCGCCTGGCGCCGCTGATCACGGCGATCGGCCTGTCGATCATCCTGCAGCACCTCGCGATGATCATCTGGAGCCGCAACCCGCTGCCGTACCCGCAGATCATGGCGACGGTGCCGTACCACATCACGTCATCGCCTAACGGCGCGACGATCACCAACGTGCAGATCGCGATCATCGTGGGGTCGTTCGTGATGATGGCGCTGTTGCTGCTGCTGGTCTACAAGACGAAGCTCGGCATCGCGATGCGCGCGACCGCGCAGAACCAGCAGGTGGCGGGGCTCATGGGCATCGACATCAACCGCGTGATCTCGCTGACGTTCGTGATCGGCGCGGCACTCGGCGCCGTGGCGGGCGTCATGGTCGGCAGCTACTACGGGATCGCGCACTACCAGATGGGCTTCATCCTCGGGCTGAAGGCGTTCTCGGCGGCGGTGCTGGGCGGCATCGGCAACCTGGCCGGCGCGATGCTGGGCGGGCTGCTGCTCGGGATCATCGAGGCGCTGGGCGCGGGCTACGTCGGCGACCTCACGAATCTCTGCAATCTCGCCGGCTGGTCGGACGCGCTCGCGCAGCGGTGCGAAACCGACTCGAACCTGACGCTGTTCGGCTCCAACTACCAGGACGTGTTCGCGTTCATGGTGCTGATCGCCGTGCTCATCTTCCGCCCGTCCGGATTGCTTGGCGAGCGCGTGTCCGATCGCGCCTGATCAGCGGTTCGCCCGTCGTGCAACGCGTCGTCTGCCGGTGTTGCGATCTGCTGCAGCGCCTCCCGCCGCTGCCCGCGGGCGGCAAGGCGCGCTGCGTCCGCTGCGGCCAGACGCTCGCCGTGCAGCCCGCCGACCCGCTCGACGCGCCGCTCGCGCTGGCGATCGCCGCCGCGATCGCGCTTGCCATCGCGTACACGACCCCGTTGATGAGCCTGTCGGTCGCGGGCCGCGAGGCCACGACGACGCTTCCTGGCGGTGCGCTCGCGATGTGGCATGCCGGCAACCAGGTGACCGCGGTGGTCGTCGCGTTCTGCGCGGTCGTCGCGCCGGCTTGCTACGTCGCGCTTCTGCTCGTCGTGCTGGTCGCGGTGCGGCGCCCGCCCGCGCCCGCATGGGTGGGCGATGCGATGCGCTGGGTCGACCGGCTGCGCCCGTGGTCGATGAACGAGGTGCTGATGCTCGGCATCCTCGTCGCGCTCACCAAGATCGCGCAGCTCGCGTCGGTCTTCGCGGGACCGGGGCTCTACGCGATGCTCGCGGTCGTGCTGCTGCTCCCCGCGATCGTGAGCACGTTCGACGCGCGCGAAGTGTGGCAACGCGTCGCGTGGGCGGACGGGACCGGGGCGGGTGACCTGGCACGGGAGCCCGCGCCATGACGGCGCACGCGGGGAGCGCCGCGCGGGCGGGCGTCGTCGCGTGCGCGACGTGCGGGCTGGCGCTGCGGCCAGCGGCGCCAATGCACGCCGGGCACTGCCCGCGCTGCAGCGAGGATCTCGAGTGGCGGCACCCGCACTCGATCCAGCGCACCTGGGCGCTGCTGCTCGGCGCGGCGATTCTCTACGTGCCGGCGAACCTGCTGCCGGTCCTGGTGACGAACACGCTGGTGTCCTCCCAACCCGACACGATCATGTCCGGCGTCGTGCTCCTCTACACGACCGGCTCCTGGCCGCTCGCGCTCATCGTGCTGATTGCGAGCGTGATGATCCCACTCGGCAAGCTCCTGGCGCTCGCGTACGTGCTGGTCACCGTCCAGCGCCGGTCGGTGGTGAACCTGCGGCAGCGCACGCGGCTGTACCGGACGGTCGAGTTCATCGGCCGCTGGTCGATGCTCGACGTGTTCGTCGACACGTTCGTCGTCGCGCTGGTCCAGGTGTCGCCGCTGATGAGCGTGGAGCCGGGGCCGGGCGTCGTCTACTTCATGGCGGTCGTCGTGCTGACGATGTTCGCCGCGCAGTCGTTCGATCCGCGGCTCATCTGGGATGCCGCCGAAGCGGAGAGTCACGCCGATGCCGGCGGCCGATAGCGACGACGCGCTGCCGCAGGCGACGGCCGTCCCGCCGCGGCGCGCCCGGTTCTCCATCGTCTGGATCGTGCCGGTCGTCGCGGCGCTGGTCGCGCTGGGCATCGCCGCGGAGCGCGTGCTGTCCGAAGGCCCCACGGTAACGCTCGTCTTCAAGACGGCCGACGGCATCGAGGCCGGCAAGACGTTCGTCAAGTACAAGGACGTCAACATCGGCCAGGTGACCGCGGTGCGGCTGACCGACGACTTCGCGAAGGTGGAGGTGACGGCCAGGATCGCGAAGTCGGCGGCCGGGCTCATGGTGGAAGACGCGAAGTTCTGGGTCGTCCGTCCGCGCATCAGCTTGAGCGGCGTCTCGGGGCTGTCGACGCTGCTGTCCGGCGACTACATCGGCTTCCAGGCGGGCGCGTCGCAGAAGAAGGCCCGGAAGTTCGTCGGCATGGAGGTGCCGCCGATCATCACCGACGGCGCGGCGGGCACCCAGTTCACGCTGAACGCGGCCGACCTGGGCTCGCTCGGCATCGGGTCCCCTGTCTACTACCGCCGGCTGCCTGTCGGGCAGGTCGTCGCATTCGACCTGTCGGCCGACGGCAAGGCAGTGACCGTACGCGTCTTCGTCACCGCGCCTTACGACAAGTATGTTGGCGCGGATACGCGCTTCTGGAACGCGAGCGGCTTCGACGTGTCGCTGACGGCCAACGGCCTCGACGTGCGCACGCAGTCGCTCGTCGCGCTGCTGGAAGGCGGCGTCGCGTTCGACACGCCGCCGTCGGGGACCGTGTCGGCGCCCGTCGCCGCGAACGCTTCGTACCGCCTCTATCCGGACCGCACGACGGCGATGAAGCAGGACGAGGGCATCGCGACAAAATACGTGATGTATTTCGACGAGTCGCTGCGCGGTCTTTCCGTCGGCGCGCCGGTCACGTTCTTCGGCGTGCCGGTCGGCGAGGTCACCGCCGTCGGGCTGTCGTTCACCGAGAAGACGCTGCGCGTGCGCCCGCGCGTCGACATCGTCGTCTATCCGGAGCGGATGATCGCGAACCTGCCTTCGGCCCAGGAGAAGCTCGCCGAGACAATGGTGAAGAACGCGGCGACGCGGCATGCGATCATGCTGCGCATGGTCGAGCAACGGGGACTGCGCGCGCAGCTGACGACCGGCAGCCTCCTCACCGGACAGCTGTACGTGGCGCTTGCCTACTTCCCCGACGCGCCGAAGGCGACGTTCGACGCGAACGCAACCCCGCCCGTGCTCCCTTCGGTGGCGAGCCTATTGCCCGACATCGAGGCGAAGCTGTCGAGCATCCTCGCGAAGCTCGACCGCGTGCCGCTCGATGCCATCGGCGACGGGCTGAAGCAGAACCTCGCGACGCTCGAGCAGACGCTCAAGGACGCGGGCCGCGTGCTCAGCAATTTCGACGCCCAGGTGGTGCCGGCGCTCAAGTCCACGCTCGACGACGCCAAGACCGCGGTGGCGGCGGCGGAGCGCATGCTGACGAGCACCGAGAACAACCTGGTCGGCACCGGCGCGCCCGGCCAGATCGAGCTGCGCAACGCGATGCAGGAAATCTCGCGCGCCGCGCGCAGCCTGCGCATCCTCGCCGACTTCCTCGAGCAGCACCCGGAAGCGCTGGTCCGCGGCAAGATGCGGGAGGCCCCGCCCAAATGAACCTGCGCCATCTCCTCGCACGGCTGGCCGCGGCCGCGTGCGTCGCGTTCGCCGCGGGCTGCGCGTCGCCCCCCGCGCGCTTCTACACGCTGAGCGCGCCTGCGGCGCCGGCGCGCGAGGCGGCCGGGTTCGCGGTCGCCATCGGACCGGTGTCGATCCCGGCCGTGGTCGACCGGCCGGAAATCGTCGTCACGATCGGCGAGAACGAAGTGTGGCCCGACGAGTTCAACCGATGGGCGAGTCCGCTCGCCGACGCCATCGGCATCGCGATCGTCGAGAACCTGACCGCGAGGCTGCGCACGCCGCGCGTCGCGCTGCTCGCGCAGACCGCGCTCGACGCCCCGGACTACCGCGTCGTCGTCGACGTGCAGAGATTCGAAACGGTGCCCGGCAGCCACGCGCTCGTCGACGCCGTGTACGCGGTGCGGCGGATGAAGGACGGCGCCGTGGAAGGCGGCCGCTCGACCCGGCGGGAAGCGGTCCCCGACAGGAGCTACGACGGGCTCGCCGCCGCGCACAGCCGGGCGGTGGCCGGGGTTTCCGGCGACATCGCGCTCGCGTTCGACCGCCTCGCGGCGCGGACCGGCCCGGGCGCCGCGCCCCCTTCTCCGGCACGATGATTACAGGCATCCTTGCACCTCGGCTGGCCGTGGCGACGGCGCAATGGGCGTCCAGGGTGCACGTCGCGCGGGCCGGCCTCACCGCACCGATGACCTCGCCATGAAAAATCTCCTCGATGTCCGCAACGACAGGCGTCTCCTGTGGGCTGCATTCGCGCTCGTCGCGGTCGTGCTGCTCGTGCTGCCGTTCGTGCTGGCCTCGTACGGCACGTTCTGGGTGCGCGTCACGAACTCGGCGATCCTCTACGTGTTCCTGGCGCTCGGCCTCAACATCGTCGTCGGGTTCGCCGGCCTCCTCGATCTTGGCTACATCGCGTTCTACGCGGTCGGCGCCTACGTCTACGCGCTGCTTGCGAGCCCGCACTTCAACCTGCACCTGCCGTTCTGGATCGCTCTGCCGCTGGGCGCCGCACTCGCGTGCCTGTTCGGCGTGCTGCTCGGCGCGCCTACGCTGAAGCTGCGCGGCGACTACCTCGCGATCGTCACGCTGGGCTTCGGCGAGATCATCAGGATCTTCCTCAACAACCTGTCGCAGCCGGTGAACATCACGAACGGGCCGCAGGGCCTGTACATGATCGACCCGTTCCGCATCGGCGACTTCAGCTTCGCGAAGCCCGAGAAGATCGTGGGCCTCGATTTCAGCGGACCCATCAAGTACTACTACTTCTTCCTCGCCGTGCTGGTGGTGGTCATCATCATCAACATCCGGCTGCAGGACTCGCGGATCGGCCGAGCGTGGGAGGCGATCCGCGAGGACGAGGTCGCGGCCCGTGCGATGGGCATCAACACGCGCAACATCAAGCTGCTCGCGTTCGCGATGGGCGCGTCGTTCGGCGGCATCGCCGGCGGCATGTTCTCGGCAATCCAGGGCTTCATCAGCCCTGAGAGCTTCGTGCTCGTCGAGTCCGTGATGGTGCTCTCGATGGTCGTGCTGGGCGGGATGGGCAACATCTGGGGCGTCATCATCGGCGCCGTGCTGCTGTCGTTCGTGCCCGAGCTGCTGCGCGAGTGGGTGGGTCCGATCCAGACGGCGCTGTTCGGCCGGATGCTGATCGAGCCCGAGGTGATCCGCATGCTGCTGTTCGGCCTGGCGCTCGTGCTGATGATGCTGTTCCGCCCCGCCGGCATCCTCCCGTCCGCCGTACGCAAGCGCGAACTCGAGGCGCCCGCGAAGTGACGAAGCCGCTCGCTCTGCTCGCGGCAAAGGGCATCTCGAAGCGCTTCGGCGGCGTCCAGGCGCTGTCCGACGTCGGCTTCACGATCAACCACGGCGAGATCTACGGCCTCATCGGCCCCAACGGCGCCGGCAAGACATCGCTGTTCAACGTGCTGACCGGCATCTACGTGCCGGACGGCGGTGAGTTCGTGTTCGACGGCGAGCCGCTCGTCAACCTGAAGCCCAACGACGTCGCCGCACGCGGCATCGCGCGTACGTTCCAGAACATCCGTTTGTTCCAGAACCTGTCGGCGCTCGAGAACGTGATGATCGGCCGCCACGTGCGCACGCACGCGGGCGTCTGGGGTGCGATCACGCGCAACGCCGGCGCGCGCGCCGAGGAGCGTGCGATCCACAAGCGCGCGTACGAGCTGCTCGAATACGTCGGCGTGGCGAAGCGCGCGAACGGCCTCGCGAAGCACCTCGCCTACGGCGACCAGCGCCGGCTCGAGATCGCGCGGGCGCTCGCGACGGAGCCCAAGCTCCTCGCGCTCGACGAGCCGGCGGCCGGCATGAACGCCACGGAGACCGCGTCGCTCAGGGGCCTCCTCGATGACATCCGGCGCGACGGCACGACGATCCTGCTGATCGAGCACGACATGAAGCTCGTGATGAGCGTCTGCGACCGTGTGCTGGTGCTCGACTACGGCAAGAAGATCGCCGAGGGCACCGCGCACGACGTGCAGCAGGATCCGAAGGTGATCGCCGCCTACCTCGGCGGCGAGGTTACGCTGAACCTCAAGGGGACGACGTGAGCGGCGAATCCCGAAGGGCGCGCGCAACCGGGGGTGGCGGGGTGCGTGGCGAGGCCCGAAGGGCGCGAGCACTCACGAGTCCCCGCCCGAGGCCAATACGCGGAAGGACCAATCGACGCCAGTTGCCCACGGAGGCCGAGCGTCGGACGCCGACGCGCAGGGGTCGCGGATCCCATTGCGATTCCATGGAGATCTCGTAGTGGCGAACATGGCTGCCGCCGAGCCCCTGCTGTCACTCGCGAAACTCGAGGTCGCCTACGGCGGCATCCAGGCGGTCAAGGGCATCGACCTGCACGTCGACCAGGGCGAACTCGTGTGCCTGATCGGCGCGAACGGCGCGGGCAAGACGACGACGCTGAAGGGCATCTGCGGGCTGCTGCCCGTCAAGGCCGGCAAGATCCACTACGCGGGCGCCGACGTGACCGGCAAGCCCGCGTTCCAGCTCGTGCGGCGCGGGCTCGCGATGGTGCCCGAGGGCCGCGGCGTGTTCGGCGCGCTGACGATCGAGGAGAACCTCGCGATGGGCGCGTACATCCGCAACGACGCCGCCGGG
>Ga0209253_10002442_pt1 | contig 16465 bp, 8 predicted proteins | sample FrelakmetBRP12BR_FD_187145 | JGI IMG/M metagenome (GOLD analysis project Ga0209253, IMG submission 187145) | Freshwater lake sediment microbial communities from the University of Notre Dame, USA, for methane emissions studies - BRP12 BR (SPAdes)... | ecosystem: Environmental > Aquatic >...
GTCAACACATGCTGAAGAAGCGGTGGTCGTGGTCAGACTTTCCATATTCAGAAACGTTGTACCTGGCAAGTTGGGTCCCGGGCTTGACTTTAGCACCCCCTTCCCTATATTTGAACTCTTGGAGATTGCAGTTGCCGCCCCCAGGACCGTTCGGAGAGAAGAACATGCTGCGCCACATCGTTGTCCTCATCCTCGCATTGCTTCTCTGCGAAGCAAACCTCAATGCCCAGTCAAAGTTCCTGTACGGGATGTACGCCATCGGCTGGGGAGGTAACGAGGGGGTCTCCTGGACCGGGAGATCCTTCGCAAAGAATACGGGACCGGGGGGTATCCGGCTCATGACGTTCTGGAATGAGACGCTGGGGATGAACACCTTCTTCCTGAACTCCTCCAACTTCCCCGAGGGCGGAGAGGATAACGCCCCCTATGTGGACTTCCTGCACAAGGAATATGCGGCGTACCCCGGTCCGGGGGATAACTTCATCTACAGCTCGAAAATCATACCCATATACCGCTGCTTCCTGATCACGCGTGCGGCGGAAACTCACTACCTGCAGTTCTCTCCGGCGACGGCGAAGGAAGGCAACGTCATCGATTTTGACAACTCCACGTTTGCCGTATCAACGGGAGCCACTTCCTACACGATTTCGGCAAAGGGCACTTCCCTCTCCGGTCAACTCATCCGCGGTCTGAACGTCCTGGGAGGCGAAAACCGGCAGCTGAGACCACGTGAATGGAACACCACCGGCGCGACAGCGGCATTCAAACTCCGTCTCCGGTTCGCCCAGGCACGGGCCTTGAATTCTCTCAACGTGAGTCTTACCAACAAATCCTCCCGCGCCGGCAACAGGAACTATCAGGTCATCGACAAGACGTTTCCCGTACCCGGAGGCAACAGCGAAGTCGTGTTGCCGTTCACCCTGGCCGTCACGGGCGGACAGGCGACATACGAGGCGTACGTGTACCGGCTTGGCCTGAACGTGACCTGCACACTTGCGCCGGGCGGTTCATTTCAGCTGAGAGACATTACCGTGTATGATGACAGCGGGAGGGTCGTCGTCGAAGAAACATCCAGGTTCTTCAGCTCGCAAAAACGCAGGGATCTGGTGACTGCATTCAAGAACATCGCGAAAGGCATCGCGAGTTCATCATCGGCCGGGAAGGTCTATCCGATCATCGCTCTTGCCGACGAGCCGCATGTGGGCAACTATGCACCGATGGATGCCGTCTGCAAGTACTTTTTGGCGCAGGACAGCAGACTGACATTCTTCAGCACCTGGCCTGACGACGACGCCGAACATTCCAATTTGAATACCGTGGAACGATTTGCGAAGGTGGGTTTGCACTACGCGGCTGCGAATCACTATCCCTTCACGAACGGCAACAGCGAGTCCCGGTCGGTTTTCTCCAACTACTACGGGGTGCTGGCACGCTTCTGTGCGAAGATGAGATCCGCGGATCCCCGGAAAATCATTATCAGCGTCCCCCAGCTGTTCTCCGGGGCGGGTGACTTCCGGGAGCCGACAAAACATGAGGTGTTGTCCAGCGCCTATCTCTCCCTGGTGACCGGAGCAAGGGGAGTGGTCTACTACTATTCCGGACCGATCCACAACAATGAAAAACCCCTCTATACCTACCACGATGATAACGGGTCTTTTGATCGCATGTTCTCTGTCGAGAATATGGATCCTCAAAAGGCCGCAGCATTGAAAGCATTCGGCGTTTTCATCAACGGACCAACGGGTGAACCCGGCGGCATGACCAACGGGGATCTGCTCGCCAGCTCCGGCGTTGACAAACACTGCATCGTGGGCACGCGTGATGGAATCGATGTGGTGAATACCAGAAGCTTCGCCGTCAATGAAATAGGCACCGGCTCCAGGGCGGAAATCGCCGGCATCACGATCGTCAATGAGGATGGAACTACAGTGAGCGGCAGCAATCTGCTCGGCGTTGCGCACCTCGCGGACAACAGCGCTCTGCCAAGCATCACCTACTACCTGATCACCAATCTCAACTCATCAGATGCCGGTGTTCGCCTCAAAATCTCTCTGCGATCCTCGAACGCACGGAAGAATGTGCGGGCAAGCAATCTGACATACCCGGATCAACTCCCGAATCGGATCTTCCCGAAAACCGGCATCGTGCCGGTCACTCTGCCGGCTCACGCCGCCATGATTCTTAAGTTCGAGAATGCCGACTGACAGATAGTCTATTTCACATCGTCCCGATAGAGATCGACGGTTCCTTCAAGCGCTACCGCAAGCACGGTGACCTGCGCATCCAAGACCCGGGCGGGGACGGTGATGTACAGGAGGCCGGGAATGGCATTCCAGGATAGTTTCATCAGAATCTGGGTCTCGAGCCGTGTCCCCTCTCCCACGACCGAAACGCTCCGGACGGCGTTCTTCAAGCCTTTGATGACCACCGGCCCCTTTGGTTCGGAATCGAGAAACAGATAGAGCGTTGACCGGTCTTTTGACAACACGGTCGGCCCATAGAAGTACTCCTTCGGAATACCCGCAACTGTGCCGTAGATTGCCTCCTGGTGTTTCTTCGTCCACCGGCCCAGCTCCCGGAGTATGTTGACCTGTTCATCAGGGATCGTCCCATCCTCTTTGGGTCCGATATCCAGGAGGAGGTTTCCCCCCATGCTGAGACAATCCACGAACAGCCGGATGACCTGATTCGGCGTCTTGTAGTTCCTGTCGCTCCCCTGATACCCCCAGGAGTCGTTCATCGTCATGCACAATTCCCACCATCTGCCCTTGGGCCGGATGATGGGAACGCCCTGCTCCGGGGTTTCATAGTCTCCGTACCCATTGATGCGGGAATTCACGATCACGCCGGGGAGCCATTGCGCAATCTGCGCCCGCATCTCCTTGGCCCTCCACTGTTCTGCAGAAAAATCCCAGTCACCGTCAAACCAGAGCAGGTCGGGCCGGAATGCCGTGACCACCTCCTTGATTTGACCTCGCTGAAAGGCCAGGAATCGGTCCCAGCGTGCGGGATCTTTTTCGTATCGTTTCTCCAGTTTGGTGAAGAACGGATAATCCGGGTGCGACCAGTCCAGGTGGGAAAAATAGAGGCCAACCCTGAGTCCCTGTTTCCTGATCGCGTCACAGTACGGCGTGATAAGATCCCGGCCGGCAGGTGTTTTCTTGACGACGTTCAGATCACTCTGCTGCGTGTTCCAGAGGGCAACGCCATCGTGGTGCTTGCTGGTCAAGACGGCATAGCGGGCGCCGCTCTCCTTGAACAGCTGGGCCCATGCACCCGGATCGTACTTCGCCGCAGTGAAGCCGTTCAGCTGCTTCATATAGTCGCTATACGATATTTTGCCATTGTAGAACGACCATGATTCATCGATGCCGTTGACGGCATAGATTCCCCAGTGAATGAATATCCCGAGTTTGGCGTCGGCAAACCACTGCATACGCTGCTCTTTGGCCGTGTCGGGTTCCTGCGCCGATGCCACACAGAACAGAACGGAAAGAAGAAGGAACATTCGTAGTGCCATTGTCGTCTCCCAGAGAGATGCCGGATCGATGATTTGCATACGCGTCTCACACTGTGCCACTATCACCTTTGAAAAGCTCCGAGTCCGAACCCCCGCCGGCATGTCGCGCCGGCTTTCACTTCCACCTCTGCCGGTCTCATGACGATGAGCGTACGTCGAAAGCCAATTCCTCGCCTTCGCGAACCACGCGGGGGCTCTCGAATGACGTTCTGCCGAAACCGGAGAGCTTCACTGTTTTTATCCCGAGGGTTCCTTTCAGCAGCGTGATTGTTACACGCCGGCTTGTTCCAGCCATCGTCTGGCTTATAGTGCCGTACGCATATCCGTTCGACCAGAATGCCACACCGTCATTGGGCGCAAGCGTCAATACTTGGTCAACGCCGGTGTAATGAAAACCTGTGAGGGCAAGCACCGCTCCCCAGCTCGCCATTGCACGGCCGTAGTGATGACCACACTCGGCTTCATCGTAGGGATTCCTCTTACGGCCGTCATACCGGTCCCGTATGCTCTTGATGCACCGGAGTCCGCTTTCCCGTTGTCCCTCATACAACATCCCGATCGCGGCGGTGTATTCGAACCCGGTCATCACCTCGCTGAAGTAGGGGAAGGGGTTGTCGGGCCGTCCGTCGGGATACGCAGCCATGAGCAGGGCCGACTCGTCGGCGAGCGCAAACGTGCGCAGGCAGTTGAAATGGTCCTGTAACGAGGCACGATAATTGTATTTCATGATGCTCTGCAACGTTGTGCGCACATGACCGGGATCCACCAGGTAACCCAGGTCGCACACGTGGGCGAGGTACTGGCCCACGAGCTGGTCCACCAGGCACGCCTTGCCGAGCTGGTAGTCCGGATTCTTGAAATCGGTCGTACCCATTCCGACGATCAGGCTGGGCGCAATGCGGGAGCTTTCCATCGGCGGCTGGATGATCTGAATGTAGTACCGGCCGTTGAAAAGATGCGCATCTGTCCAGGCACTTCCCTGCTCGCGCAAACGCCGGCACGTCGCGGCGAACTCCAGGTCCTTCTGGTGCGCGGCCATTCGTTCCGCGGCCGAAAGGGCCCCCAGATACCAGATCTCCATCTGGGCATTCGGACCGTAGTATTCCACATCCATGGTGTTGTGCTGGCAACCTTCCATAACACCGTCCCTGTCGGCGTCCCATCCGCCGGGGATCCAGCAGAATTCCATTGCGCTCTTCACCCGGGGCCACAGCCCATCCAGGAACGACTGATCCCCCGACATCTGCCAGTCGCGATACACCTTCAGAATGCATCCCAGCTGTCCGTCGGCCGCCGCTTTCCCCCAGGCCGTATCATCCTGCGGGAGGCGGGCCCGAAAACTCATCAGGCCCGTGCTATCCGTCTGACTTCCAAATTCAACACGGCGCATCGACGTTGCCAGAGATCCGAAAAGGAACGGCGTCGCCTGTTCGTAGTTCCAGACGTGCGTGCAAGAACCCCAGCAGCAGCCCACGTTATCATTGCATCCCTCCCAGGCAAAGAGGGTGCCGTCGGCCGTTCTGAAGCATGTCTGTGAACGCAGTGTGCTCAGATTGAACAGCGCCGCCTCTTTCACCACGTCCGGGAGATTGCTGTTACAGAACGCGGCGACAAATTTCACCGTCTCGGCTTCAAGCCGGGGAATATCGGGAACCGTCTTTTCCGCTACATCCCACGCATCCGCGTACCGGGCCGCATACGCGTTTCCCACCACCCGTGTTGCCCAGCCAGACCGGTTCGGAAAATGCCACGTAATATAGAACGTGAAAATGCGTGTCCCGCCCGGCGGAATTTCTCGTGCAACCGCAAGCGATGCCCAGGGCGTCTTTGAGTCGGATGTACGCTCGTGTAAGGCTCCATTCTCGCTGAAATCGTCCCAGAAATCAAGCAACGGGGTTCCCCATCTCTCCGGGAGCCAGGCGGTGCGGAAGGAGCAGGAATCCTTGTCCGGCGTCGTCAGAGCCATCGTCCCCCATTGCTCTGTATTCCTCTCCACGCTGTCCGATGTCATGAAGATCCCCGCAAAGCGCGCCGACTGCCGGAATGCATTCTTGTTCCCTGAGGCAAGTGATTTTGTCCCGTCATTACCCACGAAATTCGGCATTGAACCGCACAGGGACACAGCCAGGGGATAGGCTGATGTATTAGTGATTTCGTAGCGCAGAATTGCTATCGGAATGCCGCTGGCCTCCGGGTCGGTGGGGACGAACGGATTGAAGGCGCGCACCCGGACCTTCACGGGAACAGCCGGGTCGGAGAGATTCACCTGCCCGAACGGGTACCCTGCATCAAAACTGCACGAACGGAATCGCGGCAGACCGGGGCTGACGGATCCGCGCGCGCCGGACGCACCCTCGTAGTCGGAGTATTCCACAGGCCCCTGAAGGAGGCGCGTGATGTTCTTCCCGTCCGGCATCCCAACCCGAATCACAAAGAAGGCGGGTCCCGGATTGAACCCTTTCGCAGGGCGATTCGCGATTTCCCAGTCACGCAGGTCTCCGCGGCCGCCCAGCGAGACCGTCCCGGTCCCGATTCCCCCTATCGGCAGCGCGATCCGGGCAAGATGGTCCTGGGGATAGTGCTTGAGGAACGGCCAATCGCCTTCCTTTACTCCTCCGCTGGTCAGGGCCGCGGCAAACAAAGTAGCGCCAACGGCCAGGCACCTAAGCACGGGTGGCCTCGGGTTCATGTGAATGACTCCTTTTTGTGGAAATCATCATTTCTGTCTTTCCCTATGCCTCGTTTTCTACGGTTGACCGAACTGCCGGGACACATATGCACGAGCAGTCAATACCGGATACTAATTGCCGGACCCGATTCCTCCGAGCAATGTGCCGAGCGCCTCTGCCATCGCATCACCGAAGCGCGGACCCTTCCGCCGTCCAAAAATGAATGTGCGCGAATCTCTGTCGGCAGGCTTCCACTGTACCTCGGCATGTTCGTTGACCGTCGCCTCGATTGGGTCGAGGCGCCACGACCACACCTCCGCCCCTCCGGCATCAGATGGAAACACAAAGCGCCATCCCGAAGAAGTCCGGGCAAGAACCCGCCCTGCTGCCATTACCAGCGACGCCGTCGACCAGAGGTTCCTGCTTTCGCGCAGGAGTTTCTCCCACGGCTCGCTCTCCACGTCTTGCGACATGGCTCTTATTACATCCCCCCCGTTTGCCCCGGAGAAAGCGTAGAAAAACCATGATCGCATTGCGGGTGAGAGTGATCCGAAGAGAGCTGCGTGAGAAGTCTTCCAGTATGTCCCCCGTTCATGGTCAGGATCAAATGCACTCTTCTCCGTGGCGCACGGAAACCAATGAATAGGAAGGCGCGATTTCCACAAACCGATATATGCGGCGGCGTCCAACCCCACATTCCACTCCCGTTTCTTTCCATCAGTGGATCCCGCATTGAGGAGAATCGAACGGGTTTTGCGGCGGAGAAGTTCCGGTGCCCTGTTAAAAGCAGCGGCGGCAACTCGCCCCGAGCCCACCAATGACAGCACAACGGGTTCCGGACTGTCCTCCAGAATATCCAGGAGCAGCTGGATGCCGGCCTGTTCGGACTGCGGCCGATCTGTTACATCATCATCAGGTCCGGAGAGCGGCGCACGAGGTCCGGCAGCAGCCGGAATCGCACGTCCGATGATGTGGGAAAGCTGCAGGACAGGAACAAAACCCGGATCACGGGATACATCGAAGCCGGCCGGGGCCGGATCCAGAAATTTCTGTGTGACATCCAGAATCACCCCTCTCAGGTCATACTCCGACAACGCGACGATCGTGGCAAGATCGATATGATCGTCAGGATCCTGCGGGGGATGGTACAAATCGGTGATATGAACCAGGGGGATCATACGATCTCCTCTGCCCCGGGTGTGGATCCCGGGTGCACCGCCCGGGAAGTGCAGCCCCGCAAAGGCGCCAACTCCCAGAGTGATAAACTGAAGACGGTTCAGCATGGGTGTGATAGTTCATGAACGGAATACCGGGAAAAGTACTCCCTCTGAGACTCATATGCAATATGGTATGGCCAAAACTCATGATTGGAGCTCATGTTCGGGCATGGCATCATCAGGCAACGCATCATCGGTCAGCCCATCTTCGGTCAACTCATGATCGGGCATTCGTCGCCGGGGGCGATGTACTGGCACACGTCATCGGGACTATGGACCAACACGCATCACCGGGGCGATTCAACAAGCAGAATCCATCCTTTCCGTGGATCAACTGGGATCGCTCCGGCCGGCGAAAACGATCCCGCCGCTTGGAAGTTTTCTATCGCGGGCGCGCGAAGCGTGGCTTTCTTCCCATCGAACCCGAGTGCCGCCCAGTTGATATTGAGATGCACCTCCACCGGTTCGTCAGCCCAACTGGCAAGCGCGATCATCGCTTTTCCATCTCTTTTGTATGTTGTAGCCAGGACTTCCGGATTGTCCGCAACAACCGCCGGGTGTGGATCCCAGTAGCCGATCATGGTTGCATCGACAATGCCGAATTCGTCCCAGATCTTCCACAGTGCCCGTGGGTCGCACCGGACTTCGTCGGTTATCCACGGATACCGGACAGCCATCCCGTAGACCATCCCGCGCCAGGGATTGCCGCCTCCTTCAAGCATGTCTCCCATCAGTCCGAAAGGGATCCCCGAGACTTCAACGAGCCAGTTCTCCGGAGGCATCCGGTCGTACTGAAAGCCCTCACCAAACCAGAGCTTGTCGATGTAGGGGAAGAATTCCGTGTACTGTATTGCCGGGCCTTTGGAGAAGTAGGTGTTCGAATGGAGATCAATCTGACAGCCGGGCCTGGCCGTGTCCATGACCTTCCGCATTCTCTTGAGGATCTGACGATCATATGCAACATCGTCAAGATACAACCCGTCAATGCCAACGTTCTTGATGAGCCACGAAAGCCCTTCGATATAGTAATTGTACCAGCGGGAAGATCCTGTCGAGTTCAGAATCGAAGCATCCACCCCCAGCGTTTCATCGTCGAAGTGCTGATACCACTGAGGCACATACCCGGTACCACAGTGCTCACGGAGCCAGGGGTATCCGCCCCCCGGACCATCGGCAAAAATCTCCTGTCCCAGACTCCGGAGTGCCCAGAATTCGGTCACATGACTGGTGATCTCCCGAATCGTATAATACAGTTTCAATTTGAGCCCGCGCGCGTGCGCCGCATCGACCATGCCTTTCAAGGTCTCAATGGCCAGGAACGGGTAGTTGATATACGGGTTGGCTGCATTCGCATGATGCAGATTGATGATCCGGGCTCCCGCTCTGACCTCATTATCATCGGGAATCAGATTCCCGCCATGGTAATACCGGTCCCTGAACTGTGCCGCGGTGTTGAGTTTCTTGACCGGTGTGACCAGGATCGAAAACTCAAAGTCTATCGGATTGTCTTTTTCCAGAATCCGGTTACCGCTGAAGACGGTGACCATTGTGGATGAGGGTGTCTTTTCGAGAACAAAACCTCCTTTGCGGACATTCCACCAGCTCGCCGGCGGTTCCGGTTTGAAGTATGCCAGGAGCGGACCGGAGTATCGGGCCCCTCTGAACTCGAACCAGAGGCCGGCCTGAGTATTCCCGATCCAGAAACTGTCATGCGTCTCCTCCCATACCGCGTAATGCCGGCCGGGCACACGCGTCCCCATCAGCCCCATCCCCATCATGTACTCCGCGACTCCGGGGCGCATCGGAACAACCAGCTTCACATCATTCAGCCTGACGGTTTTCCTGGTGGACAAACGAAAGTTGTAGCGGCAATATCCGTCCGCTTCAACCGACGAACTGACAACCAGACGCAAATCTCCATTCTCTCCTTCCGCCTCCCGCGAGATGATGCCTGTCTTGATCTCCTCCCCGAGGATTCTGAAGTTCCTCCATTGTGCGTTCCCGGAGCCGGTCTCCACGACGAACTGCATGGGAGCGGCAAGGATCTCTGTTCCCCAGGAGGTGATGTTCGCGGGAAGACCATCCGCCGCCACGGAGATCTCGTGTCCCAGCAGAGTGAACCGGTTCTTCTCCGGCATCGTCACCGGCGTATACGGTGCGACATTGCTGCTGTCGAGCCCGAGAGTAGAGTTGAGCCAGCGAAGGCGGGAGTGTTTCCACGGTTCGCCGTCACCACGATCAGCGAGAATACTTTCCGCGACGTGAAGCCGGACGGGAGTGCTCCGGGGGGCAAGGCCTTCAGGCCGGACGGTGATCGTTCCACGGTAGTTTCCCGTGCGTATCTGTTCTCCGATATCCACACCCATCCAGAGCGGCTGCACATGACCTTTCTCCACGGCAACAATCCTTGTGAAATACTTACCGGCCGGATCTCTACCCTCGGTGTTGAAGCACGTAAGGCGGTCCGCCGGGATACTGTTTCCACGTTCATCTGACAGCGGGGAGAATTCCACGGTGATGCCCGACAGCTCCTTCTTCGCCGCGTACACTCCTATTTGAAAAGCATAATACTCATTCCTGAGTGCAGTGCCCGAAAAACCGCTACCCGGTTCGGCCGAGAGCCATTTGAACGGAATCTCGTCTTTCATCCGTATCGGGTATTGACGGTCTTCTGCAAAGAGGAGGTAGTCTCCATCGTGTTTGCGGAGGAACGCCTGTTTCTCTTCCGATGTGGGGATTATCTCCATCGGAAAGAAGGAATCAAACGCCGAACGCGACTGTATTTCCGCGATTATCGCCGCCTGCAGCTTTGAGTGAATGGCAGCCGATCCAAGGCCGTTCCGCTGCACCCAGATGGCCGGAGGTGGAGGCTCAGGCGGGAGATAGCCTCTATTATAGTAGCCCCATCCCGTCTGGACTTCATACGGGAGGTAGTAGCAGTAATAGGTCCCGGCATTTCGCACCGGCCCGACGACGATATCGCACATCTCATTGTCAACCCGTATCCTGAACAGGTTCGGAATAGTGTCACCGTTTGAAGCCTCGATCACCATCAATCGTTTCTGGTGCGGGTCTGCATCATGTCTCCTCCACGGCACCGTCACTCTGACGGCATCTGCCGGTTTGGCTATCTCAATAGTAGCCCGGTGATTTCCAAAAGACTCGGGCCACGGGCGCGTGGCAACGGAATATCGTAACGGGCCGGAGAGAACAGAAGAGAAGAAGACAGGAAGAGCCAGCAGAGTGAACGTCAGCGGCACGCATACACGATCGATGGGTCTCATGATGTCCATGAGCAGATTCTCCGCAGGATTGTATCCTTTCCCCCACATCTGGCCATCTGTGCTTCTCCGAAAGATGATACCGTTTCTGGCATCGCGGCCGTTAGTGTCTTTCCTTTTCCGCCATCACGATCATCGGTGTATTCTCCGAAGGACGATTTCTTTCCCCGCTTGTGCGTTCATCGTAAGAATCCGGCCGTTTCGTGCTTCATCGGGGAGATCTGCGCCGGCGACACTGAAGGCTTTTGGGGAAAACGGGTTGAGAATTCTCAGAAGCGCATCGTTCTCCGGGAGAATCCGGACGGAGTCCAGGCTGCCATCCCGAATCGCAGCCGTTACCAGGAAGGCGCCCTCGGCCCGGAAATCTTTGAATGATGCCTCCTTCCACGAAGCGGGGATCGCGGGAAACAGACGGAGGATGCCGCCCTGGCTTTGCAGGAGCATTTCCTGCAGACCGGCCGCAAACGCAAAATTCCCCTCAAGGGTGAACGGCCGGTAGGTAAACTTCGATTTCCCGGTTCCGGACTGGTCCCCGTTGACGTGAAAACTGTTCGGGAGGCAGAAAGAGGTGGCAAAGGTCCTGAGCGCGCTGGCAGCTTTCTCTCCGTCGCGTGCCCGGGCCCACATACTGCCAAGCCAGCTATAGGAATATCCGCACCACCAATCTGTTCCCAGACGCTCCAGGTCCGCCAGGGATGCCGCAATGATCTGCCGGTCAGATTCATCCTTATCCCAATCCAGGAGGCCGAGCGGGTGAATGGCCATGAGATGCGAGAAATGACGGTGCGATTCATGCAATTCGACGCCGGGAGCAACAAGCAGCTTCTTCCCGCTGTCAGAGAGCGCGAGATCAGGCCACTCCGATCGTATGCCTCGCCAGTGTGCGGCCTCGTCAGTCTTTCCAAGCGAGAGCGCCATCTCTTCAGCCGCACCGTAGAGCCAGCGGACAAGTGAGACGTCGAAGTTCGTTGTTTCCCGGAACCAGGCCGTGATACGGTTGTCGTTGATCTCCGGCGAGGAACTCAACGGGAGCTGTCGTCTTCCCGAACTGTCCCTGATGGCAAGTTCATCAAGGTGCACTGCAACCGCCCTGGTCCATGGATATGCGCGTGTGAGCAGGAAGGAGGTATCGAGGCTGTAGCGCCAGTGGAGGTAGAAATGCTGCGCAAGCCACGCCGAAACCGTCGGGGACAGCGCGTACTGAATCCATCCCCCCATGGGTTCTCCTGCGAGTGTCGCAACTCCGGCAACATTCAAACCGGATGTTCCAAAGTATGTCTTTGTATATCGTTCCGAGACTGGTTTGATTTGCCACAACCAGTCCAGGAACGCGAGACCCTCTTCCAGGTGGTTTGCACTGTAGCATGGCCAGTAACTGAGCTGTGTGTTGAGGTCGTTGTGGAAATCCCCTTTCCAGGGTGGCAACCGGCCGTTGTCAGCGGTCCAAATCGCCTGGAGCGTAATCGGGGGCGCGCCGCGTCTGGATGTGGAACCGAACTTGTATTGTTCCAGGTACCACTGACGCTCGAGTGTGCTGTCGGGGATCCGGAGGGAGGAGTGATGCCAGAAAGCCTTCCACCATGTCGCGTGCGCCCGGTACGCTGCTTCGTATGCTTTCCGGGACGGCTGTACAATACCACGCTCCCCGCTGCCGGCTTCCACGTGACCGGGTTTCTCGCCTCGGGGTTCTGCGCGGCCGGGCCCCGCGCGATTGATGTCTACCGACAGTCCAGTCAATGAATAGGGATTCGAATGGGCAATCGTCCAGCATCCCACAACCGTCTTTGAATCTGTGTGAGACCACGTTACGGAAATGACATAGGAAGAGCCATCCGTACAATTCTGCCGGTATGTAATCTCCCTGCGGCCGGCTTTCAAGACAGGGGGCGGATATCCCAATCGCCGCAGATCGTTCCCTTCGGGCCCGCTGTTGACCTCCCCCTGTTTGTCCGACTTGACACTATACGGTGGAGGCACGATTGCCGGTTTCATCGAAACCCGGACATCCCGGATCAGGAACCATCCTCTCTCGTTATCTGCCTCAACAAACGTCTCAAACTGCATCCCGCTTTTCCACGTCAAGACGCACACGGCATCTTCCAGGCGGAGATCCACAGATGTTGGCGGCATCCCTTTCGGCAGTGGAAACTCGAGGGCCCCGGCGGGGAGTTTGGTTGGTGCCGGATCACGGTCGTAGGGAACATCAAAGAGGTCCTGGACCGGTTTGTAGTCCCCTTTCTGGAATTGGCCGGTTACCCAGGCAAAGCTGAACTCAGGCCGCGCAAATTCCGCTATGGGTCTCGAGTCCCAGAGATCGGCACGGTCAAGTGCGATACGCAGGACGGAGTCCCTCTGCCATACGAGCGCACCGAGGAGGCCGTTCCCCAACGGGATCCCTTCGTCCCACGTACGCGGAAGAGCTCCGGAATGAAGCCCGTGGTTCCTGGGTTGATCCCGGCCCGGAAGGGATGTTTGGGCGTTCGCATCTGAGGAAAAGCGAACGGTGCACAGGGCTGCGAGGATCATGGCCAGGCATGGAAGGCGGTTCATGGGAACACCCAGGATTGATCCGGATAGGGTGAGATCGTTGGTTGCACGAAATCTAACTCCGGCGCCCAACACAAGCAAGTGATGCAAGGAATCGCTTTCGAATCGACCTATTGGACAGGCAACACGGTCCGCTCCGATTGTTTTTTCAATATGTCTCCCCTACCTTACAGGCACGCTTTTGCCAGAATCCCGACGCTCTCCCGGGGGGATGAGCGGCTCCCAAGAGCAGGAGCGCCCCGCCTGAGTAGGAACGGCGCACAGGGATCACCGGCATGGGGGGGAAAAAAACACGATGCCTTAACTGCTCCCCGGCATCGGATTAGTCGATCTCCTGATCACGAAAACGGAAATACCGACCATTTGTATGATCACGCTCACAATCGTCATACCGGCCTTCGAGGAAGAGAACAAGATTGCGGGAGACGTTCAGGCAGCAGCGAAGTTCCTGGTTTCACAAAACCTCTCCGGGGAGATCATTGTGGCCGACGATGGCAGTTCCGATGGGACCGTGGCATGTGCCGGGGAAGCCGCAATCCCGCCGGCTGTTCATCGTGCGGTTATCCGGAGCGATGTTCATCGCGGAAAAGGATCGGCCCTCCGGAATGGGATTCTGGCGTCACAGGGTACGTACGTGATGTTCGCTGACAGCGGGCTGACGATCCCGTACGACAATGCACTGGCCGGACTGCGCTTGTTGCAGGCCGGAGCCGGCGAACTGGCCCACGGATCCAGAAAACTGCCGGGAAGCGTCATTCGCAAAGACCGGGACTGGGACCGGAAGATCATTTCCAGAATCTTTCACAGGGTCATGCAGATGTGGATGCATATTCCCCCATGGCTCACCGATACACAATGCGGATTCAAACTCTACCGGGGGGATATCGCGAGGCAACTCTATGCCGAGTGCACCACGGATGGCTTTATGTTCGACATCGAGATAGTACTCCGCGCCCTCCGGCACGGCTACCGGATCGCGGAGTTCCCGGTGGAGTGGACGTGTGACCGGAACAGTCGGCTCGGTGTCCGGCGCAACTCGCGGGAGATTATGCGCGAACTCCTGCAGATCAAACGGGCGCTGCTTCCGCGGCGGACGCGCGGCCGAACCTGAGGACCGGACCGGGATGCTCTTGGACGATCATCGCCCACAGCCGAGGATTGCACGCAACGTACTGTTCGATTTCGCCGCGCGTCATAACCATGCACGCGGTGGACACCGCGTCGCTCCGTGTTGCGGAATCTGACAGGACCCAGGCCGCCCGCCGGCCCTCTATGGGGCGCGAAGCACGCGGATCAATGATGTGCCCCCCCTTCGTGATCCCCGACCCCCCCAGTCCTTCCGCCTGGAGATTCACTTTCTCAAGAATTTCCGACGGCTGTCCGGGAGAGCTGAGAGTGACCGGCCATCCCTGGTTCCGCGGACAGTTCCCGAAGGCATAAACCGAACTTGTGCCTCCGTGGACCAGAGCGGAGAGGACCCCCCATTCTTTCAACAACTCAACCGCACGATCCACCGCATAGCCTTTCCCGATCGCCCCCAGATCCAGAAGAGGAACAGAGTCGCCAACACGCACGGCCATCGCCGCCTCATCCAGCTCCAGATGATGCATCCCGCTCCGTTCCCTGGCCTGGACAATTTCCTCAGGCGTCGGATGCAGACGCAATTGCTCTCCGCCAACCCAGCAGTTTTTCAGAGCCCCGAGAGTGATGTCAAATGCTCCGCCTGTCTCTTCCCAGAACTGCCGGCTGAGCCGGAGACACTGAAAGGTGTCCGGAGAGACCCGTACGCTGCCGTGAGGCGAAAGGTTGTTGATCCGCGCTATGTCGCTGTTTGCGGAATACCTGCTCAGGTCCTGTTCCAGTCTGTTGATCTCCTCGAATGCGGCAAGGGCGGCTCCCGCGGCAAACGAAGAATCCTCATCCACAATCATGACTTCGAACAGCGTGGCCATCGCACGGTGCTGATAGCGAAAAACCCCTTCCATCCCCTCGATCATTCCATTCTCTCCTTCTGAACCCTGTCCCGCAACTCCAGCGTGGTATATCCGCGGATCTCCTTCCCGGGACGCAGGAACATGGGCCTGCTGAACAAGGGGACATACAAATGCCGCTGACCGGGCGAGCGGTCTTCGTACACCCTGCGCAGGAGTGCGGGCTCGACCTCGGGCGAAACGAGAATGACGCTCGTCGGGACAAAATCTTCTTCGATCCCGTGCCACCACCCGACATCCGGCAGCGTGCGCAGATACCAGGGAAGGGGCCAGTAGTCGTCACCGGGGCAGACAACCTGTACGGGCGATCGGTCCGGCGAATCCCGTACAATCTCTTTCACCGCGGCGGCCACGAGCCTCACATCATCCGTGGGATGGGAATACACGTACGGGTTCACCGGATCATCATAGTACCTGAAGTTCGCAAGGTATGCCTGCCATGCAAGATGACCCCCCATCAACGCTACCGCAATGATCCCTGCAGCGCGCAGACGACGTGGAAACCATTTAAGGAATGCTGTCACTCCGAACCCCGCTACCAGGGCGAGTGGCTGCAGGGCTCCCAGCACCAGCCAGGGGGTTTTGTAAGGAATCACCGACGAGACCACCAGCATGAGGAGCGCGTATATTCCCAGGAACAACCTCAGATCTCTTCCCCGCTCCTCCGTCCCTGGGTTCTCTCTGAATGCACTCCAGATTCCGATGAATCCAAACAGAACGATCATGGCCTCGGTCCAGACCGGACCATGATCACCCTTGGTAAACAACAGGATCTGGAGAAAATAGTACCAGGGGTGCCCGTGCCGGGCGTTTTCCCCGGCCCTGGTGAAGTAGGTCTCATAGGTGAGAACAGAATCGAGGACTCCCTGCCAGTGCGTGAAAAACGAAGAGTAGAACAGCACGGATACGGCCACCGCACAGAGAATCGCTGTGCTGAGAGCGCGAAGACTCACCGCACCTTTCATTCCTCCTTTGCGGCGTCTCAGAAGCAGGACGCCGAGGAATGCCATGCCCATCATCCCGCACGAAATGATCCAGGTTTCTTTGGTCGCATACATCAGGCCTGCACAGACACCCGCCGGCACCGACCAGAGAATCCGCCCGCTGGTGGCCAGCCGGTATCCGGCGGCGATGAGACCGAACGCAAAGCAGACCAGCAGCATCTCCTGCACATAGTACCGGCTGTAAAACACCATGGCCGGCGAACAGGCGGTCAGCACAGCGGCCACAGCAACGGACG
>Ga0209253_10002444_pt1 | contig 16463 bp, 11 predicted proteins | sample FrelakmetBRP12BR_FD_187145 | JGI IMG/M metagenome (GOLD analysis project Ga0209253, IMG submission 187145) | Freshwater lake sediment microbial communities from the University of Notre Dame, USA, for methane emissions studies - BRP12 BR (SPAdes)... | ecosystem: Environmental > Aquatic >...
TGACCGGCGAGTACGAACCATCGATCCTGACATTGTTCTTTTCCGTTTGGAGACGAAATTCCCGGACCTCGATGGCTTCAGGTGTTGCACATACGCGCCACGAGCAACGGTCCACTCGGAGGAAAGGATCGGACGTCGAACCGGGCGTGAACGCGATCCTGTTGTCGAGGAGCGAGCTGGCGACCCGGGTATCTCCCGAGAACCGGACGTCGCCGAATCGAGCACCCCGGCCGGGATCGATGACCCATGTGATACGGACGGTGTTTTCAATCGTATCGACGTCCAGGTCATTCCGCACGGACACAAAAGGGTATCCGCGAGCGAGGAACGTGCGGATAATCGTTCCTTGATCCCCATTGACCAGCTCATCGCGAAACCGGGCAGGCTTCAACAGTCGGAGTGAGGAAGCGACTGTCTGCCAGATGGAATCGAGGTCGGGACCTTCTTGATCCCCCGTGGCAACGAAGGTCGAGCGGACGCTGTCAACGACAACGGGGGCCCCTTCCTCGACTGTAATGGCAACGTCGACCGTCCTGCCTTCGTCATCAGCATCAAGGCGGGGCTTTCCGATCTTGACGTGGAAGAAACCTTCACTCTGATAAAAGGCCTTGAGCGCCTGCAAGTCGCTATCAACGGCTTTGCTGCTGAAAATGAAGGGATCCTTCTGCAGGATATTCTCTGAGAACCAGCCCGTCCCGTACAACTCAATCTGTTTCAGCAGATCATCTTCCGAAATCGTCTCATTCCCGGCAAACTCTATCGACCGCACGCGGCAGTTCTCCTGCGCAAGTCCCAGCCGCAGCCCCTGGAAACAGAGCACCAGGAGCCAGACAATGCGACACTGCCAGAGTTTTCCCCTTGTCATCAGATTGAAAGCCCCTAAACTGCGATAATATAGCCAATTCGCGCAACATTCTCTCGTATTTCCTGATGCGCCATCAGAACGCTTCGACACGTGCAACTGAGAACAACCCGCGGCATTTGACTTTGGCTTCGGTACTTCCTTTGTTTGGAAATCAAACACGATGTCTCGATACGATTCCAATATCATAGTGAGTAGCTTCTCGTGAGAACGCACATCGTCAGACGCTTAGCCAAAGCGCTCCCCATACCCCTCCTTGCACTTCTCTCTGTGACAACCCTCCAGGCGCAAGACCAGGCAGACCGGTACAAACCGAGGGTGTTTTACGGCGGCAACATCTATGCCTCCTTCGGCTCAACTACGAACGTCGGCGCATCTCCGATGGTCGGCTTGCAGGTGCTGCGCCAGCTGGGCGTTGGCATCGGAGGAACGTATATGTACTCCAAGAGCGGCGACTACTCCTGGAGCACGTACGGCGGACGCGTTTTCGCCCAGTTCGATATCATCCCGCAGGCCTACGCAAAGGCGGAGTTCAATTATTTGCACTACGTCAACTACTTCAAGGGAACCCAGTACGGCACCACCAACGTCCCTTACCTGTTCCTTGGTGCAGGCGTGCGTCAACGGATTTCACGCGGACTCTACGCAAATGCCGAGGTGCTCTTCGACGTCCTCCGTGACCAGAATTCTCAGTATAGGGACGGGAAGCCGCTCTTTTCAGTCGGGATAGTAGCTGGATTCTAGTGTCCTGCCGTCCCTGCATTTGGCCATTCCCGGAACACGGGGAGGGTGGCGCAGATTAGGGGGGGGGGAGCACAAAAGGAAGGGAGAGAGCGTAGGAATCTTCGAAGCCGGAGAAATCCGGCTTCACCATCCTCACCGTGATGTCGAAACCTCGTGCGGCGATGCGGCATCTGATATAGTGGAACATCCTCTTCTGGGTCTCTTCCGGAAACAGATCCTCCCACCTCCGTTCGCTTCCGGTGAGGAGCGGCTGCTGCAAGCCTCCTCCCCCTCCGATCACGAGAAAGTCCTTCCCTCCCCGCCGGAAATGCTCAAATGCATGGCAGTGACCGCTCAGGAAGAGTCTGCATTTGGCATACCGGAGAAAACGGGGGACGAAAGACTCCTCGACCATCTTCGAGGGAGAAACGATAGTACTGTTCGTGAACGGCGAGTGGTGACATCCCATGATGACAGCTGCAACCGTTGTGTCGGACTCCATAAATGCCAGGGTGCTGTCCAGCCATGAGAGCTGAAATGCCCGCTCCCGATCGGAGAGTTGGCCGAAGTTCGAATTGAGAAGAATCACCGCCAGTTTCCCAATGCGAACCACATAGCCGGTATTCCGGTACCATGGAAACCGGTCGAAGAACTGTTCGACGCCATACGAAGGGAAGAGCATGAGCTCATGGTTCCCGAGCGTGGGAAAGACGGGAACTGCAGCCGCGCGCGCGCGTGCCAGGAAGCCATCCATCGCACGCCACGTCGCCTCAAAGAAACCGATGGCAATCATGTCGCCAAGATGAAAGACAGCGTTCGGATTGTCCCGGAGGATTTGCGCAAGAATCAAATCCCGGGCGGCGGCGTTCCGATTGGAGGGGATGACGAGCGTCTCGATGAAGATAGGGCTCTGGGTGTCACTGACGAACACTATCAGGGAATCGCCGCTCACGACCGGCGGCTGGAGCAGGGTCGGAGCACCGGTCCCCGGTTTGTCCTGCGGCGAACCCTGGACGAACAGCGCGTGGAGCGCCAGCACAAGAAACAGCAGAGTGGTCCGAATCATCGGGCGAGCAACCTGTACCGGGCCCAGCGATGGAGTTCGCCTCCGGGAAGGGCCGGACATGTTCATTGGGCAAGAAATGAGTAGGTCACCCCAACAGAAAGTGAGAAATATTTGTCCGTGTTGACCTCCGTTGCATTGCCAGAATAATCATAGTTGTAGTACGTGTCTCTCTTCACAAGATGATACCGCGCGGCAAGATCAAGGGAGACGTCCTTTCCAACAGGCACGAGGAATCCAACCCCCAGGTTCCCGCCCGCAACGGTGTTCGATTTCTGCTCGTAAATATTCTGGATGACCACACCGTTGTCCAGCTTCTCGCCTGTGACTTTCCCGCTGAAGAAGTAGACACCCACCTCCAGAAGGCCGTAAAACCTCGCCCCCCCGGGAGGCGAGAGAAGCTTCACTCCCAGGAGAAGCGGAAAAGCGTTCATCCGTCCCTCGAGCTGCAATGTTCCCTTGCCTCCCCCGGCAACGTAACGCTCATTTATCTGCGCCTCGTCGACGCCCCAGCGCGTGAACCCGAACATCACCGAAAGGCGGAGGTTGCTTCCGCTCTCCATGTAGAAGTCAACGTGAGCGCCATAGCCGGTCTTGAAGGATTCACCGAAGACGCCTGCAGGGAAGGCAAGCTCTGCGGCAAACGTGGTTCCATATCCGTCCTGAGCAAACGAAAGCCCGGTGGCGAACCACGTAAGTCCGAGAAGGAGGAGAATATGCTTCGATTCTTTGTGCATGGACGAATCCTTTCGCAAATAGTCCAGAGCCGACTACCGGAATGTGTAACTGAGCCCTCCAAGGACGCTAACATAGCGTATGGCCCTCGTACTGATGTCGTTCCCCCCACTCGTCGCAATCAGGACCCTTCCCTCGTAGTCGACGACGGAATTGAACTTTGCATTGACGTCAATGGCCCACCCCTCATCGCCGAGCGGGATGAGGCTTCCGATACCTACGGCAAAGGCACCTTGGGACCATGACTGACTGTTCGGTGTGACGGGAGTTGTAACGCCGTCGATGGTAAGCGTTCCGGACGTTTCCAGTGTCTGAAAATACATGCCGAAAGAAATGGTGAAGTATGGCCAGTAACCCTTGTACCGATACGAGTAGTTGATACCCAGAACGAAGGGGATGACATGGTACGGCGCGTCGAGGTTCGCGGTCCCGTTCAACCCCTGTTCCGCCAGCTCTTTGCCGACCTCACCATTGTCAACATTGAAGGAGGAGTAGCCCAGACCCAGATACACCTGAAACTCTTCGGTCAAATTGTACGGCACGTCAATGAACCCGGTGAACCCTGCTTTGAAAAGATCCGCAAACTCCCCCACAGGGAACGCTGGCCCCGCTTTCACCGAGACACCAAACCTCCCCTGCTTCCGGAACATCGCGTCGTCATACTGAGCCAATGCGGAAGTGGTCACAACCACGACGAACACCAGTGAAAAGAAGATCTTCATGGGCCGACAATCCCGAAAGGTTGTGGGGTCGGGAGGATGGTTTCGACTGTCTTAAGATACTCAATCCTTACTGCGATTTCAACCGCTATAACCAACAACGCCAAGGAAGCCCAACGGTTCGTTCCTCGTGCAATAGACGGCACAAGGGGAAACCAAAGGCCGGGCTAGACGATCGAAAGGCCCGGGCTGGCATGTGCCCGGCTCATCGTCGGTCTCCCGTGCAGTCCTTCCCCCGCTCGCTACTTCGCGGAGAATCTGTAGGTCGTGGCCGTGGAATACCGTTGACCCGGAAGGAGGACGGTTGACGGGAACTCCGGCTTGTTCGGGGAATCCGGGAAATGCTGCGTCTCCAGACAGAACCCGAATCGGTATTCGTATGTCTTGCTCCCCTTCCCGACGTTGGTCCCGTTCAGGAAGTTTCCCGAGTAGAATTGCAGACCGGGCTCCGTTGTCAGGACTTCCATAACCCGCCCGGAGGACTTCTCGTGAACGCGCGCGGCCAGCGCCATACCGGCATCGGGCTTGTTCAGGACCCAGTTGTGGTCGTACCCCCCTCCCAGGCGGAGCTGTTCATCCTTGTCCCCGATTCTCCCTCCGATGGCGGTCGGCGTTGTGAAGTCCATTGGGGTTCCACGGACCGGAAGCAGCTCGCCGGTCGTGATGAGGCCGGGACCTACAGGCGTAAACCGGTCCGCGTCAATGAACAGCTCATGATTCAGGATGTTCCCTCGACCCGCGCCCGCGAGGTTGAAATACGAATGGTGCGTCAGATTAACCACCGTGGGCTTGTCGGTCTTCGCTTCGTATTGGATCTTCAGCTCATTGTCGTCCGTAAGCCCATAGACGACCCTCACATCAAGGTTTCCCGGGTATCCTTCCTCGCCGTCTTTGCTGCGGTATGTCAGTACCAGCGAGTTGCCCGGCGCGCTCTCCAGTTCGTTCACATCCCAGACTACCTTATCAAATCCTTTCAGCCCCCCGTGCAGATGGTTTGGACCGTCGTTCGTGGCGAGCGAATACTCGATTCCATTCAGCGTGAACTTGCCTTTTCCGATTCTGTTGCCGTAGCGTCCGATCAGGGCGCCGAAGTATGGTGTCTCCTTCAGGTATTCCCCGAGCGACTCATATCCGAGGACCACATCGTCGAGTTTGCCGGACCGGTCGGGCACCAGGAGAGAGAGGACAATCCCCCCGTAGTTCGTGATCCGGGCTTCTATCCCGTTCTTATTCTTCAAGGTATAGACAAACGCTTCTTTCCCGTCCTTCGTTTTTCCAAAAGCCGCCCTTTTCATTGTCGACGTCTCCTGCTTTTGTCCGGTGCATGAAATGAGTGAGAGAAGGACCGGAATAACAAGAACCACGCCGGGCATAAGTCTGATATGCATGGTATTTCCTTTCCGTTGTCATGAGTTCGCGCGATGAGATCTACCGGCACAACCACAGAATCACTCAGGTCATTGAATCGCCATGATCAGTGTAGCACACGAACCCTTGAGAATCAAGGACCGCTCGACAGGGCATCCTTCCATTCCGTGAAGCCGGTCTGCGAATACGGGCCGGGAGAGACCAGCCCCGGGAAGGCGAAAATGAACCGATTGACCCGCGAAGTTGTTATTTCCTGTGAAGATCCTTGGCAGGATCTCTGCAGAAGTGGAATTCGCACTCTGTTTGAGGCAAATTCATGGGAAAAGCGCTGCAAACGCAAAACAATTTGGTAACGCGCCCGTAATATACAGGTAATCCCTGACCTGTATATTGCGATTGTATGATAAGAAGGAAATTCGACGAAATGCCTAAGTGCAGGAGATGTCGCGTGGGCGAGGTGAGAATGATCTCAGAGCCGAACGGAAATTTTGCTGTTGTCCACTGCCAGAACCCGAAATGTGACGTCACCTATGAAGCGGAATTGCGGATTCCGAATTCGCTGGCGAGTCTGACGGGGAAGACCGCAAGGAGGAAGCTCCGCGGACCTCGCACTACCCCGACCTGAATCGCCCCCACCTCCTCCTTTCTGATGGGTGTGCCGGGCGAGGAAGCCCGGCGGCGACAGGAACAATCATCGCTTGACTTACGCCGGCCGGTTGCATAGATTTCGCTTGATCCCCACCTGATGTTCCTGTACCATCCGTCACAACAGAATTGTCTGGAGGCCACTGACGCCATGAACGAGCAAGACGTAAAGTCCAGAGGCATCACCGTACGCCGGGCGGACTTCCCTTCGCTCAAGCGGACTCACCACGGTTTCCCTCTCGCCTACCTCGACGGCCCGGCCGGGACACAGGTGCCGCAGCAGGTCATTGACGCAATTTCCCATTACTACACCACATACAACGCCAACACTCACGGACATTTCATTACGACGATTGAATCCGATCGGATGCTGGAGGAGACGCGGCAGACTGTGGCCGCATTCCTGGGAGCACCGGGCGGCAAGTCAATTTCTTTCGGCGCCAATATGACGACGCTGAACTTCTCTCTTAGCAGTGCCTTTGGACGCTCCTTTCAGCGGGGCGATGAGATCGTAATCACCGAACTCGACCACGAAGCAAACCGGGGGCCCTGGCTGGCTCTGCGGGACCAGGGCATCATCGTCCGTGAGGCAGCGGTCCGGCACGACGCAACGCTTGACTACGATGACTTCCGGGAGAAAATCAACGAGCGCACCCAGCTCGTCGCCATGGGACTGGCTTCCAATGCTTTCGGAACGGTAAACGATGTCGGCCGGATCAGGGAAATCACTGCGCGATACGGCGCCTTGCTTCTCGTCGATGCGGTACACTTTGCCCCGCATTTTCCTGTCGACGTCGTGGCGATGGATGTGGACCTGCTGTTGTGCTCGGCCTACAAATTCTACGGCCCTCATGTCGGGATTCTTTACGCGCGCGAAGGATTACTGGACCATCTCGCAACCGATCGCCTTCGTACACAAGACCAGCGCGCCCCGTACCGGATCGAGACGGGAACGCTGAACCATGCCGCCATTGCCGGTGTCAGGGCAGCCGTCGAGTACATCGCTGCGCTCGGGACCGGGACCGATCTCCGGTCCAGGATCGTTGACGGCATGCAAATCCTTGGTTGCCATGAGCGTGCGCTGGGGACGATGCTGTATCATGGGCTGAAGGGGATCCCGAAGGTGAGGGTCTATGGCCAGTCGTTTGACGTACCGCACCGTGCCCCGACCGTCTCCTTCACGGTAGATGGGAAAAAGGCCGCGGACGTCAGCGCGCACCTGGCGGAGCGGGGGATCTGTACGTGGGACGGGCACTTCTATGCAATCCGACCCATGGAAGTGATGGGACTGCTGGATCGCGGAGGCGTCACGCGCGTGGGCATTTCACTGTATACAACGGAGGAGGAAGTCACACGGCTTCTGAACGAGATCCGGCATCTGGCGAAATGAGTCCACTGGTGCCGAGTCTCAGAAATACCTTGATAATGACGTCGGCGGATAGCCGCCAGAAGTTCTACACTTTGGCCGTTTTCTGACTCCCCGATTATTCAAGGAGCTTCGGAATGGGGACACTAGCGCCCCGGCAGCCCCGGATCGAGGTACACCCAGTTCAGCTTCAGATCGACGTAGAACAGATCCTCCGCGAGACCAAAATCCTCCGGCCGGAAACCTCCCAGCGTCATCGTCTGCCATGAGGTCGTTGGCGTGATGAGCTCAAGCGGCCTTCCCGGGATCGCAACCTTCACCGGCATTCGAAAATCCTGAACGTCGGTCCTCCAGCGGTATCTGACACTCACCGTATCCCCTTTCTTCACGGCCATGACATCCAGCTGAGGGATCTTCGGATACTTCAGGTACTGGTCGAAGAAATAGGTGTACTCTTTCCCGGTTTTCCCGTTGATGAATCGGACGATGTCATTGCCGTCGACGGTCCTGTGCCGGAACGTCTCGGCAATTCCCCGGAGAAGGGAGAACCAGAGCGAATCATTGTCGAGAACGCTGCGAAACGTGTTCAAAACGAGCTGGCCTTTGTCGTACATATCACCCGATCCCTCATGGTTGACATTGAACACGCCGACAATCGGCTGCTTGTTTGAGACGTTCTTTTTCTTCGCGTTGATATAGCGCAGCGACTCCGTGCGACCGTACACAAATTCGACGAAAAGAGCTTCGGCGTATGCACCGAAGCTCTCGTGGATCCACATATCGGCGACGTCGTTGGCCGTCACACTGTTCCCCCACCATTCATGTGCGCTTTCATGGATGATGATGAAGTCGAACTTCAGCCCCACGTCCGATGAAGCCCTTCCACGGTAGCCCCCTAGATAGCGGTTGCCGTATGCCACAGCGCTCTGGTGCTCCATCCCTGTATGCGGGCACTCGACGAGCTTGTAACCGTCCCTGCGGAACGGATATGGTCCGAAGTATTTCTCGAATGCCGCCATCATTGGCTTCACCTGCCGGAAATGGAATCTTGCCTTTTCCAGGTTCTCAGGAAGGACAAAATAGTCGAGGGTCACTGTATCGGCGCTCACAAATGTGTCGCTGATGTGGGCGTACTTGCCGATATTCACGGTCACATTGTAGTTGTTGACGGGGGCGCTCACAAACCAATCGAAACGGGTCCATCCATCGGCCAGTTCCATTGCGGCTCTGAGCCTGCCGTTCGAAACATCTTCGAGACCCGGGGGGACAGTAACGCTGATCAGCATGCTGTCCGGTTCATCGGACTGATGATCCTTGTTCGGCCACCAGAGGCTGGCTCCGGTCCCCTGACAGGTCACGACCACCCAGGGACTCCCCGAAGAGTCATGCGTCCAGGTGAACCCCCCTTCCCAGGGGGGCCGCTTTGCCACGACGGGATTCCCGGAATAGTGGAACACCAGCTCGTGCGTGGTGTTCGGGCCCAGCGTCCCCGGCATTTGCACGAACACGGCATCGAATTCCCGCGAGAACTCCAGCGCCGCGCCCCCGTCAAGCGTGATCTTCGCGATCTTCATATTCCTGAAGAGATCAATCTGCATCCGATCCAGTGCAGTGAGCGCTGTGAACCGGATCGTCGTGGATCCGCTGATCGATTGTGTCGCCGGATCCACTCTCACATCCAGATGATAATAGCGGACATCATAACAGGCGCGCAGGGGTGTCAGCATCCCTCTCAGGGTATCCGCCCTGGAGAACGGCGGTGGGGCCGGCCCCTGGTCGGTCTGCGCAACGAGAAGATGGGACACCAGAAAAAACAAAGCCGACGCTACCATGATGGCAAGCTTCATCGCCCGCTCCCGGCCGGCGTCCTCATCGTGAGGCCGGTCGCAGGGCCAGCAGGGAGGTTTGCAAGAATGTAGCGGGTCATGAGTTCGTACAAGTGCCGTGTTGTCCCGATCCCTTCAGAGATCCCGTGTGAACGGTTCGGGTAGGCCATGAACGAGAACTGCCTGTTGGCCGCAACGAAGGCATTAACCAATGCCTCTGCCCCCTTGTAGTGGACGTTATCATCTCCCGTCCCGTGGACAAGGAGGAGATTGCCTCGGAGTCTATCGGCGAACGTGATCGGAGATCCGTTTTTGTATCCTTCAGGATTGTCCGCCGGCAAACCCATGTACCGTTCCTGGTAGATTGAGTCGTAGAAGCGCTGGTCCGGCACCGAAGCAACGGCAATTGCCGTCGTGTAGATTTCAGGGTACCGCAGGATGGCATTCAGACTCATTGATCCTCCGCCACTCCAGCCCCAGATCCCGATCCGCGTCGAGTCCACGAATCCCCAGCGACCGATGATCTTCGCCGCGGCAGCCTGCTCCTGCGAGGCGAGTATGCCGATCTGACGGTAGATTACTTTGCGCCATGCCCGGCCCCGGGGCGCTGGGGTTCCCCGATTGTCCACGCTGACGACAACGTACCCCTTCTGCGCCAACATCGTGTGGAAGAGGTTCGAGGACGCTCCCCACCGGTCCAGCACGGTTTGCCCTGCCGGCTCGCCGTATACGTGGAAGAGGACGGGGTAATGCCCCGTGGAATCGAAATCCGGCGGCTTCATGCACAGACCGTCGAGCTGCACGCCGCCCCCGATGTCCACGCGGAAGAATTCCGTCGGTCTTCGCTTCAGCATATCCACTTTCGCGCGGAGATCACTGTTTTCTATGAGCGTTCGAACAACCTTGTGCTCGGGGAGGTGTATCAGGTCAATGACCGGTGGCGAATCAAATGTCGAGTACGTATGAATCGCCCACCTGGCGTCGGGGGCGATATCGTAGCTGTGCGTTCCTTTCTGGCCGGCGGGGCTCAGCAGTTCCGCCATCCCGTCACCGTTGAGCCGGACACGATACAGGTAGCGCTGTGACGGATTCGTGGGTGACGCGGTAAAGTAGAGCCATCCGCCCCGCTCATCAATATTGTCGATACTCATGACATCAAAAGCACCAGGCGTAATCAGCCGGATTGAATCCCCCGACCGCGAGACAGTGTAGACGTGTTTCCATCCATCCCGCTCGCTCACCCAGGTGAATTTTGAACCCTTGTCCAGCCAGCGGAAGTCGTCCACCACTTCCACCCACGCGCTGTCGCGATCCGTCAGCACGATCCGCGTTCGCCCGCTTCGGACATCCGCGAGGATGACCTCGTTGGTGTTCTGCAGCCTGTTGAGATGCTGGACGACGATCTCGTCAGGGCTTTCCGCCCATTCCATCTTCGGGATGTACGTATTGGCGGGATCACCGGGGACCTCCATCCAACGCGTCTGTCCGCCCTCCACCCCCACCACGCCGACGCGGCATGAGGAGTTAGCCTCCCCGGGCACAGGATACCGGATTGGAATGATCTGCGGGTAGAGCGAATCAGTATTGTTGATGAGGGAGAAAATGGGAACCTTTTCCGAGTTTAGCTGCCAGTACGCAATCGCAGTTCCATCCGGGCTCCAGCGAAACCCATCCCTGAGGGAGAATTCCTCCTCATACACCCAGTCAAATGTCCCGTTGATCAACGTCGGCGAGCCGTCTTTGGTCAGGGCAGTGATGCCCTCGGTCACCAGATCCTGCACGTAGATGTTGTTCTCACGGACATAGCCGACGTTCCTGGCGTCGGGTGAGAACTTGGCAAACATCAGCGTCGAGGGTTTGGCATCCCCGCCGAGCTTCTGCATCTTCCCCGTTCTCAAATTAACGACCCAGTAGTCTCCCCGCGTATGCTGACGCCAGACCCGCTTCGCGCTGGTGAAAATCAGAAGCTGCTGGCCGTCCTTCGACCATTCGTAATTGTTTATTGCCAGGGGGATTGAATCGCCCGGAGGAATCAGCTGCGCGGCCGAAACCATGACTACCCGGCGTCCCGATTCCGTATCGTAGCGGACAATGTCTTTCCCCCCCTTCGTCTCCTTTGATCGCTCCAGCGCCGTATAGCTTGCTCCACCGTCAATCCAGCGAGCGGGGCCGAAGCGTTCTCCGGAGAACTCCCTGCTGCCAAAGAGCCGGTCGAGGGTCAGCAGTGACGAATCGGCAATCTGGGCCAGCGTGGTGTCCCACAGAAGGAAGAGAGCGAGAAGGAGCAGAAACGATTTCGGGAGCTGCATGACTGACCTTTCATGGGAATCTGATCTTACATGGGTACCGACCACCGTTAGCCGTTCGATCGGAACCCTTCACTCCTGGGCCACGCCCTGACGACGGGGTTGTTCGTTTCAGATCCTTGTGCCCCGTCGTTCAACGGAAATGATACTCCGTGGGCACTAATACACCCTCCATTCGATGATCCCGGTCGTTGCACCGGGCTGCGGAACCGCCTCAAGGCGTAGTGCGTCAGTCCTGAGGGTTTCAAAGAAGATATCGACGTAACGGTCCTTCTCGACGCCCCAAACCTTCTGCGGATTCCACACCGGCTCCCACTTCCCCTCGAACCGGGCAAGCACGCGCCATGATCTCGGTGTCCGGCAGCCGGCCGAAGGATCATCGAACCAGTAGACCTGTACGCCTGCTACGTCCTGCGGCCTCCCGAAATCGTACTGGACCCAGGCGGTATCCTTCCCCGGTTGCCATACGAATACGCCTTTCGAGCGATCGGCCGAGCTCGCCGGCGTTTCCCCATCGTTCACCGCTCCGGAACCTGTCCCGCTTGAAGCGGTGACGCGGCTTCTCATGCCAATCGACGGGCTGAGGAGAGGGGTGGCCAGGGCGCGCTCGCGCGGGAACCAGACGGTCATCTCAGCCTTGCCGCGATGTGACCACGCATAGTACGGAATTGCCGTGAAATCCTGCTCTGTCTCGATGAGAGGCTTTCCTTCGCCAGAATACTTTGTGGCAATCGCCTTCCCGCGAAGGACGCTGATTCCATTCAACATCTCCGCGCGGTATTCACTGAGCAGCGGCGCCGTATCGGGAAGAACGAGGTTGAGCACATGCCCGTCTGGTGCGTCCACACCCTCAGTGCAGAATACGACCGGTCCACGCTGTAGCGCCACCATACCGGAGTCTTCCTTCAGTCTTTCGTCGGCAAGAACGCGCCGGACTGGCATTGGCAGATGGAGTTCAACGCGATCTCCTTTTTCCCACCGACGCGCAAGCCGGGCATACCCCTTGTCCAGACCGAATGTCACCGGCGTACCGTTGATCCTTAAGGCAACTCCATCGGTCTTTTCCGAAAACCGGTAGAGCGCGCCGGGGAGAACTTCGTTTCGGGCCCAACCGGGAATCCGGATATTGAGGGCAAACCGGGCGGGCCGATCGGGCTGAACGGTGAAGAGTACGTCACCATCCCAGGGATACCGTGTCTCCTGTGTGACCGTGACGGTGCGCGCCTTCGTCTTCAGATTCGCTCTGCTCGCGACAAACAGGTTCACAAACAATTCATCACCGGCGCCGGCGTACACATACCCGGGAATCGAAGGGATGAACCTCGCGATATTCGTGGGACAGCAGGCACAGTCGAACCATTCGCTTCGCTGAGCGTTGCCGCGTGAAGCGAGCGGGTTCGGGTAGAAGAAACGGTCACCGCTCAGTGCAACGCCCGCGATGAGCCCGTTGTAGAGCGTCCGCTCCAGGACGTCAATGTACCTGGCATCCCCGTGCAAGAGGAAGAGCCGGTGATTGAGGAGTACGTTTGCGATCGAAGCACAGGTCTCACAGTACGCACTCAGGTTCGGGAGGTCATAGTCTGCCGTGAACCCCTCGCCCGTGCCCCGGGATCCCACTCCACCGGTGAGATAGAGCTTCCTGCCAACAAGATTGTCCCAGAGCCTGTCGACCGCCGCCGCATATCCGGCATCATTCGTGAGTGCTGCAACATCGGCAATTCCGGAGCACATATATAAGGCCCTGACGGCATGGCCGACCATCTCATCCTGCTCCTGGATTGGCTTGTGATCCTGGGCATACTCGCCGTAGCGGGTTCGCCCTCCAGAAGAGCGACCCCGCTCGTCAAGGAAGAACTTCGCCAGCTGGATGTATTTGGGGTCGCCGGTCGCCCGATAGAGCTTCGCCAGGCCGATTTCTATCTCCTGGTGTCCCGGGGGCATCCGGAGCCTTCCCGGACCAAAGGCACCGGCGACCAGGTCAGCGTTCTTCAGCGCGACATCGAGCAGCGTGAGCTTCCCTGTTGCCTGAAAATGGGCAACGGCAGCCTCGTACAGGTGACCCGCGTTGTACAGTTCATGGCTTCGCGATTCCATGAGCCAGCGCGATTCGCCCGCCCAGTTCACCAGGCGCTTAGCGTTGTTTGTCCTGGCAGTATAAAGGTAGCCGTCTTTCTCTTGCGCCACAGCGATGATGGCGATCAGGCTATCCAGGTATTTGTCCAGCACCGGATCCCGGTGGCTGCTCAGGGAGTACGACGCCCCTTCGATGATCTTGTAGGGATCACTGTCGTCGAACGGATAAACGCCGCACTGCTCGCCTCTCTTCAGCCCCCCGGCGATGGCGAAGTTGTCGATGCGGCCGGTCAATTCACACTTCCTGAAGGCGAACGGTATGGTCACCGTCCGGTTGATCTCCATCCGCTTCGCCCAGAATTCGTCCGTAATGCGGACATTCGTGAAATGGACCGGTGCAAAAGGGTAGTCCTTCTGCTGCGCGTCGACCAGCGTCACCAGCAGGGGAACAGCAGGGAAGATCAGCAAAAGGGTTCGAGTCAACAACCACATGGCACAGTCTCCTCGGAGAGCGGGTTGATTCCAGTGCAATGGTCTTATTTGCTGTAGTAGTCGATCATGCGAACGAGCGCCGCCTCGTTTACTCCGTAAAAAGCCCTGTCGGTTGCATCAAATTGATTCATGAGTGAATTCACCGTCGGACGATAGAGACCTCTGGGAACATACCCCCCGCCCTCAAATGCCCCGATCTTTCCTTTCAGGGGGTGGTTCTCCAGGAAATTCCTGATTCGCTTGTTCTGTTCTTCCATCGAAAGCTTGAATTCGTCATCGGCCTTTCGCAGTTCGGTATCCGGGACCCCATTCTTCTTCATTTGCGCAACATTCTCGGAATGTTCCTTGTTCAACGCATCACGGCGTGCCGTAAGACTGTCGTACGCCTGTTGTCCCCATTCCGTTGGAATTGCGACTCCCGGCGCGACAAGGTCCCGCCATTTCAGATTCTTTGGATCGAGCAGGGCAGTAAGGTTCGGTTCGGTCGGCTCGACCCCCGGCGGATAGAACTCCTCATACGCGACGTCCGAGGTGTAGTATTCATCGCTAAGTCCGCCAAACGCGTGGGCGAATTCGTGATGGAAGACATACTCGTTCCAGGTCCCGTCGCTCGTGAAGAATGTGAAAGCATTGTAGATCCCTCCCCCCCCGTAGCGATTGCTGTTCACCATGACCACAAGGGCGTCGTACGGAACCTGCGCGGCGACGTCCCGCAGCATCCTGTTGTTCTCCGACAGGAGATACCGGTCAGAATCGAGGGAGTTGAACGTAGCGTCCAGCGCTGTCTTCTTGTAGGAATGTTGCCGTGGCTCGTCCACGCCCGACTCCGGAGAGGGCACAAAAACGCCCGAGATGTTGAACCTCCCCTTGAGGCTCTTGTATGGTTCCCAGGCTAGGAAGATTTCGGCATAGCGCTTCACGTCGGCGGCGAACTTTGCCTCGTCGCTTCGGGTATATCCCTCCGAAAGGATAACGATGTCCACTTTGTCATGTGGATGGCCGTTGATCACCTGCTCGATGATCCTCTCCCCGCGCTGCGGTGGCTCTGTGGCAACATGATAGTCGTCGGGATCGATCTTCATCTCGAAGAGGGGTTGGTAGAGGTTCGAACGGTCTCTCATTTCGATCACGAAGCGGACGGTTCGTCGTGGAGCCGGGATGAGAAGAGATTCATGATAGGTGCGTTTGACGCCCTGCTTGGCGGGATCGGAAGTCTTGTATTCCCCGAAGTAGCTGTCAAAACCGCGCGAGTAGATCAGCGTGCCCGAAATCATGTCGAAGACCTGCACGCGATATCGGCCGTAGGCAAAGGGATCCAGGGAATGCCGCGGGTTGCCGGCCCAGACGCCCTGCCGGTAGATCCTGTCGAGCGTGACGAATTCGGTTGACTTGTCGCCGACATGGTAGTAGTCAATACGCATGGTCGTATCGATAAAATAGTCATCGAATCCAACGTTCGCCCGTGCAGCGCTTAACGCACAGACGGCACACCATGCCGCTGCTAACCGACGGACCCACTTCATGGCAAGCCTCATTGGTTGTTCTCGTGATTCCCGTGGTGCAACCTTATCCGGAACACTGCGCTCCCCCTCTGCAGGGGCTCTTACCTCTCCCACCAGCTGAACTCGCCATTTTCCACAGTCCCGTCAATACCGAAGAAGCGCACAATCCATCCTCTTTTTCCTTTCAGGATGTCGCTGTCCGCCACGACGCAGTCAGGAAAACCATCGCATGCCCCATTGCTTCAAAGATCGCCACTTCTTTCATCCCGGCGTCGATGGACATGCATCCATTTCGCAACGACGGATGACCGAACCATCTCTGCGAATCAATCTGCATCGTCTCCCGGATGCCCTTTGAGGTATCATTATACTGCACTGCCACTCCGGTTTTGGGTGCAGTCTAGGTCCCGTGCACGATGCTCTATTTGACCGGATCTGCAATCCTCAGGAATTCCTGGTAGCCTGGACCTGCCGTAATAACCAGGGCTTCTTTGATCACAGCTTCCTCCGTCGGTTGACCGGGGGATTCGTTCAGTGCCAGACAAACCAGAAATGCCGCCGGAGAGGAACGGGCCTGGAGATCCTAGTAGTCACTTTCTCGTTTCGTTTTTTTGCTTCTTCTTGCTTTGCCGGTTCAGGGCTCCTTGCATGATCAGCGAAGGGGCCGTCCCGGATTCTTTTCCAACCGTATCGTTAGTATTCCGTTCGCCGGCATCGTCACTGGAAACCGGATCGCCTCCTTCCGGTCCTCGAAGAGATTGCTGGCATGGCAGGTTGGGGTGT
>Ga0209253_10002445_pt1 | contig 16461 bp, 17 predicted proteins | sample FrelakmetBRP12BR_FD_187145 | JGI IMG/M metagenome (GOLD analysis project Ga0209253, IMG submission 187145) | Freshwater lake sediment microbial communities from the University of Notre Dame, USA, for methane emissions studies - BRP12 BR (SPAdes)... | ecosystem: Environmental > Aquatic >...
GCCTGCAGCTTCCGCGACCTGCACCAGGACCTGATGCGCGCGAAGCTACGCGTGGTCGGCGTGAGCCCGCAGGACGTCGCGTCGCATAAGCGTTTCGCGGAGAAGCACGACCTCACCTTCCCGTTGCTCGCCGATCCCGACAAGAAGGCGGTCAAGGCCTACGACCTCGACGGTCCCTTGGGTTTCGGCGTCCGCCGGGGCACCTACCTCATCGGTGCGGACGGCAAGATCAAGGACTCGGTGCTCGCCGACCTGCGGATCGGGGCGCACGAGGCGTTCGTGAAGAAGGCCATCGAGGCAGGCGCCAGGAAGTAACCTCGCTTAATGAATACAAACAGTTACGTGATATTCTTAACAGACTGGTAACGGTCGATCCGGCGCCGCGCGACCTATTTGCCAGAGGCTGCGCCGACTGGAACCGCCGGCCCGTAGCGCAGCTTGAAGAGTTGCGCCGAACCCAGGCTCGGCATGACGACCACGTAGATCGCGTCGTACTCATCGTCGGCTATGGCCACGTCCGTGGCGCTGATCCGGCTCAGCACCCCGGGGATGGTGCTCGAATACCCCACGACCACGACCGTCTTGCCGCGGTGCTCCCGCTTGATGCGGCTCGCAAGCCCGTCCCAGTCACTCGGGGCCAGCAGATTGATCGGCAACTGGAACTGGTTCGCGATCGGGGCCGCCGTCTGCTCGGCGCGACGCGTGTCGCCCGCATAGAGGTAGTCCACTTTCCCGCTGGCGAGGACGCCCGCGACATATTGGCCGAGCCCGCGGATACGCGCTTCCCCAGCCGGACTCAGGTCGGGATCGCCTGTGGGATCGGTCTCCGCCTCCGCATGCCGCAGCATGACCACGACCGTCGTGCGCGCCCAGGTGCTGATCCAGAAGACGCCCGCGCCCGCGGACAGAACGAACAGCAGCGGCACCATGAGCGGCGCGAGGTGCGGGCGTCGACGCAGCCGGATCGGGGGTTCCGCCATGCGCCGATAATAGCGGTCAGTCGAGCGCGCGGCGCAAGCGTTCGAACTCCGGGGTCGAGCGCTCACTGAATCCGTGGCCCGACGCGTCCCGCTCGATGAAGAGCGCCGCCAGGCCCGACCTGCGCGCGAGTGCCAGTCCGTCTTCAGGCCCGAGGACCATGAGCGCCGTCGCCCAGCCGTCGGCACGCGCCGCGGATGGAAGCAGGACGCAGACCGAGGCGAGCCCGTTCGTGACCGGCGCTCCCGTACGAGGGTCGATCGTGTGCGACACGCGTCGGCCGCCGACGATACGGAAGTCGCGGTAATCTCCCGACGTCGAGGCGCTCATGCCGTCGAGTTCGACCAGAGTGTAGGGCCTGCGCTCGCCACTCCACGGCACCTCGACCGCCGCGCGCCACGGGCTCCCGCCGGGGCTGCGCCCGCGGGCGCGGAGCTCGCCGCCCAGTTCCACGAGGTAGTCCCGCACGCCGAGTGCTTCGAAGCGCTCGGCGATCAGGTCCACCGCGTAGCCGGGCGCGATTCCGTTCACGTCCAGTTCGAGCGTCGGCAGCGCCTTGCGAAGCGTGTGCACGCCGGCCGGCAACTCGAGCTTCTGGTAGCCGGTGGTCTCACGGATCCTGTCCAGTGCTGCCGGCGCCGTGTCGAGGGTTGGCGGCGCCGCGGGCAAGGCCGCGCCCTGCCCGCTGCCGAATCCCCAGGCCCGCACGAGCGGGCCGACGGTTATGTCGAATGCCCCACCCGTGGCGGCACTGACCTCGAGCGAAATCGCGACGACCTCGCGCAGTTGCGGAGACACCTCGATCGCGTCGGTGGAACGACTCGCATTGAACGCCGAGATCTCGCTCGCCGGATCGTAGGTCGAGAGGTGCCGGTTGATCTCCTCAAGCACGCTATCGATGACCGCCTGCAGTGCCTCGCGAGTCACGCCCTCGGGCAGTCGCGTGACGGTGACGCTCCAGGTCGTGCCCATCGTGCGGCCGTCGAACTGCTCCGGCGCGGGCGTGCAGGCGCACACCCACGTGAGGACGATCGCCGCAAGAGTCCGGGCGGCGTGCACGCCCTACTGCACGATCTGGTTGAGCTCGCCCTTCCTGTAGCGCTCCGCCATCTTCTCGAGCGACAGCGGCTTGATCTTCGCCGCCTGCCCCGCGCAGCCGAAGGCCTCGTAGCGGAGCTTGCAGATGTCCCGCGCCGCCTTCTGCGCGTCCGCGAGGAACTTGCGTGGATCGAATTCCGAGGGCTTCTCGGACATGTGACGTCGGATGGCACCCGTCATGGCAAGTCGGATGTCGGTGTCGATGTTGATCTTGCGCACGCCGTGCTTGATGCCCTCGACGATTTCCTCCACCGGTACGCCGTAGGTCTCCTTCATCTGGCCGCCGTACTTGCGGATGATCTCGAGCCACTCCTGCGGCACGCTCGATGAGCCGTGCATCACGAGGTGCGTGTTCGGGATGCGCGCGTGGATCTCCTTGATGCGCTGGATCGCGAGGATGTCGCCGGTGGGCTTGCGCGTGAACTTGTAGGCGCCGTGCGAGGTGCCGATGGCGATGGCGAGCGCGTCGCACTGGGTCTTCGCCACGAAGTCGGCCGCCTGGTCGGGATCGGTGAGCAGCTGCTCGCGGGTCATGGTGCCCTCGGCGCCGTGCCCGTCCTCCTTGTCGCCGCGCATGGTCTCGAGGGAACCCAGCACGCCGAGCTCCGCCTCCACCGTCACTCCGATCGCGTGGGAGAAATCCACGACCCTGCGCGAGGTCTCGACGTTGTACTCGTAGGACGAGGGCGTCTTGGCGTCCTCCATCAGCGAGCCGTCCATCATCACGCTCGAGAAGCCCGAGCGGATCGCGCCCATGCACACGGCGGGCGACTGGCCGTGGTCCTGGTGCATCACGACCGGGATGTGCGGATAGGCCTCGATCGCGGCCTGGATCAGGTGGCGCAGGAAGGCCTCGCCGGCGTATTTCCGCGCGCCGGCCGAGCCCTGCATGATGACCGGGCTGCAGGTCTCGTCGGCCGCCTCCATGATGGCGCGGACCTGTTCGAGGTTGTTGACGTTGAAGGCCGGCAGGCCGTAGCCGTGCTCGGCCGCGTGGTCGAGCAGCTGGCGCATTGAGACGAGGGGCATGGAGGGCTCCTTGGGGTGATCCCGAGAAATCTACCGGACGGCGGGCCTGCCGCAATAGGTGAAGTTCCGTGCACCAGGAATCCGCGCCGAGGACTCCGGAAACGCAAACGCCCCTTGCGGGGCGTTGCGATTCGTGGCGGAGAGGGTGGGATTCGAACCCACGTACACCCGTTGAGATGTAACTGGAATTCCAGTCCAGCGCCTTCGACCACTCGGCCACCTCTCCGTTCGAAGGGGCGGAGAGCCTACACGTTCGGCTTGCTGCCGGAAAGTCCCGCCGCATTCAGCGCAGTTCGATGCCTGCCGCGCGCATCGCGGCCTCAACCGCCGGGCGGTTCGCCTCGGTCAGGGGCACCAGCGGGAGCCGGATCGCCGGCCCGATGAGTCCCATGCGGTGGACGGCCCACTTGACCGGAATCGGGTTCGGCTCGACGAAGAGTTTCTCGTGGAGCCCGGCCAGCGTGGCGTCGATCCGCGCGGCCTCGTCGTGCGCGCCGCGCAGGGCCGCGGCGCACATCTCGTGCATCGCCGTCGAAGCGACATTGGCGGTCACCGAGATCACACCGCAGGCGCCAACCCGCATCAGCGGCGCGGCCGTGGCATCGTCCCCGCCGAGCAGTATGAAACCGGGGCGCGAAACCCGGAGCACCTCTGCGCCCCGCTCCACGCTGCCGGTCGCCTCCTTGATCCCTGCGATCCGCGGGTGCTCCGACAGGCGTCCCACGGTCTCGGGCAGCAGGTCGCAGGCCGTCCGCCCTGGGACGTTGTAGAGGATCAGCGGAATATTCACGGCGTCGGCGATGGTGGTGAAGTGCCTGTAGAGCCCTTCCTGCGTCGGCCGGTTGTAGTAAGGCGTGACGACCAGCAGCGCGTCCGCGCCCGCAGCCTCGGCCGCCCGCGACAGCGCCACGCTCTTCGCCGTGCCCGCCGTGCCGCTGCCCGCGATGAGCGGGATCCGGCCCGCGATCCGGCGCCGGGCGCTGCGGATCAGGTCCTCGAGTTCCGCGCGCTCGAGGGCCGGGGACTCGCCCGTCGTGCCGCCGACGACCACGGCGTCGGAACCCGACTCCAGGTGGAAATCGATCAACCGCTCCCAGGCGCCGAAATCGACCGCCCCGTCCTGGTGCATCGGCGTGACCAGTGCCGGGATGCTGCCCTTGAACATTCCTGCCTCTCTCGAGTCCACCGACGATGCTATGCCCGCGCCGTCGCGCGAGGCAAGGCAAGAGCGCGTGTACGCGGCGCGCGCTCCCCGCTACACTCACCCACGGAAACCTATGAAGCAACTTATCGCGATTTCCGCAATCGGCAGTGACCGCACCGGGCTCGTCTACGACCTGACCCGTGTCGTCGTCGATTGCGGCGGAAACGTCCTCGAAAGCCGCATGACGGCGCTCGGCAACGAGTTCGCCATGCTCATGCTGGTGGCCGGGAACTGGCACACCATGACCAAGCTCGATGGCGAGCTCGCGAAGCTCGCCGAGAGCTCCGGCCTGACCATTTCGAGCCGCCGCACCGAGGTCCGGCCGCCGCGGACCGACATGGTGTCCTACACCGTGGACGTCGTCTGCCTCGACCAGCCGGGGGTGCTGCACGCGCTTGCCGGCTTCTTTTCCTCGCGCGGCATCGACATCAGCGACATTTCCACCCGCACCTACGCCGCCGCGCACACCGGCGCGCCGATGTTCTCCGTGTACATGGTCGTGCTCGTCCCGACGCGCATTCACGTCGCGGCGCTGCGCGAGGAGTTCATGGACCTCTGCGACAACATGAACCTGGACGCGATCCTGGAGCCCCTCAAGGCATGAGCAGACATGGCTGAGAAGACCGCTGCCATCGGCAAGAAAGTCCCGGACTTCACCCTCCCCTCGACCGGCGCCCGGCCCTGGAAGCTTTCGGAAGCCAGGGGCCGGACGATCGTCGTCTACTTCTACCCCAAGGACAGCACCTCGGGCTGCACCAGCGAGAGCGTCGCGTTCCGCGACCTGCATGACGCTTTCCGCAAGGCGAAGGCGGTCGTGGTGGGGGTGTCTCCCGACAGCCTCGCCTCGCACGAAAAGTTCAAGGCGAAATACGGCTTCCCCTTCGAGCTCTTGAGCGACGAGGACAAGAAGGCCTGCGGGCTCTTCGAGGTATGGAAGGAAAAGAGCATGTACGGCCGGAAGTACATGGGCGTCGAGCGCAGCACCTTCCTGATCGACGCCGAAGGCGTCCTGCGGCGGGAGTGGCGCAAGGTCAAGGTGAACGGGCACGCGGAGGAGGTCCTCGCCGCCGCGCGCGAGCTTTGACCACTCTCCGCTCCCTCTCCACTCGTTCCCCGCTCCATCTCCGCTCCTTCGCCGTCCACCGGAGTCCGCCGTTGCCGTCCAAGAAGAAGCCCGACCTGCGCCGCATATTCCTGCTCGACACCAACGTCCTGATGCACGACCCCACGTGCATCTTCCGCTTCGAGGAACACGACATCTTCATCCCGATGATCGTCCTCGAGGAGCTCGACGCGGGCAAGAAAGGCATGTCGGAGGCCGCGCGCAACGTGCGCCAGGTGAGCCGGTTCCTCGACGAGCTGATGGCGAACTCCACCAAGCAGCAGATCGACCGCGGCCTCGAGCTGCCGCCTGCGAAGTACGTAAATGGCGGCAAGAAGCCACCGACCGGGCGGCTCTTCTTCCAGACCAAGCAGATGACGACCGGGCTGCCGGACACGCTGCCGGGCCACGGGGCCGACAACGCGATCCTCGCCCACACGGTCGCCCTGCAGCGGGAGCACCCGCGCGCCCGGGTCACCCTGGTGTCCAAGGACATCAACCTGCGCATCAAGGCGGCGATCATCGGCGTGCACGCCGAGGACTACTACAGCGACAAGACCATCGAGGACGCCGACCTCCTCTACACCGGGATGGAGGAACTGCCGGCAAACTTCTGGGAGCGGGCCGGGCGGAGCCTCGAGTCCTGGCAGGAGCACGGCCGCGCCTTCTATCGCATGCGCGGGAAAGTCGTGGCCAACTGGGCGCCGAACCAGTTCGTCTACCAGGGCGGCGAGCACGGCATCGAGGCCATCGTGCGCCGGATCGAGGGCGACTCCGCGGTGATCGAGGTCGTGCGCGACTTCCGCCGCGAGCGCCACGGCGTGTGGGGCATCAGCGCGCGCAATCGCGAGCAGAACTTCGCGCTCAACCTGCTGCTCGATCCCGACATCGACTTCGTGACCGTGCTCGGGCCCGCCGGCACCGGCAAGACCCTGCTTACGCTCGCGGCGGGCCTCGCACAGACGCTCGAGACCAACCGCTTCAGCGAGATCATCATGACCCGGGTCACGATCCCGCTCGGCGAGGACATCGGCTTCCTGCCGGGCACGGAAGAGGAAAAGATGGAGCCCTGGATGGGCGCGCTCATGGACAACCTCGAGGTCCTGACGCAGAGCCAGGAGGGCGGCAGCTGGGGCCGCGCGGCCACGAACGACCTGCTGCGCAACCGGATCAAGATCCGCTCGCTCAACTTCATGCGCGGCCGGACCTTCCTCAACCGCTACATCATCTTGGACGAGGCCCAGAACCTGACCCCGAAGCAGATGAAGGCCATCGTCACGCGCGCCGGCCCGGGCACCAAGCTCGTCTGCCTCGGCAACATCGCGCAGATCGATACGCCGTACCTGTCCGAGACCACCTGCGGGCTCACCTACGTCGTGAACCGCTTCCGGGGCTGGGCCCACTACGGCCACGTGACGCTGATGCGCGGCGAGCGCTCGAGGCTGGCGGATGTCGCGTCCGAGATGCTCTGACGACGGCCAGATCATGTCGCGTGGAACCGAGCTGGCCTCCGGGCGGTCGAAGCCCCACATGAACGTCGAATTGCACCGTCGCTGGCGAGCCGGGCTGGCTGGCCTCGCCCTGACCGCGTGGCTCGCCCTCCCCGGTCCCCTGTTTGCCTCCGAGGTGCAGGACCAGCTGCCCGAGATGGGCACGGCCGCCCAGCAGACGCTGAGCATCGAGGACGAGTACCGGATCGGGCGGATGGTGATGCGGGGGCTCCGCGAGTCGGGGCGCATCATCGAGGATCCGGAGACCAACGAATACATCCAGACGCTCGGACTGCGGCTGTCGAGCGTGACGAACCAGGGCAACCGGGACTTCAACTTCTTCCTGGTCAACGACCGCTCGATCAACGCCTTTGCACTGCCGGGCGGCTTCGTCGGCATCAACACGGGCCTGCTGCTCGACACGCGCAACGAGAGCGAACTCGCGGGCGTACTCGCGCACGAGGTGTCGCACGTCACGCAGCGGCACATCGCCCGCAGCATCGAGGCCGGAAACCGCACGAACCTCGTGTCCACCGCCGCCACGCTGGCCGCCATCCTGCTCGGGGCGATTGCGGGCGTCGGATCGGACATGACGATGGCCGCGATCACGGCTGCCCAGGGCCTCTCGGCGCAGGCCCAGATCAACTTCACGCGCGAGAACGAGTACGAGGCGGACCGCGTCGGCATCGGCCTCATGGCGGACGCCAGGTTCGATCCCAATGCCATGCCGGCCTTCTTCGAGGAGATGGGCCGCAGGACGCAGTTGAGCCCGGACCAGGTGCCGGAACTCCTGCGCAGTCACCCGGTCACCAGCGCGCGCATCGCGGAATCCAAGGGTCGCGCCGCGCAGTACGCGCCGGTGGCGACCCACGACTCGATGAGTTACGCCGTCACCCGCGAGCGCATCCGGGTACTCACGACGCCGGCCGGCCAGGACCCGCGCACGTACTACGCCTCGCTCATCGGCGGCGAGCCCGACTCGAGCGTCGCGCAGGTCTACGGCAAGGCGCTTGCCCAGCTCGTGAGTGGAGATGCCGCGCACGCCGTCCCGATCTTCGAGCGCCTGGTGGCCACGCACCCCGAAGTCATGCAGTTCCACACCGCGCTCGCCCAGTCGCTCATTGCCTCGGGGCAGCCCAAGGCCGGGATGGAGGTACTCGAGCGGGCACGCGTGCTGTCGCCCCGCAACGTGCCGGTCACGGTCCGTTATGCGGAGGCCCTGTTGCAGGCGAACCGCCCCAAGCGCGCGCACGAAGTGCTGCTCGACCTCTTCAACAACGTCCCCCCGACCCAGGAACAGATCCGACTGACCGCGATGGCCGCGAATGCGGCCGGCGACGTCGCGGACGCCTACTCGTACATGGCCGAGTACCACATCATGGGTGGCGACCTGCCCCTCGCCGTCAATCAGCTGGAACTCGCCCTGTCGGTACCGGGCATCGGCGAGCTGCAGAGGGCGCGCTACGCCGCGCGACTCAAGGAACTGCGCGACGCGCTGCCGCGCGACCGGCAAAGGACGGAGCAGCCCCAGGGTTCCGGCGGCGGCCGGAACCCGAATGGCTGACGATCCACTGTAGAATCCCAGCCGGTGCACGTAGTGGTCATGGAGACCGGGATGCCTGCGGCTGATCGAAACTGGATGCGCCGGGCGGCGATCGCGATCCTGTCCCTGTCCCTCGCGGGCTGTGCCACGACGGGCGCGCGCGACCCCGCCGATCCCCTGCAGCCGATGAATCGCGGCATCTATCGCTTCAACGATTCGCTGGACCGGGCGGCGCTCAAGCCCGTCGCGGTCGCCTACCACGAGCACACGCCTCCATGGTTCCAGACGGGCGTCGGCAATTTCTTCAACAACCTCGGCACTCCGGGCACGGCCGTGAACCAGCTGCTGCAGGGCAAGCTGCTGGCGGCCGGACAGGACACGCTGCGATTCGTCATCAACACCACGCTCGGCTGGGGTGGCGTGCTCGACGTAGCCTCGGGCGCGAGCCTGCCGCAGCACGACGAGGACCTCGGCCAGACGCTCGGCAAGTGGGGCGTGCCGGCCGGCCCATACCTGATGGTGCCCCTCCTCGGCCCGTCCACGCTGCGCGACCTGCCGTCCCGGGTCGCCGACACGTTCCTCAAGCCGCTCTACTGGTTCGACCCCGGCAATGCGCGCTGGGTGTCGCTGGGGCTGTCGGTCGTGGACACCCGTGCCAGGCTCCTGCCGCTCGACGAGACGCTCGACGGCGTCTACGACAAGTACGCGTTCCTCCGCAACGGCTACCTGCAGCGGCGCCAGTTCCTGGTCTACGACGGCAATCCGCCGGAGGAACCGCTGGACGAGGAAATGCTGGATGATTCAGGCGGCGACGAGGCCGCCGAACCGGTCCCTCCGCAGCCCTGATGCCGGGGGTGCGCGACCGCCTCAGGCCCTGAGCAGCAGGTCCTCGAGGTCCGAGATCCGCGCGATCGCGAGCATCTGCGGCGGCACGTTCTCGTAGCGCAGCGCCACACCCGCCGTCGCCGCGGCCGAGATCCATTCCACCAGCACGGCGACACCCGCGCTGTCGCCGGTCGTGACGCCCGACAGGTCAACGACCTGCTCGCCGTCGCGAACGATCTGCTCCAGGCCCGCGCGCAGCGCCTGCGCCGCGGTCGCGAAGCCAAGCTCGCCGACAGCGCGCAGGCGATCGGGGGCGAGGCGTTCGATCGAAAACTGCGGCACGCTCAGCCCGCCTTGCCGCTCGCCTTTACCGGCTGCGCGGCCGGAGCGGCGTTTTCCGTCTCGAGGCGCTGGATCACTGCGTCGAGTCCCCTGGCCTCGATCTCCGAACCGAAGTCGGTACGGAAATTCTTGACGTAGGAAATGCCCTCGATCGTTACGTCCCAGGCCTGCCAGCCCTGCGGCGTCGCGTGCAGCGAGTAATTGACCGGGACCGGCGTGCCGTTGTCCCGCTTCACCTCGGTGCGCACCGTGGCGCTGGTGGCCGCAGGGTCGCCTTTGAACGGCAGGACCACCATCCGATCCGCGGTGAACTCGAGCAGCGCGTTGCCGTACTTGCGCATCATGGACTGGACGAACCCGTCGATGAAGCGCTGCCGTTGCTGGTCAGTGGCGGTGCGCCAGTACTTGCCGAGCACCAACCGCGCGGAGTAATCCGCGTCGAAGCTCGGCAGCAGGATCTTGTCCACCAGCGCCCGCAGCTTCGCCGGGTCCTTCGCGAGCGCGGCGCGGTTGGCGTCGATCTCGCGCAGCAGGTCCCGGGAAACCTTCTCGATGAGCAGCTGGGGCCCCGGTCCGGGAACGGGCGGCGCATCGGCCGCACCGGCCGGACCCGTGACCGAGAGCGCAGCGACGAACGACAGAAGAATCGTACGCATCATGACCGCCTCACTTGTTGCCGGCGTCTGCCGGCGATCCGGTCGCGGCCGCGGGCGCCTGCCCCGGGGGCGTCTCCTTGATGGCCTGGCCGAACAGGTACTTGCTGATCAGGTTCTCGAGCACGATCGCGTTCTGAACGAACTCGATCTGGTCGCCGTCCTTGAGATAGTCCTCCGAGCCACCGGTCTCGATGCCGATGTACTGTCCGCCGAGCAGCCCCGCCGTGAAGATGTTGAAGTAGCTGTCGTTCGGAATCTGGTCGTAGCGCGTGTCGATGTCGATGGTGACGACAGCCTTGAAGACCGTCATGTCGTAGCCGATGTCCTCGACCCGCCCGATGGTGACGCCCGCCACCTTCACCGGCGCGCCGACCTTGAGACCGCCGACGTTCTCGTATCGGGCGACCACCTTGTAGGCGTTGCCGTGGGAGGTGAATTCCCGGTTCGAGATCTGCGTCACAAGGAACACGATGGCCGCGATTCCGAGCAGCACGAAGAGGCCGGTGGACACGTCTATGGCGCGGTTCTTCCGCATGGTCGCCTCGAGGTCAGAGTAGGAGGGCCGTGACGATGTAGTCGAGCACCAGCGTCGCCACGGCGGAGACGACGACGGTGCGGGTCGTTGCGCGGCCCACGCCTTCGGCCGTGGGCTCGGCATTGTAGCCTTCGAACACCGCGATCAGGCTGCAGGCGACGCCGAAGACGAGCCCCTTGATGAGACCTTCGCTCACGTCCGACAGCTCGACGTAGCTGCGCATCTCGGACCAGAACTGGCCGCGGTCGATGCCGAAGTACTGCACGCCGATCAGCTGCACGCCGAAGATGCTCACCATGACGAAGATCCCGGTGAGCAGCGGCATCGAGATCACGCCGCCGAGGAAGCGCGGCAGGACCACGCGCTTCATCGGGTCCACGGCCATGATCTCCATCGCGGTGAGCTGGTCCGTGGCCCGCATGAGGCCGATCTCCGAGGCGAGCGCCGTGCCCGCGCGCCCGGCGAAGAGCAGCGCGGTGACCACCGGCCCGAGTTCCTTGAGCAGCGTGAGTGCGGCACCGGTGCCGAGCGACTCCTCCGAGCCGATGCGCGCCAGCAGGTCGTGTCCCTGCAGGCCCATGACCATGCCGACGAACAGCCCACTGATCATGATGATCGCGAGCGAGAGAGCGCCGGCGTTGTAGACCTGCTGGGCGAGGAGCCGTGGACGCAGGAAGCCCGCTGGCGTGATCCACAGCAGCCGGCTGGAAAAGCGCGTCAGGGCGCCCGCGCGCTCAAGAAAGTCGGCCGTCGCGTCCTTCAGTTCGCTCACCGTACTCATCGGGCAGCCTTGCCCGCGGCCAGCAGCTGGCCGTAGTAGTCGGGCGCCGGGTAGTGGAACGGAACCGGGCCGTCGCCGAGCCCTTCCATGAACTGCCTGACGATCGGCGACGGATGATCGTGCAGTTCCTTTGGCGAGCCGCTCGCGACCACCTGGCCTTCCGACAGGATGTAGCTCTGGTCGGCGATCTGCGCGATCTCGCGCACGTCGTGCGAGACCACGATGCTCGAGATCCCGAGCGCGTCGTTCAGCGAGCGGATGAGCCGCATCACCACGCCCATGGAGATCGGGTCGAGCCCCGCGAAGGGCTCGTCGTAGATGAGGATGTCCGGGTCCATGACGATGGCGCGTGCAAGCGCGACACGCCGCGACATGCCGCCCGAGAGCTGCTGAGGCATGAGCTTCGCCGCGCCGCGCAGCCCCACGGCGTGCAGCTTGGTGAGCACCAGCGATCGCACCAGCCGCTCCGGCAGCCGCGCGTGCTCGCGCAGCGGGAATGCCACGTTCTCGAACACGTCGATATCGGTGAGGAGCGCGCCGTTCTGGAACAGCATCCCCATCCGGCGCCTGAGCGCGTAGAGCGCCGCCTGCCGGAGACCGGCAACCTCCTGCCCGTCCACCACGACGGTCCCGGCGTCGGCCCGGATCTGTCCCGTGATCAGCCGCAGGAGCGTCGTCTTGCCCGTGCCGCTCGGACCCATGATCGCCGTGACCTCGCCGCGCCGGAACTCGACATCGAGCCCGCGGAGGACCGGCTTGTGGTCCACGGCGTAATTCACGCCGCACAGGACGGCGACGTTGTCACCTCCCGCGACTGCGCCGCGGCCGGCCGGATGGCCCAGCTGTCTACCCATGATCCTCCGAATAATGCGCCCGGCGGACGCCGTGAACGCCTGTTTCGACCGGCCGGATTGTATCAGGTTCAACCCGGACGGCCGGTCACCCGGGCCCGGCTCCCCCCCCTCGTTTTGCCTCCCGGCACTATCAGGACTAAAATCGTACCAATTCAGGAATCGACCCCATGTTGCGCATCAGCAAGCTCACGGACTACGGCACGGTCATCCTCGCCTGCCTCGCCACGCCTCCTGGCCGACGCCACACGGCGGCCGAGGTGGCCGAGTACACGCGACTGGGCCTGCCGACGGTGAGCAAGCTCCTGAAGCATTTCCATCACGCCGGTCTCGTGACCTCGGTACGCGGCGCGCGCGGCGGCTACCAGCTGGCCCGCCCCGCGCGCGAGATCAGCGCGGCCTCCATCATCGACGCGATCGAGGGGCCCGTCGCGATCACCGAGTGCAGCGGCAACCACAGCGCCTGCGACATCGAAACCGTCTGCAGCACGGGCGGCTCCTGGCAGAGCATCAACGCCGCCATTCGCCGCTCGCTCGACGGCATCTCCCTGGCACAGCTCTCGGGCCAGGAGGCCGTCGCGCTGTGGCGGCCGGAACTCGCCGGCGTCGTGCGACGCACGCCCACCGCGCGCCCGGGCGGACGGACGTGAGGGGCGGGCCCGTGACGGACACCAACCAGGACCTCGACGCGATTGTCGGACAGAAGTACCGGCACGGCTTCGTGACGGACATCGAGTCGGACACGGTGCCGCCCGGCCTCGACGAGGACGTGATCCGGCTCATCTCGCGAAAGAAAGGCGAGCCGCAGTTCATGCTCGACTGGCGACTGCGCAGCTACCGCCACTGGCTCTCCATGCAGCCGCCCGACTGGGCGCAGCTCAGCATCGCGCCGATGGATTACCAGGCCATCTCCTACTACTCCGCGCCCCGGTCGAAGACCGACGGCCCGAAGAGCCTCGACGAGGTCGACCCGAAGCTTCTCGCTACCTACGAGAAGCTCGGCGTGCCCCTGCACGAACGCGCGCGCCTCGCCGGCGTCGCCGTGGACGCCGTCTTCGACAGCGTGTCTGTGGCCACGACGTTCAAAGGCAGGCTGGCGAAGGCCGGCGTCATCTTCTGCCCCTTCTCCGACGCCGTGCGGGAGCACCCGGAGCTCATCGAGCGCTACCTCGGCAGCGTCGTGCCGTACACCGACAACTATTTCGCCACGCTCAACTCGGCAGTGTTCACCGACGGGTCCTTCGTCTACGTGCCGAAGGGCGTGCGCTGCCCGATGGAGCTGTCAACGTACTTCCGCATCAACGAGGCGAAGACGGGCCAGTTCGAACGCACGCTGATCATCGCCGACGAGGGCAGCCACGTGAGCTACCTCGAGGGCTGCACCGCGCCGATGCGCGACGAGAACCAGCTGCACGCCGCGGTCGTCGAGCTCGTGGCGATGGCGAACGCCGAGATCAAGTACTCGACGGTGCAGAACTGGTATCCGGGCGACGAGGAGGGCCGCGGCGGCATCTACAACTTCGTCACCAAGCGCGGCGAGTGCCGCGGCGCGGACTCCCGCATCAGCTGGACGCAGGTGGAGACGGGCTCCGCCATCACCTGGAAGTACCCGAGCTGCGTGCTCACGGGCGACAACTCCGTTGGCGAGTTCTATTCGGTCGCACTCGCCAACCACCGCCAGCAGGCGGACACCGGCACCAAGATGATCCACATCGGCCGCAACACCCGCAGCACCATCGTCTCGAAGGGCATCTCGGCGGGTCGCGGGCAGAATACTTATCGCGGGCTCGTGAAGATCCTCCCGTCGGCCGAGGGCGCGCGCAACCACACGCAGTGCGACTCCCTGCTGATGGGCGACCGCTGCGGTGCGCACACGTTTCCGTACATGGAGATCCGCAACCCCGGGGCCGTCGTCGAGCACGAGGCCACGACCTCGAAGATCGGCGACGACCAGCTCTTCTACTGCCGCAGCCGCGGCCTGTCCGAGGAGGACGCGGTCAACATCATCGTGAACGGATTCTGCAAAGCGGTGTTCAAGGAACTCCCGATGGAGTTCGCCGTCGAGGCGCAGAACCTGATGTCCGTGAGCCTGGAAGGCGCCGTCGGCTGACGGAACGACCGGAGACAAGCACTTGCTCAAGATCCGCGACCTGCACGCCCGCATCGGCGAACGAGAGATCCTGAAGGGCATCGACCTCGAGGTCCGCCCCGGTGAGGTGCACGCCATCATGGGGCCGAACGGCTCGGGCAAGAGCACGCTCGCGAGCGTGCTCGCGGGCCGCGCGGGCTACGAAGTCACCCGCGGCACAGTCGAGTACCTCGGCCGGGACCTGCTCGCCATGGAACCCGAGGATCGCGCGCGCGCCGGCCTCTTCCTGGCCTTCCAGTACCCGGTGGAGATCCCGGGCGTGAACAACGCCTATCTCCTCAAGGCCGGACTCAACGCCGTGCGCAAGCAGCGCGGGGAGCCCGAGCTCGACGCCTTCGAGTTCCTGGCGCTGGTGCGCGACAAGATGAAGCTCATGCAGATGGACGAGAGCTTCCTCAGCCGCGGCGTGAACGAGGGCTTCTCCGGCGGCGAGAAGAAGCGCAACGAGATCCTGCAGATGGCGGTGCTCGAACCCAGGCTCGCGCTGCTCGACGAGACGGACTCGGGCCTCGACATCGACGCCCTGCGGGTCGTCGCGAACGGCGTGAACAGCCTGCGCAGCCCGGACCGCGCGATCGTCCTGGTGACGCACTACCAGCGCCTGCTCGATTACATCGCCCCGGACGTGGTGCACGTGCTCTCGGGCGGCAGGATCCTGCGGACCGGCGACCGGACCCTGGCGCTCGAACTCGAGCGCCGCGGCTACGACTGGATCAGAGAGGAGGCCGGCGCCGCATGAACGCCGCCGCCCTCCCCGACAGGCTCGCTTCGTATCGGGCGGCCTTCGAGTCCGCCCGGCCCGCGGCCAGCGGGACGGCGACGGCACGCGACGCTGCGTTCGCCCGCTTCGCCGAGCTCGGCTTTCCTGCGCCGCGCGACGAGGCCTGGAAATACACGAGCCTGCGCCGCCTCGAGTCCCGGCAATTTGCGGACGCACCCGATGCCGCGCGGTCAACCGACCTCGACCACGCGCCCACGCCGATCGCGCGCCCGCAGGTGCTCGTCGTGAACGGACGGGTGCTGGAGCAGCCGGGCGCCGCTGCGGCTGCACTGCAGGGCATCCGCGTCCGCACATTGGCGCAGGCCCTCGGCGACGGCGAGCCGCAGGGTGCGCTGTTGCGCGTCCCGACGGGGGGCGGCACCGACCGCTTCGCCGCGCTGAATTCCGCGATGTGTGCCGACTCACTGGTGGTGGACATCGCCGAGGGAGCCCGTCCCGAGGCAGCCCTGCACATATCGTTCCAGGCCAGCGGCGACTCGAGCATGAGCCACCCTCGCCTGCTCGTTCGAGCGGCGCGCGGCTGCTCGGCGCAAGTCGTCATTCACCACTCGGGGGACGACGCGGCCGAGCGCTTCGTCAACTCGTTCGTGGAGATCGAGGCGGGCGCGGATTCTTCGTTGCGCATTTACCGCCTGCAGGCGCAGGGGGCACGTACCTTCTTCATCGAGCGCATCGAGGCAACCGTCGGCCAACGGGCACTGCTCACAGTGCACGATGCCAGCCTCGGCGGCTCGCTCGCCAGGCTCGACCTGCATGCGCGGCTCGCCGCCCCGGAGGCGGCCGCCGAGTTGAACGGGCTGCTCCTGGCCGATGCCGCACGGCACCTCGACGCCCACATTCGCGTAGACCACCTTGCGCCGGGCACGCGCAGCCTCGTGGACTATCGCGGAGTCGCGGCCTCACGGGGCCGCGCGGTATGGAACGGCAAGGCCGTGGTGCATCCCGGAGCGCAGAAGTCCCACGCGCGGCAGGTGAGCCGCAACCTGCTGCTCACGCCGGGGGCCGAGATAGACACCAAGCCCGAGCTCGAGATCTACGCCGACGACGTGCAGTGCAGCCACGGCGCGACGACCGGGCAACTCGATCCCGCCGCCCTC
>Ga0209253_10002446_pt1 | contig 16460 bp, 14 predicted proteins | sample FrelakmetBRP12BR_FD_187145 | JGI IMG/M metagenome (GOLD analysis project Ga0209253, IMG submission 187145) | Freshwater lake sediment microbial communities from the University of Notre Dame, USA, for methane emissions studies - BRP12 BR (SPAdes)... | ecosystem: Environmental > Aquatic >...
CGTCGACGATCAGCAGACGAAGGGGCGACGATTTCAATTTAGCGGTCATCCGGACCTCCTGTCGGGACGTCGATGGTGATGCTGGTTCCGCGGCCCGGATCACTGTCGAGCGTGAACTGTGCGCGGATGGTTCTGGCGCGCGCCGCCATATTGGCCAAGCCGTGACCGCGGCGGCGTTTGCGGGCTGTGTCAAAGCCGATGCCGTCATCGGCGATGCGCAAACGAAGGTGGGTGTCTGTCCGGCTCAGGCTCACCGACCGGTGTGCGGCGGCGGTGTGACGCAGACTGTTGCTCAAGGCTTCTCGTGTGATGTTCAGGAGTTGCTCGCCGATGGCCGGCGTGATGGACGCGATGGCCTCCTGACAGATGTCCAGTGTCGGCGCGGTGTGGTACTCGGACGAGAACGAGGCTAAGAGTTGTTTCAATGCCAGGCTGAAATCCAGCGCGGGAACTGCGCGGCGGGTGAGGCCGGTGATGAACTGCCGGACTTCCACGACGAGATGGTTCAACTGGCGGATGGCCTGTGTGACATGCTGCTTCGACTTGCGCGGGGCGTTACCGGCCAGAAGTTTACCGGCTTCGAGTTGCATGCCGACGGCATAGAGGGATTGGAGGATGTTGTCGTGCAGGTCCTGGCTGATCCGTTCCCGATCCGCCAGGGCCTGCTTGCGGTCGGTAATGTCTTCGACGACCGCGAGCAACAGCGGCGCGTCATATCCGTGGACGGTAAGACGGCTCGCACGGATGGATACCCAGATGATCCCGCCGTCTTTCCGGACATAGCGCTTTTCATAAGTATAGTTGTCCCGCTGCCCTGAGAAAAACTCCTCCGTCAGCCGCAGATTTCCGGGTAGATCGTCAGGATGGGTGTAGAGCACGTAGGTGTTAGTGATCACTTCCTGTTCGGAGTAGCCGGTGAGTGTGCAAAAGGCTTTGTTGGCGCTCAGGATGTGTTTGTCGGCATCGACGACGACCAGTCCCACCGGTGCGTCGGCGACGAAGCGCTGCCAGCGTTCCTCGCTTTCTCGCAGCGCCAGGTCGGCTTGTTTGCGATCCGTGATGTCGCGCGTGATGGCTAGTTGAGCCAGGGTTCCGTCGGCGGGATTGCGGAGCGGCACGGCATGGGTTTCCATCCATCGGCGAGTGCCCCGCAAGCCCACGACCTCAAATTCCATGGTTGATTTCTGTCCCCTGCAGACCTGTTCATTCATGCTTCGAAAGGCATCGCGATAGGAATCGGCGATGAGCGGATAGATGCAGCGACCGACCACGTCTTGCACGTTGCTAGCCTCGATCATGGCCAGCCCGGCTGCATTGATTTGGAGCAGTGTCCCGTCGGCGGCAACCAGCTTGACGCATTCCGGAGACGTTTCGACGATGCTTTTTAAGTGCTGCTCGCTCAGGAGGAGGGCTTCCGCTGAACGCTTCTGTTCGGTGGTTTCTCGGACGACGCAGGCCGCGGTCGCCCGGGTGCTTGCACTCGCCGGAATGCGGCTGAGAATGGCGGAGAAGTATCGAAGGCGACCTCGTAGATGGAGTGAGTAGTCGATCGACTCAGGTGTTCCCGAATCAAGGACCCGGCGAAGGATGGCGCGGTAATAGATTCCTGCCTCGCGGCCATGGATCTCGTCGAGCGTTTTGCCCACTATCTCATGCCTGGGAAGCAGGAGGAGGTCCTCGTTGCGCGTCCACGCGTTCAGATAGACGCCGTGTTCGTCCAATTCGAACGCCAGGTCGTCGAGCGCATTCAGGAATGATCGCAGCCGCTCCTCGCTATGGGTGCGATGGGCCTCGGCCTGTCGCTGTTCCGTGATGTCTTCACAGACGATGAGAATGATCGGACTTCCGTCAGGCCCGGTGATGGCCCGCGCCCGTTCCTTGACCCAGAGGAGTTGTCCGCCCTTCCGTACTTTCTGGATTTCCCAGTCGAAGGTTCGACTCGGGCTCTGTGAGCAGAGGGTGAGTTGTGAGAGCACTGTGTGATGGTCGGCAGGTTGAAACACTTGCAGCACCGATTGGCCGACCAACTCGTCACTGACATACCCTAGCTCCTCCGCTCCGAACCGGTTTACGGAGATGATGGTGCCGTCAGGCGCCAGGGTGAAGTACATGGAGGGATTAGCTTCGTAGAGCGCGCGAAACCGTATTTCGCTCTCCCGCAGGGTTTCCTCGGCCCGGAGACGCTCCAGTTCGGCCGCTGCCCGCTCGGCAAAAATTGTGATGATGGTGTTGCCCTGGCTCTGATCGAAGAAGAACGGGCGCACGTCCATGACGCACAAGTGGCCGGTCGGCTGGCCGGCGCCGTTGAGGAGGGGTAGGCCCATATAGCTTTCGATGTTGAGCGTGATGAGACACTCGTCTTGCGGAAACTTCCGTTGGACTTGACGAGGGAGGAAGACCAGACCGTCTTGAAATACCTTTTCACAGGGGGAATCATGCAGCGCATATTCGAGAGAATCAGCCGCTGCGTCATGGCACCATCCGGCCACGGTTCGAACCCGATCTGCTCTTCCCGGGACCAATTCCGTGACGAATACGTAAGGTACCTGCAAGACGGCAGACAGTTGCCGAACCAGATGTTGCAGGAACTCTTGTCCCGTGGCCGTGCCCAAGGCCAGTGCTTTGAGCGCGTCCTCCATCCATTTCCGCTCCGCGGATTCCCGCTCCAGTTCCTCGACACGCACACGGAGGAGAGTCAACTCGTCTTCGGGAGAGAGTGCGGTGCGGTTGTCTGAGGTCGCGGAAATGGCATCAAGAGGCCTGTTCATGATGGTCTTCTCATCGGGGGTGGAGCAGTCTCTGTCCTCTTTGTCCGTACTCCCCCGGCGCGTGTCCGCGCTGTTGGGAAAGCCCTAGGTCCGTGCTAGGCGCAAGCATAGGGCCGGACATCCCCGAATTTCTAGAGGGGGGCGCACTCTATAGAGAGGAATGCGTAGAGATCAGGATCGCGGATCAATCGGCTGGGTTTGGCCGGTTCGGATATACCAGCTGACGGCCTCAGTGCGGCGGCGCACGTGCAGTTTGTCAAAAATGTTGGCGAGATAATTCTTGATGGTCTTGTCGCTGAGATGCAGGCTCGTGGCAATCTCCTTGTTGGTCTTGCCTTCAGCGAGCAGGGGAAGAATGGCGCGCTCTTGCGGCGAGAGGCGCGTGAGGCGGTCAGAAGAAGTCCCTGAGCCGGTTTGAGTCCGATGGCGGATCCAATGCAACGTTTGCTGCGCCACGCGCGGGTCCAGGTAGCCCAATCCGCTTGCGACCGTGCGAATGGCATGGATCAAGTCATGGGTGCGCACATCCTTCAAGGCATAGCCGTGGGCGCCGCTCTGAACGGCGTCGACCACCATGGTGTCGTCCGAAAAGCTGCTCAACATCAAGACGCGGGTGGCCGGCGTCGCGGTGAGGATCTGGCGACAGGCGGCGATCCCGGAGCTGCCGCGGAGTTTCACATCAAGCAAGACCACGCGCGGCTTGAGCCGGGCTGTTTGAGTCACGGCATCTTCGGCTGAAGAGGCTTCGCCGATGACATGAAAATCCCGTTCAAGCTCCAGGAGCGTCCGGAGGCCCTGGCGGACCACTTCGTGATCGTCGACGATGAGGAGCGTAATGCGCGAGTGTTTCATACCGGTGCTAAAATCGGCTCCAGTAAAAATTCCGCAGTCACGCATGTTCCCCGGCCCGGTTTCGATTGCAGCACCAAGCTGCCGCCGAGTTTCCTGGCCCGTGTTTCCATATTCATTAAGCCATACCCTTTCGGGCTTGAGTCGGTCACGGCGAATCCCTTCCCGTTGTCACGGATGCTCACGCGGATCCTGTTGTGGTGAGTCCGGACGGTCACGTCGATGTGCGTGGCCTGCGCATGGCGGACACAGTTGCTCAAAGCCTCACGGACGATATTCAGAATCTCCTGTTCTTCTTCACGCGTGAGCACATCGAGCGCCGAGGGTTGTAATCCTAACGCAACGGTGATTCCGCCGATTTGTTCGTAACTGCCGGCCAGTTTGCTCAGCTCCTCATTCAGGTTGACGTCTTGAACCGATCCGCCAGTGAGCCCCTTGATCATGCCGCGCACCTCGTGAATCAAGTGATTGAGCTGGTCCACGGCATTGGCGTAGGCACGGTCGGTTCCCGGTCGCGGCGGAGTGCTGATGTGGCGGGAGGTTTCGAGGCTGAGGCCGATGGCATACAGCGATTGCAGGACAGAGTCGTGCAGGTCGCGGCTGATGCGGTTCCGGTCCTCTAAGAGACTACTCAATCGGCCTTCGGTTGCTTTCAGCGCAACCGTCAGTTCGCCTCCAGTCGGCCTGGCGAGTTGGGAGGAGGCATTACTTTCCCGGTTTTGGCGCAAGCCCGTGTCGTGTCCGAATCGATTGCGCTGGCTTAAGGATGGGGATAGTCGAAACCCATCGATGATCCGGAGTCTCTTTCCTTCCTTCACTGCGTCAACCCTCCTCTCCGTTCAGCCCGAGTTCAGGATAATGGAACCAGTATGCGCCTATCTCGACTAGGTGGAGAGTAGTACGTGAGGACAAGCCTCTTCGTCACCTGGCGGATCCGCCAGGTGACGAAATGCGTGGTTTCTGAGAATTCATCTCTCGGGATGAGCGCATTGCGGGTCAATCAGGGCCAGTTTTCATACAAAGAAGGAGGTCGGTGATGAGTGGAATGCGAGACATTGCGTTTAGAGAGGACGAGTTTGTGATTAAGACTTTGCGCGGAGAGGAGCTGAAGAAGTCCTATCGACTGCGACACAATGTCTTTGCGGAATCGCTGAAATGGGTGCCTGCTTCTGAAGACCGTGAAGAGGTCGATATGTATGATTTGTGGGGGGCAACAGTCGGGCTGTTGCATCCTGATGGGATGTTGCTGGGGATGGCTCGACTCATTCCGTCATCCGGCCGATTCATGTTGGAAAATGAATTCGGAGCATTGCTTCCCCCTGGCTACGTTATCAGAAAGGAGCGAGACACGGCTGAAATAACCAGGCTTACCGTGAATCCTGAGATTCGCGATCCCAAACTTTCGACACGCATCATGCTGGCGGTGCTGAAGGGAATCTATCAATGGGCGGTTGAAAACGAGGTGCGGTATTACTATCTCGAAGTCGAGCACCGGTTTCTCCGGGCGCTTCGGATGTTCGGGTTTCCTTGCGAGCCGGTCGGGCCGGTTGTCCAGTTGCCCCCGGCTGGAGCGAGTGCCGTCGCAGCGTTCTATGACATGTGTTGTTTTGACGAGCGGAATGCCGAAAAGAGGCCGGATTTTCTGCGGTGGATATCCACGATCGAGACCACTGACGGCACCGTGGTATCCGGTAGGAATTCAGCGCTGATCACGGCCGAGAGATTGGATGCAGCCGGAATTGTCGGTACGTTAACGGCGTAGCGGGTGGCAGAATCCTGATCGGTCGCCGTCCCGGCCGTACAGGATGGGCCTGCTACACGACGTTCGGTAAGCCGTGCTCCATAGCCGTCGCAACGGCTTGAGATCGGGAGGTGACGTCGAGCTTGGAGAAGATGCTCTCGACATGGAAGCGTATCGTGCGCTCAGTGATGCCCATAATCTGGGCAATCTCTCCGTTTGTCTTGCCGTTTTTTACCCAATTCAGGATGTTCATTTCGCGCAAGGTCAGTTGCTTGACGCAACGATCCGTGGATTGGGGGTTCTTGGGAGCGGTGCGCAGCAGGGCCAGATGGATATGATAGCCAAAATATTCAACGAGAGGCACGTAGTGCTCGGCATCGACGTTGTCGGAGGAGGCGAATGAGCAGAATGTCGCGACCCGACACGCAGGATCGGCCGATCCTGTCGTAATGCCATCGCCCAACCCGAATTCCTTGGCGGCGGCCATGAATGCTCTTTGTTTGTCCGATGACGCTTCTTTGTACGTGGATTGCCAGTGCTGTGTTCCAGGCTTCTGCAAGGCGGTTTGGAAAACGGGATCGACTTCAAAGTAGCCTTCTTGCCAATACAAACGTAGCCATTCTTCTGGATAGCTCACATTGATGACATTGGTAAACCCTTCGAAGGAGCCCTTCGGACTTAGCCGGGCAAGACCTCCGATCACGCGGGTAAAAGAAAAAAGACTCTGGAAGCGGGAAAGTGCGCTTTTGACGTCTTCCGGACTCTCCGCTTCTGTTGTGTAATGGAGTGCTTCGATAAAATGCTGGCACTCTGTCTTTGAGAGCCGTTCGAACAGTTGTTTCGGAAAGGGGCGCTTTTGGAGTGCGTGATTCATGCGTGCCTCCTAACAGGTGGGGCAGAGTTCAAAATCTAGCATAGAAGGCTAATGTAAAGCGATATGGGGCCATTCGACTCCTTTAGATAGGTCCATATGGGCCTATCTGCAAGGCTCTGCAATGCGCTCAAATGCTAGGTTCAAGTCAGGCCTCAGACTGACCTCCGATAGTGATGGGGGTGCTATTATCTTCAAGCCGGCATGGAAGCCGTTGTTGGTCAGGTGTTTGGTGGTAGCCCTGGCCTGGCTTATGTCACCTTCAATCGTGGGTGCCCAAGCGCTTCGCTTTCAGCCTCAAGGGGCGAACGCCGCGGGTCAGGGGAATGCCTTTGCCGCTCAGGCGGATGATGCGTCGGCCATTCATTACAATCCCGCCGGTCTCGCGCAGGTTGAGGGAGTTCAGGCGATTTTTGGAACCGCCCTGTTAGGCGGGTCGATCAAGTACAAAGCTCCGTCAGGAGCGGATACTCGGGGTGATTTCGGCGGAAGTGTTGTCTTCCCCCCTCCGAGCCATACCTATTTGAGTGCCAATCTGGGAGCACTCGGGCTGACCAATCTTTCACGGGTGACGGTGGGGCTCGGACTGACCTCTCCGTTTGGTTTGAATACGCGATACCCCGTCGATGGTCCCTTCAATACCGCTGCGACATCCGCGACCCTTCCTCTCCTCGATATCAAGCCGACCGTTGCATACAAAGTGACGGACGATTTGTCGATCGGCCTCGGCGCCGATATTTACACCTTTGCCAGCTTTGTGGGGGAGGGGCAGGCTGAGCAGCACCAAGTGGGTGCGGGCGGGGCGTCTGTGGAGTTGAGCGGGAAGGGCACTGGAGTGGGTATGAATGCCAGCCTGCTGTATACCCCGATCAAGAACGGCGACGGGAAACCGTTGGCCTCGATCGGGATCGTGTATCGCAGTCAGGCGGTGCTGCCGCTGCATGGTGGATTGTTGGTCAATGGAGTCAAAGTCGCGGATGCCTCGACGAGCCTTGCGCTTCCGCCGATCTACACCGGAGCCGTAGCCTTCTGGCCGGTACGCACGACGGAGCAGGAATGGAAGCTGGAGCTTGACCTTGACGTTGTGGCCTGGAAGTCAAACAAGGATTTGAATATCTATCTCTCGAATGGCACAGCGTTGCCACAGCCGCGGCAATGGAAAACCGTGCCTGTTGTCTCGATCGGGATGGAGTACAAGTGGCTCAATCCGTCGTGGCTGCCGTATTGGGATGTGGCGGCGAGGGCCGGATATACCAGGACTGAAGATCCCGTTCCGGATCTGACCTTTGATCCGTCGTCCATTTCTCTATCGTCCAATACGCTCTCACTGGGCGCCGGTTTTCTCTGCAAGCAGGGAGGGAAGTTCCTTGGAGCAATTCCTTGCGGAGGCGAATCGGCTCTCTGGCCGAAGGCCATCGGGTTTGACGTGGCCTACCAGGAATGGTTTTATGAGTCACGCACGGTGGTGGGGAATGTGAATCCCACCGTCAACGGCACCTATCACGCCTTTGTTCATCTGGGGACATTCAGCCTGAAGTTTCTATTCTGACCAATTCGGCAATTGCTCAGGTGAGGGTTTTGCGCAGGGCTGCGATGGTTGTTTCATCGAGACCTGCCTCGGCGAGCGCGGTATCGCTCGCTCCCGCCAGTCCCTCGACGCTTCCGAATCGCTTGAGCAGCCTGGTGCGTGTAATCTCGCCGATGCCGATGATCTGGTCCAGCCGGGAGGTGATCAGTGCTTTGCCGCGGAGCTTACGGTGATATCCGAGGGCAAACCGGTGGGCTTCGTCCCGGATGCGCTGGACGAGGTGAGTGGCGGGGGCGTTCGGCCTGAGGAGAATGGGATTCTTGCGGCCGGGTAGAAAGATGCGTTCGTCTTTTTCGCCACGGGCCTTGGCCAGGCCCATGATGGCCTGATCGCGATGTCCGACCTGCTTCAGCCCTTCCATGGCGGCGGCCAATTGACCCAAGCCGCCGTCGATCAGGATCAGGTCCGGTCGTGCGAGATGTTCTGAGTCTCCATACCGCCGGGCCACGACTTCCTGCATGCTCGCAAAATCGTTGGCGCCGATGACCGTTTGGATTTTAAAGCGGCGATAATCCGCCTTTTTCATCTGGCCGTCTTCCCACACGACCATCGAGGCGACCGACTGATTGCCCATGGTATTGGAGATGTCGAACCCCTCGATGCGCCGGGGCGCCTTGTCGAGATGCAATAGCCGTTTCAGATCTTCGACGGCCTGCCGGTCGAGCGCTTCGTCCCGCAGGTGGTTGGCCGCCGAGGCAGCGGCGTTTTCTTCGGCCAGCAGGACTAATTGGTGCTTCGCCCCGCGTTCCGGGGCAAGGACCTTCACGCTGGAGCCCCGCTTGTCGCTTAACCATTGCTCAATGAGCTCCGCGTCGGCGAGCGCGGTGGGCACCAGCAGTTCTTTGGGCGGCTGGCCGTCTTTGTTGTAAAACTGCTCGATGGCGGATCGGACCAGATCTTCATCGCTGACATCCGCCGATTGCGGCCAGAAGAAATCCTTCCGTCCGATGAGCAGCCCGCCTCGGACAAACAGAAGCTGCAGATCGACAGCGGTGCCTTGTCGCGCCAGGCCGATCACATCCTGGTCGGTCGATGCCGTTTGCGTGATGCGTTGCTTCTCCAGCGTGCGCTCGATCTTGAAGAGCCGGTCGCGCAGCCGGGCTGCTTCTTCAAACTCCTCCCCCTCGGCGGCCGTTTCCATCTGCGCGCGAAGATCGTCCAAGAGTTCATGATCGCGGCCCTCCAGGAACTGGCGGACCTGCCTGACGATCTTGAGGTAGTCCTCCTGCGATTGGTTGCCCGTACAGGGCGCCATGCAGCGCTTGATTTCAAATTCCAGGCAGGCCCGCTCGGCGGTCCCGTCGATTTCGATGGTGCAGGTGGCGAGAGGGAACGATTTTTTGATGACTTTCAGGGTCTCGCGGAGCGCCCCGGCCGGCGTATAGGGACCGTAATAGAGGGCACCGTCCTTTTGAACTCGGCGGACGATTGAGAGTCGCGGAAAGCGGTCTTTGATCGGCAGACGGAGGTAGGGATACTGCTTGTCGTCGCGCAGCACCACATTGAAGCGCGGCCGATGGCGTTTGATGAGATTGCTTTCAAGGATGAGGGCTTCAAGTTCCGAGCGGGTGACAATGGTTTCAAGATCGGCAATCTGGCCGGCAAGCAAGGTCGTTTTGGGAGAATGGTCGGCGCCGCGTTGGAAGTAGGTACGGACACGGTCGGCGAGCGAAGCGGCTTTGCCGACGTAGAGCAATTCTCCGGACTGGTCCTTGAAGAGATAGACGCCGGGATTCGGCGGTAAATGGACGAGTTTGGATTGAAGAACGTCATTCGTCATACGTCAATCGTAAGAATAACAAAAACATCCCTCCCAATTCCTGCCGGTTGACGATTGACGCATGTCGGTTGAAGAGAGCTACTTCAGCCCCCGCACGAACGACGGGCTCAGGGTGCCGCGCGCGACTTCGGCCACGGGTCCCTTCATTGTGAGTGAAAAGTCCTTCGCGATTTCGATATTCAATGTTCCGCCCGGCATCTTGACCGTGACGGGGCTTTTGACCAGCCCTAGGCGAACCGCCGCGCTGGCAGCCGCGCAGGAAGATGACCCGGAGGCCTGCGTCTCTCCGGCCCCGCGCTCCCAAATGAGGATGAAGATTTCTTTGGGGCCGGTGGGGACAGCCAGTTGCACATTAGTGCGCTTCGGGAAAAGTGGATGATTCTCCAACGCGGGCCCGAGCTTCAGCAGATCTTCGCGCGACCAGGATTCTCCTGCCTGCTTGAAGACCACGCAATGGGGGTTCCCGACGCTCACGCCGGTGAAGGACAACGAACACCCGGCCGCGTCGATCGGCTGCTGAATCAATTCATCGGCTGCCAAGGTGCAGGGAAGCGCCGCCGGCTTGAACGTGGCCTGCCCCATCTCGACCGTCACGGCGCTCGCATCGCCGTGGCGATCGACATGCAGGTCGATTGTGACGAGGCCGCCTTTGGTCTCGACGGTAAAATGTTTCTTTTTCGTCTTTCCAGTGGCCCGGAGATAGCGGGCGAAAATGCGCAGCCCGTTGCCGGATTTCTCCGCTTCACTGCCGTCCGGGTTGTAGATCCGCAGACCGAAGTCGGCCTTCTTGGATGGGACGAGCGCCAGGATGCCGTCGCTGCCCAGGCCCCAATTGCGATCGCAGACCGCTTTGATGTTCTTGGGTGTGAGTTTGAATGTCAGCTCTTTGGGGTCCATCACGATGTAGTCGTTGCCGAGGCCGTGACCGCGAAAAAATCCGTTCTTCATGCATTGGCTCCTTTTAGAAGATGACCGTCAACCGTCATGCGTGATACGTCAATCGGGAGAAAGAAGGTACTTCGGAGGGTGTCATGCCGTCAACGGTGAGGGGAAAACAAGTCAACCAGTGTGTTCTCCCTACGAATGACGCGGGCTAGACGATCTTCACGCCCTGAGGCCGTTCAATGAGCTCGATCTCATAGCCATCGGGGGCATCGATGAAGAGAAAGCGGCTGCCTGACGATGTCTGGGTCGGGCCGTCCGTGATCTTGACGCCTTTGGCAGTCAGAGAGGCGATGGTGTCGTCGAGGCTCTCCACCTGAAAGGCGAGATGGACGAGATCCTCCTGCACCTTCACGGGCCCGCTCGGGGGAAAGCTGGTCAGCTCGATCAGCTCGTCGCTGTTGGGGACTTTCAGGAACGCCAGATGCGATCCGCGCGGCGAAATTTTTCGATCCAGAACTGCAAGGCCCAGGACCTGGGTGTAGAACGCGATGGTCTGCTCCATGTCGCTGACGCGCATTCTGGTGTGGAGGAGTTTAGTGACTTTCATATGAAGAGCTTATAGCAGATGGCATATGGCTGATGGCAAGAGAAGAAATGAGAAGTGCTGCTATTCTCTCGCGCCATAGGCTATTAGCCATTAGCTCTTTCGTGCCGGTCCGGCCGTTTTCCGCAGGAGCATTTCTGCGCTGCCCGGTATCAAAAAGTCCGGCATGGGGCCGATTTCCTGAAAGCCGTGTTTCTTGTAGAAAGCTCGAGCTTGCGCGTTGAAATCGGATACGCAGGCGAAGAGGTTCTTGGTCCTGGCGAAGACCGAGTGCTCCACGTGAGCCAGAAGAGCCCCGCCGACGCCTGATTTTCTTGCCCATTGAGCGACTCCGAGCAGCTCCAGGTAATCACCCAGCAGGAACTTCTCACGGATCAAAGCCACGCCCGCGATCTTGTCATTGACCACGGCGACGATTGCGTCCCGTCCCTGGGGGACCGGCGCAAAGATCCGGTTCCAATCGGTGCTGGTATACCCAAGCGTTTTCCAGGGATCGGAGTCCGCCAGGAATTGCACCACAGCGTCACGGTCGGCGGCCTGCATGGATCTGATGCGGGGGGTGTTCATGGATGTTTTTGCTTGCAGGCGAGCAACTCACTGACGGTCATAGGCTTCAATGATTTACGGGGGAGTACGTCGGTCGTCAGCCGTTCGATGACCGCTCTCGTCTGTTTGCCCTTGCCGTTGGCATGCAGCACCACGATGCTGCCGGGCTTCGCGCGCTTCTCGATGCGGGCCAGGATCTGGTCCGCCGTCAGCGTCGGATCGGGATCGCCCGACTCAATACTCCATTGAATGAAGCGCAGGCCGAGGAGCTTCACGACGTCGATGGTGGTGTCGTTATATTCACCATAGGGAGGGCGAAACAGCGTGGCTTCGTGGGCATAATGCTCGTTCAGGAGCCTGACCGGGGCATGAATTTCATTCTGCTGCTCCTCGGCATTATGCATGGGCAAATGCGCATGTACCTCGCCGTGGGTGCCGATTTCAAAGAACTCGATCCCCAGCAGGTGTTCCACTTCGGCGTCGTGCTTCGCGATCCATTTGCCGGACATGAAGAAAGTGGAAGGGATCTGGTGCTGGATCAAGTAGTCAACCAGCGCCTGGTCATAGCCCGGGCTCTTTTTTACGGGACAGAGATCGAACGTCAGCGCGATCCCCGGGCAGGAGGGCGGGCCTGATTTGATGACCTGGGCCATCGTGTCGGGAGACGAAGACGCTCCCAGGATTCCAATGAGGAGGGCACTCAGTATCCATGGGAAAGCCTTGGGTGACATGAGCACAAGTATACCTCAAGCCGCGTCAAGATGAATTGACCGCATGCGGCGTTCGCTGTTACGGTGCAGGCATGCAACTCGGCTCCTGGGAAATCGGTCGTGCGCTGGGCATTCCCATTCGCGTCCATGCGTCCTGGTTCCTCGTCTTTTTCCTGGTGACCTCCAGCCTGGCCTCGGGATATTTGCCGGCCAATCTACCCGGATTGTCCGAAGAGCGCTACTGGGCGATGGGGGCCGTTGCGGCTGTTCTGTTGTTTGGGTCTGTCCTGCTCCACGAGTTGGGACATGCCTACGTCGCGTTGACCTATCGGATCGCGATCAGCCAGATCACCCTCTTCATCTTCGGCGGCGTCGCTCACATGCGGGAGGAGCCGCCGCATCCTCGTGCGGAATTTCTCATTGCCATTGCCGGTCCTGCCGTGAGTGTGTCGCTTGGTGCGCTGTGCCTGGGAGCGGTGGAGTTGGCCGGAACGGCGGGCGAGGCTGCAGGCTGGCGGGGGTTGATGATGCTCGGGAGCCTCTTGGGATTTGTGAATCTACAACTCGGCCTGTTCAATTTGATTCCAGGATTCCCGTTGGATGGCGGCCGGGTCTTGCGCGCCGGGCTCTGGGCCTTGGGGAAAGATTTCTATCGGGCGACCGTGCAGGCCTCGTGGGTCGGCTTGGTATTCGGTGTCGTGTTCGGATTGGCCGGCGTGATGGTGGTCATCGCCGCGCTCAGTGGGGATCTGCCTGGATCGATGGCCTCCGATGGCAGCTGGGTCATCCTCCTGGCCACGTTCCTCTTTGCGACCGCGCTGGCCAGTCGCCGGCAGGCCCTGTTGCGGCAATCATTGTCCGTCGTCCCTATTCACGACCTGATGGTCAGGACCGTCGTGGCGATTCCACCGGAGTGCACGGTCGAAGACGCGGTGAATCAGTTCTTTGTCCCGCATGGGTACGGAGGCTTTCCGGTCGTCTCGAACGGGGAGCTGGTCGGGCTGGTCACCGTGATGGACGTCCAAGCCGTAACCCAAACGCTCTGGGCGTGGAAACAGATTGGACAGATCATGCGTCCTGCGTCGCCCGGTTTGATGATTGAACCGAATGTGCCGGTGTTGGAGGCGATGCAGCGGATGAGTCAGGAAGGTTTGGATCGCTTGGTCGTGGTGCAGGAGGGGCAGGTCATCGGACTCGTCACCCATTCAGCGATCATGCACTATCTGCAACTGCACAAAGCGTAACCCCAATCACGCGAGCGACGAGATACGAACGACGCTTCACAGCTTACTCCGACCTCGCCACGGAAATATTCTGAGCGATGGCGACGCGGATGAGATGGACAACGAGCAGGAATCCGTATACGACGCAGAAAAATTTGAAGGTGACTCGATAGAAGTCCATTAAGAGGATGGGCAGACAGAGCGCGAATAAGAGACTGGCGACGAGTGTCACAAAGGTGAGTCGCCGGCAGAATTCATAGGACGGCTCTTTCCCGATCGGCTTCAGCGCACGGGCGTACCGTTCGGCCCGCTGCAGGCGGGCCTCGTGCAACATCTCATCCGTCGTCCCCCAATAGCGCAGCTTGAAGTAGCCCATCACAATAAAAAGCCAGGGCAGCGACCAGAGCGGCCAGAACTGCATGCCGGCATAGCTCTCACTGCTAATGAGCGTCGCGTAGGACGGCGCATAAAGCAGGCCGAGGACCAACGGCAGCACCCGCTCATCGCCGGGCGGTTCTTTTTCAGGGCCGCCGTGGATCAATTCCTGTTCAAACAACGGGTAGCCGTACTTCAGCACCACCAGCGCGATCGCTGCGCTCATGGTCTTGTCCGGAATGTACCGGACGATGTTCTGGAACCAGTTCACCACATACCAACTGACACTTTCTCCCCAGTGCAGACCAATCAACGATTCCAATCCGGCGCGCACGGAGCTTTCCCATTGGATGACTCGCGCGCTGAGCGCTTCCGCCACCTCAGGATTCAATGCGAAGGTCGTACGTTCATTCAGAGCCGCCTGTACGAATGTGCCGGGGATGCTCATGACCACTGCCCCGACGAGACCGAAGCTCAACAAGAACCAGCTATGGGCCAGGGCAGAACTTTTGGCGGTCCGCACATACTTTTGAAAGCCCGGCTGTCTCGCCATGACTCCCCAGAACAGTGCGCCGGTCATATTCACGAGTGACCATGGGAAGATCACGACGTCGGCGCCGGCTTCCGGATAGAGCAGCCAGTTCACGACGGAGTTTGAGAGGAGGGCCACGATGGCGCCCCACCAGGGGCCCAAGAGAAACGCGACTAAGGCTGTGCCGGTCATATCCAGGAACAAAATGCTTTCCATATGACGGCTGAGGGTCAGTCCGACATAGTTCAGCATGACGCCGGCAGCGACAATCACGCTGGTTTCATACAAGAGGAGATAGGACGATCCGCGGAGCGGTTTCGAGGAAAAGAAGTCGATTGTCGACGTGGATTCGGTGGCGGGGCGCTCTGGCTGCGAAGAGCCCTTCCGCTCCTTCTTCGACTGGATGCGGGTCTGAATGTCGAGCAGCTTCTCCATCACGGTCAACATGGCCGCGACAAAGCCCGCAATCGTGCCGCCTAACATCAACATTTCTTTGCCGAATTCTTCTGACATGTCACTCCCTATTTGTGCCGGAAGCCATTGTATCGAGGAAGGGGGGGATCGCCTAGAAAAAGGCCGGAAGTTGCATGAGGGAAAGTCGGATGATGGCTGTGGGGACTAGGCAGCGGCGGGTGGAGCAGATGGAGAGGGAGCGGCCTGAGCGTGCTGCTGCAGTTTGTGGGTCACTACCGCGCCGAAGAGCAATAAGACGGCCGAATAGTAGACCCAGAGCAGCATGAGGACGATTTCAAGGAGAGAACCGTACAGCCGCACATAGACCGTGGCATACCCGCTATAGGTCACGAACAACAACTTGGCGGACACCCAGAGCAGGCCGAACGTGATGCCGCCGATCATCGCCTCCCGCCATTGCGGGCGCCGGCGCGGGACGAACCGGTACAAACCGGCGACGGTCAAAAAGGCCAGGCCGAACGGGACAGTGTAGCTCAGCAGGAAATCATGGGCGGCCAGCGCGACCAGATCGAGTCCCCACAGTTGCGGAACATAGCTGGTGAGGAAGTTGATGATCTGTGTCGCCACGTACGAAATAATCAGGAGCAGTCCGGTGGCGCCCAGTGAGGCGACTGAAATCGCTGTCGAGATCAGGGGGTGGCGCTTCCAGGTGCTTTCGAAGACAACATTCAGGGCATAGTCTAATTCATAGAATACCAGGGCGCCGAACCAGGCAAACGACAGAAAGACCGCCCACCGCACGCTTTCCAGCACACTGATGCGATGCAGTTCTTCGGCCAAACGCTCACCCAGCGAGGGCAGGAAGCCCTTCAGAAAGCTCAGGAGAAACTGCTCGCCGATCACGTCCTGGCTGACCAGGAAGCCGATTCCGTACAACAGCAGAAAGACGAGCGGAAACAGGGAGAGCAGCGAGAAGAACGCCAGCGATGCCGCCAGGCTGGCGCAGCCGTGGCGCTGGAAGGCTTTGAGCAGATCGAGAATAAACCGGACGGCTTGCATCATATTTCAGCCCAGGATGCGCGCGATAGAGGTGCCTGGTCTAGCGGTGCAGCTCGACGAACGTGAGCCTAACACGGGTTTCCCTGTGGTGCATCTTATTTGACGAACCGGAGGCGCTATTTCAGCGTGAGGGTGGCCTGCGTCGCCAGATTTACAATCGGATCGGGATAGAGTCCGAAGAACACCACACCCGCAATCGCACAGGCCAGGACAATAGAGAGGGCCGGGGACGAGACGAACCTGGGGGACAAGGCGGTGACCGAACCCGGTTCCCGCATGTACATCACCATCACCAGCCGCAGATAGAAGTAGGCCGAGATCGCGGCAAAGACCAGGGCCAGTACCGCCAGCCAGGTGAGTCCCGCCTGCACGGCGGACATGAAGACGTAGAATTTTCCGATGAAGCCGGCCGTCGGCGGGATGCCGGCCAGCGAAACCATGAAGACCATCATGAGGAGTGCGGCGAACGGGTGGCGTTTTGCCAGGCCGCTGAAATCTTCAATCTCATCGCCCTC
>Ga0209253_10002447_pt1 | contig 16451 bp, 14 predicted proteins | sample FrelakmetBRP12BR_FD_187145 | JGI IMG/M metagenome (GOLD analysis project Ga0209253, IMG submission 187145) | Freshwater lake sediment microbial communities from the University of Notre Dame, USA, for methane emissions studies - BRP12 BR (SPAdes)... | ecosystem: Environmental > Aquatic >...
ATCGTCCGCCTTGATCCGTCACCCTCCTTGGAATGGGCGGCAATAATATGGATCACCTCCTGAGGCAGCTCGTGTTTGAAGGCGAACGCGGCCCCGGAGATCGGATGGCGGAGGAGGTCTCCTTCCCTGCTTTTAACGAATTTTCCCTGCTCCTTTTTGTATTCAAACAGCTTTCCAACATCATGGAGAAGGGCCCCGGAGAGGAGATAGTCCCGCTGGACCTTGATCTTTCCTTTATATTCCTTGGTGATAACCTCGCCAATTTTCAAGGCCGTAAGAGTCACCGCCCTGGTGTGGTCGATCAGGTTGACATCCGTTTGCGGAATCAAAAGCGTGAACGGCATCTCGGCCAGGTCTTTGATCGTCCAGCCTCCTCGCTTCAGGGCTTCAACCCAGACAAAAGCTGTCTTTTCCCTGAGCTCCGGGTCATGAATCAGCTGAAGCTCCGGGATCAAGGTTTCCAGTTGTTTTCTCATTCAGACCTCTCTTTCTCCAGGTCCGTCGTATTCAAAATCCGAAGGATGGATTTTCCGCATCGGCCGCATCCGTGTCCGCTCTTCCTGGATGTGGGCCACCAGCCCCGGCACCCGGGCAATAATGAAAAAGGCGTTTCCGATCTCGGCCGGAATTCCCAGGTCGCACAGGACGGCGGCAATGGCACCGTCCACATTGATGGGCAGAGGTTTGCCCAGGCTCTCCTTGAGAACCTGTTCCACGACCCGGGCAATCCGAACGTGGACGCCCGCCAGGCCAAGTTCTGCGGCCAGCGAAAAGAGCTTTCCAGTGCGCGGGTCCTGGGTGTGGACGCGGTGGCCAAACCCGGAGGCGCGCTCTCCCCGGGCTTTCATTTCGGCAAGTATTTCTTTGGCCGCCGTTTCATCGGAGACTTTCTTTTCTGCGGCCCTTCGAACTATGGACTGGAAGAGATTCATCCCTTCTTCGACGGCGCCGCCGTGAAACCGGGAAATGGCCAAGACTCCTGCGGCAATGGCGGCGTGAAGTTCGGCTCCTGTGGAGGCGACGGTTCGCGCTGTCAGAACCGAAGGCGGGCCGGCCCCGTGGTCAATAGAGGAGACAAAGATAGCGTCCATAAGCCGCCCGACTTCGGGTGAAGGCAGTTCTCCTTTGAGGACAAGATAAATGGCCTGGGAAAAGGAGATTTTCCCCATCAGTTGGTCCATGGCATAGCCGCGGAGTCGGATCTTGTTGGGCTGGACGCTGGTGATCGCAGTTTTCCAATGCAGGTCTTCGGTCATGCGGACCTCCTCTGGACAAGCTCCAATGCCTTCTTTGGTATATCGGATATCGCCTCGACGACATGAACTCCGACTTCCCTGAGTCTCTTCACCTTGGTTTCATAAGAGCCGCGGGATCCTTCGACGATGGCGCCGGCGTGTGAGAACCGTGTCCCGGATTTGGCCGCTTTGCCTCCGATATACGCAATGAGCGGTTTCGTAAATTTCCGATTGCCAATCAGGTCGGCCACTCTCTCTTCTTGGGTCGTCCCGATCTCTCCGAACATGACTCCGAGCTCTGTCTCGCTGTCCTGCTCAAAAAGTTCCATGATTTCGGGATGGGAGAGACCGATGATTGCATCTCCACCGACGTGGATGATCGTGCTCTGACCCAATCCAGCCTGGGTTAGGTAATAGGAAATGGCCGAAGTCATGCCGCCGCTCCGGGAACTGACGCCGATGGAACCGGGCCGGAACCATTCCTTGGCCCGCTCGGCGCGGCCGCCGATCATGCCGAGGACGGCTTTTCCCGGGCTGACCAAACCGAGAGTGTTCGGGCCGACAAATCGCACGCCCTTTTCAGCGGCGCGTGAAGCGATCTCCAAGACGTCGTAGATCGGGACACGGTCTGGAACGATGACCAGGAGTTTAACCCCTGCATCGATGGCTTCCAGGGCCGCATTTTTAACGGCGGCGGCAGGGACGAAGATCACGCTGGCGTCGATGGGACCCTCTTTCTCCCAGGCCTGGGCGACCGAGTCGAAGACGGGCACGCCGTAAACATCTTGGCCTCCCCTGCCGGGAGTGACGCCGGCCACGACCCGTGTTCCGTAATCCTTCATCAGCTGCGCCCGGGTCATCCCCTCCCGGCCGGTAATTCCCTGGATAACGACCCGCGTTCCACTGTTGACTAAAATGGCCATCTGATCAAACCTTAATCCCTATTCATTTTATTAATCATATATATTTAATAGACAAAGGCGAATCATCCCTCACTCGGGCCATCAGGAGCCTGTTTTCTCGGAGTCAATGATCCTCTTTCGATATTCTTCGAGCCCGGCAACAGGAAGATGGATGACGATCGCATCCTGCTCATGGAACGTGCAGAAAATCTCGCAGGCCAGGCATTCAGTGCATTTCCCGCGCTTGGCGTCCTCCGCGGGGATGGCCAGGACCGGCCTCCCCTCTTCAAGCTTAAGGACCTTGTATGCACAGGCTTCCACGCACCCCTTGGTCCGGCAGAGAGAGCATTTGCTCTGGTCGATGGCAATGCGGCCGGTGAGAGTAGCGAAAATATAGGCCCGTTCGGGAACAGGGACTTCAAAGAACGGCGTCACCCGGTGGCCGCGACCCGAGTTCTTGGCTACAAGCTCCTCCAACCGGCGGCTGCAGAACTCCGGAGAATCATCGCGGCCGTAGCCTTCGACGACTCCGGGAATATTTTTGAGATAGGTCCCGAGGATTTCTATGGCTTTCTCTTCGAAATTGCCCCCTAGGCGGATAACCGCAGGGACCGCCAGTTTTTCCTCGTGAAAGGCTTTGACCAGGCCGCGCGCCGAATGGTACTGCTCCTGGCTGGCGACGCCCGAGCCCGAGGCGAAATAGCCCCTGATTCCAGGCTGGGAAAGGATGATTTTGGCTGCCCGATAGACCTTGCTTGCCGGAGGGTTTCCTGAAGTATCGCAGTAGTTGGCCAGTTTGAACCCGTGGTTAAGCACCGCGTCCATGGACATCATCGAGCCGCCTCCGCCGGCGCCATGGAATCCGATGTATTTATCCGCAGCCTCGGCATTCTCCACCATCTGAAAAAAGTAAAACGTGCCGCGGTGGTCCTTTTCTTCGACCCTGTAAGCAATCTTTTCGAGTTCGGTCGGCGGCCGGTCGAATTCGCGGGCCACCTCGATCCCCATCTCCGGATGGCGATAGACGGCATAATCATCAACAACGATATGACAGTCGGCGGCGCAGACGACATCGTCCTCTGTCAAGACAAGAGGATTGATCTCGGCCGAGCGGGCGTCGTTTTCGCGGGCGACTCGATAGAGCTTTGTCAGCAGGTCGGCGGTCTTGAGAAGAACGTTCCCCTCGATTCCGGTTTTGATGAGCATATTCCTGGCCTCATATTCGGGGAACCCTTTGATGACGTCGATCGTCTGCCGGGCCACTTTTTCCGGATGCAGGCGCGCCATCTCCTCCACTCCGGTGCCTCCGGCGGGGCTAAAAACAAGCACAGGCTGCTTGAGTGCGTCATCCAGGACCAGCCCGACAAAGTACTCCGCTTTAATCGCCAGCTTCCGTTCGACGAGGACCTTATCGACCATAAAATTCCCGACCTTCATCCCCAGGAGCCGCCGCGCTTTTTCCTCGGCCTCGTCCGGGGTCGAAGCGAATTGGATCCCGCCCAGCCCGGCCCGTCCGGTCAGCCAGACCTGTATTTTCAGGACGACAGGCTGGCCTATTTTTTCCGCGATTTTGCGCGCTTCCTCAGGAGTCGAAGCGACTTCACCTTCGGGGATGGGAATCCCGCCTCGCGCGAGCAGTTTCTTGCTTTGATATTCAAAAAGTCTGGCCATTCTCTTCGTCCTTCAGGCTAATATTATTGAGATTAGGAGGCAGAAAGTCAACGGGAACACACATCTTGATTGGACAGTAAGCATCTCTTTTTCTGTGATCTATGGATATGGGCTTTGAAAGGACTCGGCTCCCTGCTCCGACCGGCGGCCTGAACAGGCTCGGGCGTGTGGGTTCGAAGGCACGCGAATTTGCTCCCGGCAAATTCGCTCGGGTCCTCAGCTCCGCTCTTCTCTCCCTTCGGTCGAGAAACCGTGCCCGCTCCGCTTCCGGACGGCCTTCTTCACCCACACCCCTCGCCCTAGTCGAACGTAATGATACGGAGGCCTGCGGCTGCCCTCGCAAGACGGGCTCTCAGGCTGATCTCCGCGTTATAGTCGCTCGAGCCCTTTTCAAAGCCCTGCCCTTACATTGAAAGAGATGCTTCCGCCTGGACATCTCTGGGACGGAAATGATCGAACAGCGATTTTAGGAAAAAAAGGGGGGATAAAGCCTGGCCTTCTCTCCCCCGACTTCTGGCAGTACTGCGGCTTCAACCTGCCGCGCGCTCTTCACTCCAGCCAAATCTTGACCGTTTCGTCATCGTCGTGAATTTCAATGAGAGCAATCGGTCCTCTCGCCTTGAGTTCTTTGAAGACGGCCCGCAGGTCGATCTCGGCATCTCCTTGATGGGTCTTTATTTTCGTGTCCTTCGCGCAGCTGAAAAAGATTTCGACCAGACACAGGGGCATCGTTATCTTCATCATGTCCTTGTTCGTCTTGCTGTCCGTCACAAGGACCTTGAACCATTGCGCTTCCTTCCCTGTCTCATAGTGCGGATTTTTTTTCACGGCCCTTTTGATAACTCGAAGGTCATCGTCGGCCCCGCCGGCAAAAACCGGAGTCAGGAGATATATCAAAGCGAGAACCGCCAACGCTAAACCGAAGTATTTTTTCATGCTCCTCCTCCTTTATTCAAAAAAGTCACGGCTCTTGATCGATCCAGATCTTGATGACTCTTTCTTTGTTCGCGATCTCGATCTTCGCCTTCAACCTGGTGAGCTGGTCGATAATCCTGTCCAGGTCATACCCGGCTTGGCGCAACGAGGCCCGGTCCTCTTCCGGGATGGCCTGGAGGGCCAGGTCGGCCAACACCCAGGGGATATTGATCGAGAAGGCAGGCTCTTCCTGTCCCTCGACCATCACCCGGATTTTCAGAACCCTGGCTTCTCCCCCTCCTTCCCGGTCCTCGACATCCTTTAAAGAAGAGGGAGAGATCCGCATCAAAGCGATCCTGGCCCGGTCTCTCAGGTCGGAGTCCTTTTCTTCCTCGATGATCTGCTTGAGCATGGGGATCGCCGTCGCGGCCATCGACTTGTCTCTCACCTGGCTTAACTTGAAGGCGGCGTAATAACTGACGACTCGGTTGGGACTTTCGAGCCTTTCCTCGATCTCGCTCAAGTAGGATCTTTCGCCCTTGGCGGCAAGGTCGAAGGACAAGTCGATGACCGATGTCTCTGATTCTTCCATAAAGCTCCTGTTCTTGTCCCGGAGCTCGAGATAATCTTCATAGGCCCTCAGCGCTTCCCTATGCTTCCCTTTCTGTTTCGCCAAGCATTTGGCCCTGTAGAAAACAGCCTGGGGAACCAGAGGGCTCTTGGGATAATCGGCCAGGAGGTCTTCGAGTCTTTGCTGGGCCTCCTCCCATTTCTCGTCAAAGAGCAGGATCTTCGCATCCTGAAAAAGCTTTTCGTCGGGCGGAGCCTGGGCTCTAGCCTGGAGGCAGACAAACCCAATGACCATTATTGCTAAAAAGAGGGCGTTTTTTTTCACCTTAGACCTCGCTTTCCTGGAGTTCTTTTCTCAATAATTTTATTTTTAGAAGAAGCTTTTTCTGTTCGATCAATTCTTGGATCTCCTGGCGCTGCTCGTCCGTGAGTCCTTCGCTGACTTGAGAGAGTTCGTAAAACAGGAGTTCGATCTGGTCACAGATGTCTTTGGCTTTGGCCATCCGGGCTTTCTCCAGCTGCGGGTTGAGAAATTTCTTTTTTTCGAGAAGCTCTTTGGCCCGCTCTGCCGCCAAGCCTCGCGGCCCGAATTTTCCATGTCCGGCGTCGGATTCCATGAACTCAAGAAGCACATACTGGCTTTTTTCCAGATAATCCAATGTTTCTCTCCTGGCTATTTCCAGGTCGACACGGTCCAAAAACTCGCTGGAGGCGAAGAGCCTCCCGCCTCCATTCCTCTGAGGGAGGCCTCTCCTCGAAACGAGATACATAGCCAGGGCACCGATGATCATCCCCATCATCAGACCGGCGAGGACTGGCCTGAGGTTGGGCGCAAAAAGCCAGAATCGCTCCCGTCGCGGAGTGGGCCGCGGCAATGATCCCTCTTTCCAGACCGCTGCGACGATCTTATCCGCCTGGGCCTCCCAGTCCACACCGGCCAGTGCGTTTCCCAGCTCCGGGCTCAACATATCGACGTCCTGAAGAGTGCGCTGGAGGCCTTTGAGCTCCCGGCCGCAGCGAGAACAGGCCTCGAGATGGCGGCGGACCTTCTCTCTTTCGGCCTCGCCCAGCTCTCCCCCAAGGAAAGCCACCAAGTTTTCTCTGACGCGTTGGCACTCGTTCATGATTCCATCCTCAAATGCGGGCCCAGCAGTCGTCTCAGGTTTTGGACGGCCTTGAAATGAAGGGACTTGACCGTGCCCACGGAAATTTTCAGGACCTGGGCAATCTCCTGATACTGAAGCCCGTTATAGTGTTTCATGACAAAAACCAGCCTCTGCCGGTCTCCCAGCTTTTCGAGGCTGCGGGAAAAAAGCTGCCGCAGGTCTGCAGAGGCCGGATTGTCGGGCCCGTCGTCTGCGGCGACATTCATTTCTTCAATCCTCCTGGCGCTTTCAAGCTCGTTCCGCCTGCTACAGTTCTTGCGATAATAATCAATACATAGATTCTTGGTGATCCGAAAAAGCCACGCCTGGAAACTCTTCTCCCTCTCGTAGGATTCGAGCTTCAGGTAAAGTCTCAAGAAGGTCTCTTGGACGATATCCATGGCATCTTCCCTGTGCCTGAGGATCGAGTAGGCCAGCAAGAATACTTTCTGCTGGTAAAGGCCGACGACGGCCTTGAAGGCCGCGCGGTCACCCTCCCGGACCTTGTCGAGCAGAATCTGGATGCCCTCATCCTCCGCAGTTCTCTTCGTTTCCATTCTCAGGTCAGGCTTCATCAATTACTACGAAGGATATTTTGAAAAGGTTCACCTCGAGAAAAAAGAAAAAAGGGGCGGGAGGCGGACGTCTCCGCCGAAGGAATCAACCCTAGGGGAAGTTCCGGGAAATCCGAGTTAAGAGGGGAAATTTATATTAAAATCTGCCGAAATCTTTTCTTTCTCTCCGGTCCCCGCGGCTCTCCGTCCGCGGTCTCGCTTCATTGACGATGATTTTCCGGCCGTCGAAATCCTGGCCGTTCAACTTGGTCTTGGCATCCTCGGCGGATTCGGCGCTCGCCATCTCCACAAAGCCAAAACCCCGTCCCTGGAGAATGTTGACTGAACTGACCTCTCCGTACTGCGAAAAAAGATCTTTCAGCTTCTCCTCTGTGGTCCTGTAGTTGAGGTTACCCACATATAGTTTTACAGCGGCCATAAATAAAACCTCCTCACTTTTATCATCGTTCCCCGTTCCGTCCGGGGACCGCACGGTGATAAAAGCCAAGTCATTTTTCCACAACTCCTGGAATAAATCAAGATTTATTTCCGTTTTATTTGTACCGGATCCACTTCAGGATCTCGCGCAGATCTGGCCTCTTCCCGTACATCAGGATCCCAATGCGGTAGATCCGGGCAGTGATCCAGATCATCAGGAGGACGGTGAGGACGAGCAGGACGATCGATCCGGCCACCTGGGTAAACGGAGGCAGGAGGACGCAAATGCGCATGAGCATCAAGATCGGCGCAAAGAAGGGGATGAGCGAAAGGATGACCGAAATGGAACTCGACGGGCTGCGCAGCACGAGCATCATCAAGAGCATCGGCACGATGAGGAACATTGTGATCGGCATCAGGAGCTGCTGGGCTTCCTTTTCTGAGTTGACCATGGCTCCAATGGCCGCGTAGAGAGTCCCGTAGAGAAAATAGCCCAGGATAAAGAAGACGACAAAATAAATGAAAATATAGGCGGGGATGCTGGGCATCTTAAAGGCCGAAGCGGCGGGAAAGGAGGACACGACGAAGGCCCGGCCGTAACGGGTCAGGCCGAACCCGAAAAGAGCCCAGATCGCGTACTGGGTGAACCCCACGGCGCCGATGCCCAACATTTTTCCGACCATCAATTGAAACGGCCTCAAGGACGACAGCACGACCTCGACGACCCTTGAATTTTTCTCCTCGATCACTCCCCGCATGATGATGGCGCCGTAGAAAAAAAGAGTCATGTAGAGGATCAAGACGAGGAGATACGAGACGGCAAAAGTCCCCCCGGTATCTTCCTCTTCCCCTTTTGCCGTGGCTTTGATCGTCTTCATGCCGACGTGCCGGATAAACTGGGCGATTTTCTGCGGGTCCAGCCCCGCTCGATTGAGTCTCTTCTCGACCACAACGCCGTTCAGCGTTTCGCTGATCCTCCGGATCTCTTCGAAATCCGAGACGTGAAGAGAAACATATTCCGTCTCTCCGCCTTCAAGGATGTTCCCGGGGATATAAAGATAGGCGGAAAGCTCCTTGGACAGCACTTTCTGGCTCAGGACGAGACGCAAGCTGTTGACATCAGTGGTCGGGGCGAATTCTTGGAGAATATACCTCCTTCGTCCGTCTTTCATTTTGTGGTCCAGCTTTTTATCGAGTCCGGGAAAGATTTCACCCGACGCATCGATCACCCCGATCGTCTTTTGTTCCCCAACGGTGGCCAGCTGGGCGGCTATCGGGATCAAGACAAGAGCGGCCATTAGGACGGGGCCAAGGATCGTTCCGATGATGAACCCTTTGGTCTTGACGATCTGTAGGTATTCCCGCTTAATGACCGACCATATCTTGCTCATGCCGTTCTCCCACTTTCTCGATAAAAATGGCGTTCAGGCTTGGCTCCTGAACCTCGAACCTGTTGATCCTAACCCGTCCGACTATCTTGGAGAGCACATCCTGGGGGTCCACTTTTTCCCTCAGCTTGATCTCCATGTATTTCCCGTAGTCATCGATCTTTTCCACTTCGGGGAACGCGCCGATGAACCCGCCGTCCCCCTCATATTCCAGGACCGCCGTATTCTTACCATGCTGCTTCTTGATCTGGCTCAGATTCCCTTCGAGCACCAGCCGGGCCTTATTAATCAGGCAGATGTTGTCGCAGATCATCTCGACTTGCTCCATCCGGTGGGTGGAAAAAACGACGGTCCGGCCTTTCTCCTTCATCTCCAGCATGATGTCCTTGATCAGCTTCGTGTTCACGGGGTCCAGCCCGGCAAACGGCTCGTCCAGGATGATGAGCTCGGGCTCGTGGAGGACGGTGACGATAAACTGGACCTTCTGCTGCATCCCCTTGGAAAGCTGTTCGACTTTCTTGTTTTTCCAATCCGCCAGGTCAAACCTACTCAGCCAAAAGTCGCTGGCCTTGCGGGCCCGGTCCCGGCTGAGTCCCTTGATTTCCGCCAGAAAGAGCAGGAGCTCCCCGACTTTCATCTTCGGATAGAGCCCCCTGTCTTCGGGAAGGTACCCGATCCTTTCCTTCATCCTTTCATCCATGGTTTCGTTGAGGACCTTGATCGACCCCTGGTCAGGGATGATAATGTTCATGACCATCCGGATGGTCGTGGTTTTTCCGGCTCCGTTTGGCCCGAGCAGACCGTAGACCGTGCCGGCGGGAACCCGAAACGAGAGGTCTTCGACGGCGGAGAAATCACCATACTTCTTGGTAATGTTTTGAACCTCGAGCGCATTGATCATGGTCTCGTCTCCTCGCAACACAGACACCGAGGCCGGGGCTGCTCTCTCGGAGAACCGCCCAGCGAGCTCATCTCGCTAAATTCTACCGCAACGGGCCTTTTTCTGCTATATTCTAATCGCGGAGATAAAACTCAAGCCCAGAAATTCCGTAATAGGAATATGGAGACAAGATGAAAAAAGGAAAGTATGTCCTGATTATTTTTCTCATTTTCTTCGTTCTTGTGACCGCCACGGTCCTTTCGTTCCTCTATTATGAGATCAAAAAGCCTCCAACCATAAAAGCTTCTTCTTATCTTGAGATCAACCTGGCCGGGCCCATCCAAGAATATGTCGCTGCCGACCTGTGGACAGGCTATTTCCTCGGGATCAGGGCCCTCTCTGTTCACGACATCTGGGAGAGCATGCACAAGGCCAAAGTGGATGGCCGGATCCGTTGCCTCCTCCTCCGGCTCGGCTATCTTGAATGCGATTGGGCCAAAATCAATGAACTGAGAGAGTCCATCCTGGATTTCAGGGAATCCGGCAAAAAGGTCTATGCCTACATTGAAGAGGCGCCTGAGCTGGACAAGGAGTATTACCTCGCCACTGCCTGTGACCGCATCATCCTCCACCCTATGGGCTGGCTGGGCGTGACCGGGATCGGCGGCTGGGTGCCCTTTTTCAAGGAAGGACTGGACAAGTTGGGCGTAGAGGCGGATTACGAGCACGTCGAGCAATACAAAACGGCCTACAACATGTTCACGGAGAAAGGATTCACCGAGGCCCACCGGACCATGCTCGAGTCCATCTACGGAGATATTTTCTCCCGATACGTGAAGACTGTCGCCGCGGCAAGAAAGAAAACCGAGGAGGAATTCAAGGGAATCATAAACGTCGGCCTCTACCAGGGCGAAAATGCACTCAAAGCCGGTCTCGTGGACGACCTCATGTACGAGGATGACCTGGAAAAGCTTCTTCAGGAAAAGGGGAAAAAGCTCCAAAGAACAAGGCTCTCCGATTATGTCAGGATACCACCCTCTTCCTTGGGCCTAGAGACGGGAAAAAAGGTCGCCCTCCTCTACGCCATGGGCCCCATAATCAGCGGTGAGGGCGGTTACCAGGCCATCGGGGGGCGGACGCTCTCCCGCTGGATCAGAAGCGCCCGGCGGGACGGGTCGATCTCCGCAATCGTGCTGCGCGTGGACAGCCCCGGCGGGTCGGCCCTCGCTTCGGATGTCATCGGGAGGGAGATCGAATTGGCCAAAAAAGAAAAGCCGGTCGTCGTCTCCATGTCGGACCTGGCCGGCTCCGGAGGGTACTGGATTTCCATGAGTGCCAATAAAATCGTGGCTCAACCCCAAACCCTGACCGGCTCCATCGGCGTCCTTTTCATCAAGTTCAACCTAGCCCGGCTCTATCAAAAGCTGGGCATAACCGCCGAAAAACTCACTTACGGAGAAAGGGCCGACATGTTCTCCTCATTCCGGGCCCTGACAGCAGAGGAAAAAGACTTTATGAAAAAACAAATCCTCTGGACTTACGACCAATTCACCGCCAAGGCGGCTCTGGGCCGGAATATGACCAAAGAGGACGTTGACAAGATCGGTAAGGGCCGAGTGTGGACAGGAACTCAGGCCAAGGAGATCAAGCTTGTGGATGAACTGGGCGGACTGTCCAAGGCCATAGAGATGGCCAAGAAGCTGGCCGGCATTCGGGCCGATGAAGAGGTCACGCTGGTTGTCTGGCCAAAAAAAATGCCCTGGTTCAGCGCTCTTTTCGGACGGCCGGAAGTCCGGATCAAGACTCCTCTTCCAGCGGACCTGGAGAAGCTCCTGGCCACCCTAAGAATCCTGGAAAAGGAAAAGCTCCTGGCGGTGATGCCTTTCTGGCTTCCAACAAATTAGGGGATTCCTGCATTCTCGCTGATCAAGATTAGTAAGCATACGTAAAGGGACAGATCGTCCTGAATTCACAATAGCTGCAGTTGTGCCAATCCGGCCTGGCCTCGAAATTCTGGGAACGGAGCCCCTCTTCTGTTTCCGCGATCTTTTGCCAGGCCCTTTCGAGCTCTCTCTCCCCCTTTTTGGCATGGCCAATTATATCCGACTCCAAAAAATAGAGCTGAGTCTCCAGGAGAGACAAGGGCTGGGTCTTGGCAAAAGAAAGGGCATACAGGTCCATCTGCAGACTGTCCGCTGTTCGTTTGTCGGCCTCCTTCTGATTCTTCACCTCAGTGGCTTTGAAATCGATGATCACCGCCGCCCCGTCCACGAGATCGATCCTGTCCCAGCGGCCGGTAAATTTTATTTTCTGCTGTTGCCATTTGAAGCTCTTTTCCAGAAAACCAGGCTTGCGGCCGGACGCGTCTTCTCGCGCGTAGAAACGCTCGAGCGCCTCCCGCCCGGCTTTCTTCCTCAGCTCTTCGTGCTCCCGGCTGAGAAATCCCTCGTTGACCCACAAGCGGTCATACTCCTCAAGCAGGTCTGCCTCCTTGACCTTTTTTCCAAGCATCCGCCGTCTCAGGAAAGAATGGATCGCGGCGTGGAGGACACGGCCGAAGACAAGCGTATGATGGGGAAGAACGGGGATCCGTATCCGATGACGGAAATTGTATTTGAGCGGGCAGGTCAGGTAATCTTCCACCTGGAAATAGCTCAGGTTAAGGACGTCTTTAACCTTGACTTGAGGCAGGATCCTGTCCTCGGCAGATTCCAGGCCGTAGCGCCTTATTTCTTCCAAGGCTGACGTCCTCAGGACTTCGTCCGGCATCCTCGGGATATCCAGGGCTTCCAGGACGAACGGGCTCACTTTTTTCAGCCGCTTCAGGCCGTAGTCTCTGGCCCAGGTTAAAAAAAGATATTTTTTCGCTCTGGTCATGCCGACGTAGAACAGCCGGCGTTCCTCCTGGAGCACGCTTTCCGCGGCGGGCAGATCCTCCTTTAGAATCTCATCGGGGACGGGTATTTTCTGCGGCCGTTCTCGGCCGGGAAATCTGTCGGCGATCAGGCTGACCATGAAGACAACCCCAAACTCAAGGCCTTTGGCCTTGTGCACGGTTAGGACACTGATCGCTTCTTCCTCCAATTCGGCTTCCGCTGTGGCCGGGTTGTCCCCGACTTCCTGGAGGAGGTCCAGATGCCGGGAGAACGACTGAATTGAATCCTCGTCAACAATCTCGGAAAAATTCTTGATCTTCTCAAAAAAGAGCCGGAGGTTCTTAATCTTGAGCTCGGCCACGAGGCTTCCCTCTTCGACAAGTTTCTTGATATAGCCCGTTTTCTCCAGGAAGGAAAAGACCACCTGCCCGGCTTTGCGCGTGTTGGAGAGCTCTACGAAATAGACCAGGTCCTCATAGATCCTTTTAATTTGGGCCGCCGAATTCTCGGCGATTTCAAGAGCGAGAGAGCCTTCGGCGATGCTCCGGAAAGCGCTGTGGAGAGGGATGTTCCTTCTTTGGGCGCAATTGGAAACCACCGTCAAATCATAGAGGTCCGTCTTGTAAACCTCTGAATGGGCCAGAAAAAAAAGACTGCGGCTGTCCCCGAAATCCGTCAGGGCCTTAATGAAGGACACGACATTCTTGACCTCCTCCTGGCTGTAGAGTCCCCTGCTCCCCGAAAAGCGGAACGGAATCTGCTTCATGTTCAGGGCCCGGAGGAAGGAGTCGGCGTCGGCGTTTCGCCGAACGAGAACGGCGATGTCGCCCAGCTTGACGCCCGCGCTCACTTTTTCACGGATGAGTTCAGCGACTTTGTCCGCTTCATGGGAAACCGTGTCGAACTGGAGAAGATGGATGCTCTTGTCCGGCGCCTCGATTGAGGATACGAGCCTCTTGTCCACTTTATACCGGAATTCCAGCCGGTTGGGATTGTTCTGCTGGATGAGCTTATAGGCTGAATCGAGGATTGGCTGAGCGGAGCGATAATTTTTGGTCAGGACAATCTCCTTGGCCTCCGGATAATGATTCTTGAAATTGAGGATATTGCTCAGGGACGCTCCCCTGAACCGGAAAATGCTTTGATCATCATCGCCCACAACGGTGAGATTCTGGTGCCGCGCCGCCATCATTTTCAGGAGTTCGAACTGAATGTAGTTCGTGTCCTGGAATTCGTCCACCAAAACATATTTGAACTTTTCCTGGAATTCCCTGAGCACGGAGGGCCGCTGGCGAAAGAGTTGAACCACGAGCTTGACCTGGTCTTCAAAATCGATCTTGCCTTCCTTTTTGAGGAGTTCCTCATAGGCCCCGAAGACGAGGGCCATTTCCTTGTGCTTGAGAGCTGTCTCCTTGGCCGCGTTATCATGGGCGCCCTTTTCTAGGTTGCGGGCATATTTAAGGTATTCGTCCGGGCTGACATCTTCCTGCTTCAGCCTTTTGATGGCATCCAGCAATTCCTGGATATGCCTTGTCGGAGAGCTGAGAGGACGATAGTACTTGAGCGGGAAGCGGAAAAGATTCTCTCTAAAAACGATAGCCTGTTCGACGTCGTCCAACAGCCTGAAATCAAGAGGGTAGCCCAGGTCCAGGGCGTAGTTCCTCAGGGCCCGTTCGCCGAAGGAGTTAAATGTGCTGATCTCGACAAAAGAGTAGCTGTAAGGGATGAGCTGGTCGACCCGCTCCTCCATCTCGTTGGCCGCCTTCTCCGTGAAGGTCACGGCCATGATCTCCTCGGGCCTGGCCATCTTGGAGCCGATGAGATAAGCAATCCGCTGAGTGATGACTTTTGTTTTGCCGCTTCCGGCTCCGGCGATGATCAGCAGGGGCCCCTGACCATGGGTGACAGCCTCTCTCTGGGCCGCATTGAGGTCCCGGAGCAGGTCGTGCGTCTCCTTCAAAGATGGTCGAGGCATGATCAGAAAGCAGGAAGAAACGCTTAGCGCTTTTCTTCGTTCTTTTTGATGACGACTTTCTCGTCAGGCTTCATCAGTCCGAGTTTGTCCCGGGCTTCTTTTTCCACAGTCTGGGGATTTTTTTCGAGGCCCTCGATTTCTCTCATCAGCTGGCTTTTCCTTGCCTCCAACAGCTTGATCTTCTCGACGAGCTCCGCGTAGTTCTTCCTGGCCCGGTAGATTTCGATCAGACCGTTCCTCCCGAAAAAAGAGGAGATGAGCAGGACAAGGAAAAAAAATCCAACAGCCCCCAGGATGAGTTTTCTCCGCAGCGAAGGTCTCTTCCTGTCCTCTATTCCCATCAAGCCAGCCTTTTCAGACCATAGTCGAGCAGTCTCTCGAGGTCCTCCTTTGAATCGGCCTCGGCATAACACCGAATGAGGGGCTCCGTTCCAGAAAGCCGCAGAAGTAGCCAATCATCGTCATCCAAATCAAGCTTGATGCCGTCTATCCTCTCAACCGCTACAACCCTGCGCCCGGCCAGACGCGCCGGGGGATTGATGCTGAGTTCTTTCAGCTCCCGTTCATTCTTGGGGTTAAGGGGAATATTCCGCTGGCCGCCGAACTTCTTGCCGTATTCACGGTAAAAATCATCCCTCAGCTGAGTCAGCGTTTTTCCGGTTGTGGCCATCATTTCGGCCACGAGCAGGCCGGCGAAAATTCCGTCTTTCTCGGGAAGATGGTTCTTAACCGCAATACAAGCGCTTTCTTCGCCTCCAAAGATGATCTGCTTGCGCAGGAATAGGTCGGCCATGTATCTGAACCCGACCGGAGTCTTGTTAAGAGTGAGGCCATAGCGCCGGGCCACGCGGTCCATCAGATGCGTCGTGGCAACTGAGCGGGCCACGCCTCCGCGCCAGCCTTTCGTCCTGACGAGATAGTCCAGGAGCAAAGAGAGGATCAGGTTCTGAACGACGAAATTCCCGTTTTGATCCAGAATCCCGAATCGGTCACCGTCAGCATCGGTCGCGATACCCAGGTCACAGCCGGTCTCGTTGACCAGCTTCTTGAGCTCTTTCAGGTTCTCTTTGCTGCAGGAAGGCGTAACCCCGCCGAAATAGGGGTCGACGTAGCCATGGATTTCTTCGACCGGGATGCCATTTTCTTGAAGGATCTCATCCAGATATTCCCGGCTCGTTCCGTAGAGCAAATCCACTCCTATTTTTAGGCCGGCTTTCCGGATGGCCGCAAAATCGATCTTCTTCTGGATGAAATTGAGATAGTCTTCCTGGAGGTCAATCTGTTCGACGAATTCTTTTTTGGGATAATAAGGGCGGAAAACCGGACCCTTTGACAGACGCCTGATTTCTTCTTCGATCTGGTCTGTTTCCTGCGGAAGCGCTGGCGCCCCCGTTTCCAGGTTCAACTTGAGACCGTTATACTCAGGAGGATTGAACGAGGCGGTAAAATTGATCCCCGCCTGAATTTTTCTCTTGATAATCTGAAGAGCCTGGGCCTGAGATGGGGCGTCTCTGTCCGTCAGGAGGACACGGATTTGATTATGAGAAAGAATTTTGGCCGCCTCCCCCGCAAATCTTTCCGAGAGAAACCGCGTGTCATAATTGACCAGAACAGAAATCGGGCCGCCTGAGAACCTTTTTTTCAGGTAGTTGCTGATGGCCTGGACAACAATCCTGACATTGGAGAAGGTGAATTCTTCTCCCATCACAGCCCGCCAGCCCGAGGTGCCGAACTTGATCATGGATTTTCCAAAAGTTAGCACAACACCGGGGGAAAAGCAAATGGCTCGGGAGATATGGCTCGAAGTCACGCAGCGATTTCCCCAGCGAGGAAATCTTGCTCGATTCGCTCCTCGCTCTCCTCTCCGAGGAACCGTGCCCGCTCGTCGCTCATACGGACTTC
>Ga0209253_10002448_pt1 | contig 16448 bp, 11 predicted proteins | sample FrelakmetBRP12BR_FD_187145 | JGI IMG/M metagenome (GOLD analysis project Ga0209253, IMG submission 187145) | Freshwater lake sediment microbial communities from the University of Notre Dame, USA, for methane emissions studies - BRP12 BR (SPAdes)... | ecosystem: Environmental > Aquatic >...
GCGGTCCGCACGGTTGCGGCAGGCGCGCCGTTGCGCTGGCTCGCCGCGGGGTGGCGAGACTATCGAGCGCATCCGCTGCCCAGCGCGTTCTACGGCGCGTGCTTCGCCACGATGGGCTTTCTCGTCTACATCGTGTTCCAAAACGCGTACCAGTACGTCTCCGCGCTGGTGACCGGATTCTTCCTGGTGGGACCGTTTCTCGCGATCGGGTTGTACGCGCTGTCGCGGCGGCGGGAGCAGGGCGAGCCGCCGTGGCTCGCGCCGACGCTCGACGCCTGGGCCCCCAACAAGAGCGCGATCGGCATGTTCGCGCTCGTGCTCGCGGTGATCCTGCTGGTCTGGGCGCGCGCGTCGCTGGTCGTGTTCGCGCTGTTCTTCACGCAGGACATGCCGTCGCTGCACGACTTCGTGGGCCAGGTCTTCTCGTTCGCGAACATCGAGTTCCTGCTGGCCTACCTGTGCGTCGGTGGGTTCTTCGCCGTGCTCGTGTTCGCGATCAGCGTCGTGTCGGTGCCGATGATGCTCGACCGCAACACCGACGGCATCGTCGCCGTGCTGACCAGCCTGAAGGCGTTCTCCGCCAACGTGCCGGCGATGATCGTGTGGGGGCTGTCGATCGTCGTGCTGGTCTCGCTGGGATTCGCGACGTGGTTCGTCGGGCTCGTCGTCGCCGTGCCGGTCATCGGCCACGCGACGTGGCACGCGTACCGCGAGCTGGTCGAGTAGAGGGGCGGCGCGACGCCTTGCGCGCGATCACGGCAGTACTTCGTCGGCCCGGTCCCGTGCGCGCAGATGGCCGGCCGCGGGCGAACGCCTGCCGTCGTCTGCAGTTCGCTCAGTTGTTGCCCGTCCTGGGCGGCGCATCGCCGTCCGGCCGCGAGGCCGGCTGCGGAAGCGCGGGCCCGACCTGGAACACCGGGCCGCCGACATAGGTGAAGTAGACCTTCCGCTGGCTGTGCGCGACCAGCGTCCGGTGCGCGCGAAGAAAGTCGGCACCGAGCAGCATGGGCTCCGTCCGGGTTACGTTCCTTGCGATGCGACTGCCGGTCGACGTGAACGTCGTCTGCTTCCACAGATCGGCGAAGCGGATCCTGACGTCCGGAATGCTCTCGTTGCCGATCGCGAAGCTTTCGAATGTGCCGATCCACGAATCGACACTCCTGGCGCCCAGTCCCTGGCTGGAATAGCCGGGCACGACGCCCGGCGAATCCGGCGTGACGCCGACCGCGGCGGCATGCTGCTTCGTCAGCACCGACGTGCTGGCGCCGGAATCGAGGATGGCGTCGATTGGACGACCGTTGATGTGAACGGTGAAGCTGATCCGCGGGCGGGTATCGCTGATGGGCTCGATCTCCACTTCGCCGGGCACATCCTTCGTCCAGTAGGCGAGTGACACGCCGCCGCAATCGCTCGTCTTGTACAGCCGCACCGCGCGGTGGGCCAGGTCGAACTCGACGTCGAAGTTGCGCAGGAAGTCCTCGCCGAGGAGCACGTCGAAGCCCGCGGCAAAGTCGCGCTCGCCGGCGACGTAGAGCTGCATCCCCTTGGTCGAGACTTCGCCGAGCCTGAAGTCGTCGACGCTCGCGATCTCCATCCGGGTCTCGCCGCCGACGCCGAACATCCGAAGCCCCGGCGCGTCGCGCTTCGGCAGGTCGAGCCGCACCGCCGCCGACCGCAGGATCAGGCTCATCTGCGCGCCCGTGTCCAGCGTGATGCCGATCTTCTGGCCATTGATGGCGCCGTCGACGACGATGTGGCTGCCCACCATTCGAACGGGCCAGTCGACGACCTTGGCCAATTTGCACTTGGCGTTCTGCGCAAACGCGCCTCCGGCCAGTGCCAGGCCGACAACGAGGCAAACGGCAACGAGCGCGCGCGGGTTCATCGCGTGGATGGGCTCCAACGGACTGGAGCGCAGGCCACGAATATCCCACCACCGAATCGACGCGGCAAGGGAGGGTTTCGCAAGCCTGCTGCCCGCCGTTTCGCCCGCGAAGCGACCGCGCAAGATCGCGGAGCACCGCCGCGCCGTTGCCGCGCCAGGCGCTGCCGCGCATGCAGGCGAGCACCTCGGGGCGCTCGCAGGCGGGCAGCTCGAACGAGTCGGCCCGATGACTCGACCAACACGGGACCAAACCTCGGCGCCGCACGACACGGCGTTGCGCATTGACCGCGCGTGAGTGTCCTCCGATACTCCGTCGCGATGTGCCGGGTCGCCGGCGCCATGGAAGGATTCGCTGATGCAGGAAACAGAGATGGCAAAATCGATCGGCTCGAGCCGTGACGCGATCGGCGCGCGGGCCGCGCGGCACCTGGAACTCGCGTTTCGCGGCTTCACGGTCGGACACGGCGCGGAACTGGGGACGAATTACCTGCGGTGGACGACCTGCGAGGCGCATCCGCTCGGCAACGTGGCCATCGTTTCCGATCCGTCGGACGCGGACGCCGCGCGCGCTGCCGTCGAGCCGCTCGTGGCCCGCAACCTGCCGTCGGCGGTGCTGTTTCCCCAGGGCGTTTCCGCCGCGGCGGCGCGATCGGTCGTCGCGTTGGGATTCGCGGACCAGGGCGCGATGCCCGCCATGGCGGTGGACATCGACCGGATGGCCGCGACGTCGTTGCCGCCGGGCTGCGCCTGGGCCCGGATCGGCGAGGGCGGCGGCGCCCGCGGGTGGAGCGAGGCATTTGCAGCCGGTTATGGCGTTCCGATGGGCTTGGCGCGCCTGTTCTCGCCGGAGGAGCTCGGCGCCGACATGGCCGGCGATGCGCAAACGCAGTACTTCGCGATCGTGCGCGACGGCCGGGCCGTCGCGACGTCGCTTCTGTACCTTGCCGACGGGCTTGCCGGCATCTACTGCGTGGCGACGGTGCCCGAGGAGCGCGGCAAGGGGCTCGGCGCCCACGTGACGGCCGAGGCACTGCGCGCGGCGCAGGCGCTCGGATACGGCGTCGGGGTTCTGCAGTCGTCCCTCGCCGGTCACTCGATCTACCTCGGTCTCGGCTTCGAAGACCTGGCGACCGTGCCGATGTTCGTCCGCATGCCTGGCTGACCGTGGCCCGGTGTCGCCGGACGGTCCCGGCACCGCGCGTCGACGCGCTTGCGAGAAGTCAATCCGCGCCGCCAGGCGCGGTGGTAGCGTATCCGTTTGAAGCGGGCGTAGTCGCTCGATGGACGCCTGCCAGGCGGCGAGCCTCCGGCGCGCAGGCATGCGCGCGCTGCTTCCGGACGGCCGCGATCCAGCGGGTGAATTGAAGCGAGCGGAACACCCCGATTTCGCGAGGCGGTCCGACCGATTTGCGATGCGCAGCCACTCGCCGTTCGGCATCGAGCGCGTCCCGACCGCATGCGGCGACGTGCCTTCGATGCCCGGAGCCGCAGATCATGCGGGCGCATGGAAGCGCGACCGGATGCGCGGCCCGCCCACGCTGCGCCGCGCACGGCGTGAACCGGAGTGTGCCGGCCGGCGGGGGGCCATCCATTCACGTCACCTGTGGCCGTTCGCCGTCGCCGCACTCGCTGCGTTGCTCGCGGGCTGCGCAGGGTTGCCGTCACTGGAAGGCCGGGTCGCGACCACCGCGTTCGCCGACACCGCGGAGACGCGGCTTGGACGCGCGGCGGCGCGCGACGTCGCGGCGAACCCCGGCAAGACCGGGATCCACGTGCTTCGGACGCCCCACGACGCGTTCGCCGTGCGCTTCCTTCTCGCCGCCGCGGCCGAAAAATCGCTCGACGTCCAGTACTACATCTGGCACGCGGACCAGGTCGGCGACCTGCTGTTCGAGTCGCTCTGGCAGGCGGCCGACCGGGGGGTGCGCGTTCGCCTGCTGCTCGACGACCTGAACGCCGGCGGGCTGGACCACACGATCGCCGCGCTCGACGCGCATCCGAACCTGGAAGTCCGCCTCTACAACCCCGTGGGCCGCGGCGGTGCCCGCCTGCTCAATTTCGTGACCGACTTCGCGCGCGTGAACCGGCGCATGCACAACAAGTCGTTCACGGCCGACAACCAGGTCAGCGTCGTCGGCGGGCGCAACATCGGCAACGAGTACTTCGCCGCGGGCGGCGGAGTCGCGTTCGCCGACCTCGACGTGCTCGCCCTGGGTCCTGCGGTGCGCGATGTGTCGAAGGAGTTCGACCTCTACTGGAACAGTCCCTCCGCGTATCCGGCGGCGAGCCTCGTGGGCGCGCCCGCGCCGGGCGGCGCCGTGGGCCTCGAGGCCAGGTTCGCCGCGACCCGCGCCGACCCGCAATCCGTCGCGTACCGCGACGCGGTGCTTGGAACCCCGCTCATCCGCGACCTGCTCGACCGGCAACTCGCGCTCGAATGGACGTCAGCGCGCGTCGTGCACGACGACCCGGCGAAAACCCTGGACACCACGGCTCGCACCGACGTTCTGCTCTTTCCGGAGCTCGTGGCGTCGATCGGCCGTCCGGAGAAGACCTTCGATCTGGTCTCGCCCTACTTCGTGCCCGGCGAGGAGGGGACCGCGACGCTGGCGGCGCTGGCGCGCAGCGGCGTGAAGGTGCGCATACTCACGAACTCCCTGGCGTCCTCCGATGCGAGCATCGTGCACGCGGGGTATGCGAAGCACCGCCAATCCCTGCTGCAGGCGGGGATCAGGCTCTACGAGACCAGGGCGACCACGGACGGAGAATCGCCCGAAGAGAAGGCCTGGGTCGCGTCGAGCGCGTCGGCGGCCCTGCACGCGAAGACCTTCGCGGTGGACGGCACCCACGTCTTCGTGGGCTCGTTCAACTTCGACCCGCGGTCGGCGCGATTGAACACCGAGATGGGCCTCGTGATCGAAAGTGGGGCACTTGCGCGCAGGATGGCCGCCGCTTTCGACGACACCGTTCCTAGGGTGGCCTACGAGGTCCGGCTCGCGCCGGACGGTCGCACGCTGGAATGGATCGAGCGGACGGCGCAGGGCGAAACGCGCCACGACACCGAACCGGGAACGAGCTGGCTCCAGCGCTCGCGCATCGAGATGCTGTCGATCTTCCCGATCGATTGGCTGCTGTAGTCCACCGGTTTCTTCCGGCGCCGGCCGAAGCGCGCGGGAACGGTATCCGGGGCGGCGCCCCGCGGCGAGCGCGTGATGCAGCCGCGACAAGCCTGCCTGCGGCGATGGCAATTGCCGACCGTCAATGCGGGTGCGCCGCGGGCGGCGTATCGTGCGATGGAGGTGCGGTCCGCGCCGGATCAATTGACAATGCCCGACCGTCGCCAATTCCTCGGGATGCTGCTCATGTCCAAGGCCCTGCTCGCCCAGGGTGGAAGCGCGGTCGCGCTCCCGCCGCCGCAAACCACCGGTGCCGCGACGCTGATGGACGCGCTGCGCTCCCGCAGGAGCACGCGCGAGTTCTCGCCGCGACCCCTGCCTCGCGACGTGCTGTCGACGCTGCTTTGGAGCGCCTTCGGCGTCAACCGCCCCGACAGTGGCGGACGCACGGCGCCGTCGGCGCACAACTGGCAGGAGATCGAGGTGTTCGCTGCGCTGCCGGACGGCGCCTTTCGCTACGACGCGCGTGCACACGCGCTCGTGCCGGTCGTCGCCGCCGACCTTCGCGCGGCGACCGGAATGCAGGACTTCGTCGGCAAGGCTCCGCTCAATCTCGTCTACGTCGCCGACTTCGAAAAGATGGGCGACGCGGGCGCCGAGGACCGGACGTTCTACGCGTCGGCGGACGCGGGCTTCGTCGCCCAGAACGTGTATCTGTACTGCGCGGCGGCCGGCCTGGCCTGCGTCGTGCGCGGCCTCGTCGATCGCCGCAATCTGGCGCCGGCGCTCAAGCTTCGCATCCATCAGCGCATCGTCCTCGCGCAAACCGTCGGCTATCCGGCGTAGGCGCGATCGTCGCTCCGCGGCCGCGCCCTTTGGTCGCCGTTGCGAACGCTACAGCGTGTGCGTGACGAGCATGAAATCGGGATCCTCGGCAAACGGCTTGACCGAGAAACCGAGGCTCTTCATGAGCTTCAGCATGGCAGGGTTCTTCGCCAGCACCAGTCCCTCGATTTCGGCGAGCCCTTTCTCGCGTGCAACGTCCATGATGCTCTCCATCAGTCGCGAGCCCAGGCCTTTGCCGCTGAAGTCGTCGGCGACCACCAGCGAGAACTCGCAGCTGGACTGGTCGAGGTTGGTGACATACTGCGAAATGCCCACGAGGCGCTCGGTCTCCGCGATCTCACCGTCGGCGCCCGCGCTTCTTTCCTTGCACACGGCCACCAGCGCCATCTCGCGGTCGTAGTCGATCAGCGTGAAGCGGGCAAGCATCGACGGCGGCAGCTCGTGCATCGACGACACGAACCGGGAGTAGCGGCTCTCGGGTGAAAGGTGCTGCACCAGTCCCTGCAGCATCTGGGCGTCGTTCGGATGGATCGGTCGCACGATGTACTGGCCGCCGCCACGCAGCGGCCATACCTGCTCGTGGCGCGCCGGGTAGGGCAGGATGGCCAGGTGCTGGTAGTCGTTCGAGCGCCCGCTGGCGGCCTGCGGCGCGTTGTCGATCACGATGCGCGCGTCGACCGCCACTGCGCCACGCTCGTCCACGATGATCGGGTTGATGTCCATCTCGCGCAGCTGGGGCAGCTCGCACACCATTTCCGAGACGCGCAGCAGTACCTGCTCGAGCGCATCCATGTCGACCGGGCCGGCGCCGCGCCACTCGCCCAGCGTCTCGGCGACGCGGGAACGCTCGATCAGGCGGCGTGCCAGGAACTGGTTGAGCGGCGGCAATTCCATGGCGCGGTCGTTCAGCAACTCGATCATGGTGCCGCCTGCGCCGAACACGATCACCGGGCCGAACGGATCGTCGGTCACGAGGCCGATGTAGATCTCGCGCCCGCGCCGCGCGCCGGCCATCCTCTGCACGGTCACGCCGTTGATGCGCGCCTCCGGGTGCAGGCGCTTCACGCGCTCCACCATGTCGCTGTAGGTGTCGCGCGCGCCGGTGCCGTTGATGATGTTGAGCGCGACGCCCTGCGCATCCGACTTGTGGCTGATGTCGGGGGAATCGATCTTGAGCGCGACCGGAAACCCGAGTTGCGTGGCGATCATCATCGCCTCGTTGGCGTTCCGGGCGAGGATGGTGTTGGTCACCGGAATGTTGAACGCCGAAAGCAGCGCCTTGGACTCCATTTCCGTCAGCGTCTTGCGGCGTTCCGCGAGCACGCTTTCGATGATCAGGCGCGCCGCTTCGATGTCGGGTTTCGCGAGCGCGGACAGCGGCGGCGGGGTCTGCTGCAGCAGCTGCTGGTTCCGGTAGTACGAGGCGATGTTGCCGAACGCGCCGACGGCGGCCTCCGGCGTGCGGAAGGTGGGGATCGCCGCGTCGTTGAGGATGCTTCGCGACGCGCCCACGGACGCATCGCCCATCATGCACGTCAGCAGGGGCTTGCCCATCGAGCGCTTGGTCTCCGCCAGCGCGTGCGCCACCGACTCCGCATCGCCGTTTACCTTCGGCGAGTAGATGGCCAGCACGCCGTCGACCTGATTGTCCTTGCCCGCCGTCTCGACGGCGGCCATGAAGTCCTCCGGGCCCGCGTGTTCGGAGAGGTCGACGAGGCCCGACAACGATGCGGACACGGGAACGCGGGGCCGCAACGTGCTGACGGATTCGGGCGACAGCTTGCCGAGGTGCAGGTCGATCTCGTTCACCCAGTCGGCCGCCAGCACGCCGGGCCCGCCGCCATTGGTGACGATCGCCAGCCGCCGTCCGACCGGGCGGTAGCGGGACGCAAGGCACTTGGCCGCCGAGAACAACTCGACGAAGGAACGCACGCGCACCGCGCCGGCGCGGCGCAGCGCGGCATCGAACACTTCGTCGCTGCCGACGATGGCCCCGCTGTGCGTCTGCGCGGCTTCATTGCCGGCCGGCTTGCGGCCTGACTTGAGAACGACCACGGGCTTGGCGATGGCGGCCGAACGCAACGCGCTCATGAAGGAACGCGCACTGGAAATGCCCTCGAGGTAGACGATGATGCTTTGGGTCTGCGCGTCGTGGGCGAGGAAGTCGAGCACCTGCGCGATGTCCACGGCCGTGCCGCGCCCGAGGGACGCGACCAGGGAAAAGCCCACCGCATTGGCCGCCGCCCAGTCCAGCATCGACGACGTCAGCGCTCCCGACTGCGATACCAGCGCGAGCGGACCCGCCTTGGCCAGCGGCCCGATTACGCTGGCATTGAGCTGCAATTGCGGACGCTGAAATCCGAGGCTGTTCGGGCCAAGCAGGTTGATGCCCTCGCGCTGCGCGATCCGCTTCAAGTCGGCGGCCTTCTCGGGGCCGATGCCGCTCCCGACCACCAGCGCCGAGCGGCAAGCCATGCGTCCCGCAAGGTCGAGCGCTGCCGCCACGTCCTGAGGCGGCAACGCGATGATGGCGAGATCGGCGCGCGACTGTGCCAGGTCGGCCAGCGTGCCGCTGGTGTGGATGTCCAGAAAGTAGAGCTTGCCGGCGTAGCGCTGCGCGCGCAGTGCGGCGTGCAACGCGCTGGCGTACGCGGTCTGGCTCGCCGTGTCGTCGGATTGGCCGGCGAAGACCGCGATCGATTCGGGCGCCAACAGGGAACTGAGGTAGTGTTTGTTCATCGTCTCGGAATGCCCGGTTTCAGCGTCGTGTCGTACGCGTCCGCGCTGCGGGCCAGGGAACCTTGATAGCCTAGAGCTATCGTTGCCAGCGAGTCATGACACAAGACAAACGTTGATCGATGCATTGGCACCGGTACGGTGCAGCGGACGGCCGGCGTTCTTGGTTGAGTGGTGATGCGGTCGATCGCTCCAGGGGCAATCAAGGCCCCGCGGGCGGGTCCCGTCCGGACCGGGCGCGGGGCCTCCATGGAGCAAGCGCTCGCGATCCGGTGCGCGCATACTATCGCCAGGTGTTTCGTCTACGCGGCCGCCGTGCAGTGCACATCCGCGTGCGGTGGGTCGCATACGCCTGAAAGGAGCGATCATGAAGATCGCACGTTGTGTCGCGCTGGCCCTCTGTGCCTGGATGCCGGCCACGGCAATGGGTGCGGTGACCACTACGGTCGTCGACATCGCCACGCGCGGAGTCACTCTGCGCGTCCTCCACCTCAAGCCGGAGGCGCCGGTCGCCAACATCGTCGCGTACGTTGGTGGCAACGGCATTCTTGCCATCGGGAATGACGGGTCGATCGCCGCGAGCGCAGGCTGCGACGCGCTGGGGCGCAACAGGCAGGCGTTCGCCGAACGGGGCTACGGCGTGGTCATGGTCGACGCCCCTTCCGATGCCGGCGGCGGGGTGTCGCAGGAATATCGCCTCGGCCCGCAACAGGTCACGGACGGGGCAGCGGTCGTCCAGTACCTGCGGCAGCAGTCCGATGTGCCGATCTGGATCGCGGGCGGCAGTTCGTCTACCAACACGGTCGCCAATCTCGCGATCAACCTGCCGTCGACGCTTCCTCTCGGCACGATCTTCTTCGGTGCGATCGAGACCGGCATCGACGTCGGGCCGATCCGGCGTCCGACGCAGATCGTCCAGCATGTGAACGACCGCATCCAGATCGCCCAGGGATTGCTGGCCGCATTGACCTCGGCCCCGGTCAAGGAACTGACGGTGCTGAACGGCGGCGCCAACACAGGCTGCGGGAACCACAACTTCAACGGCATCGACGCCCAGTTCATCGCGGCCGTCTCCGGCTTCATCGCCAAGTACAACGGGACGCTGGCCTCCGGACCGGCGCCGGTCGCGCTCGCGGTCGAGTTCCACAACGCCGCGCTCGACCACTACTTCCTCACGCACATCGCGAACGAGATCGCGCTCCTCGACGCGGGCGTTGCGATCAAGGGCTGGGCGCGTACCGGCCAGTCGTTCAACGTCTATCCGGCGGCGCAGTCGGGGTCGTCGCCCGTGTGCCGGTTCTACATTCCGCCGGGAAAGGGGGACTCGCACTTCTACGGCCGCGGCAGCGTGGAATGCACGGCCACCGGACTCGCGAACCCGTCGTTCGTCAACGAGGACCCGCAGTTCTTCCACGTGGTGCTGCCGGTGGTCGGGGTGTGCGCCGCCGGCACGCGCGTCGTGTACCGTGTGTTCAGCAACCGCATCGACGCCAACCATCGCTACATGGTCGAGCGCACGCTGCGGGATCAGATGGTCGCGCTGGGGTGGCTCGCCGAGGGCGACGGTCCCGACCTTGCCGTGATGTGCGCGCCGCAGTAGCGTTGGCATGCGGGCCGTTCGCGCCAGGTCCGCAGACGCATGCCCTGGATGCCGCGTTCGGGCCGTGGTGAGAAAGTTGCGCCGCCGACTCGCGATGCGAACGCCGGCCTCCTGCAGCAGCGACGACTGATTTCGGAATCCGTCGGCAAGCGCTCGGGGGAGCACGTGGTCGCGCCATCCAGGCACAACGTCCGATCCACCCCCTGCGCGGATCGCGTCATGGCGCGCCGCCGCGTCGCCACTTGATCGAGCAGCCGATCGACGGGTGCTGCGTGACTGGCGCGGGCCCGCCGCGCGCGACGGCCGCCATCGCCGCGTAGAGCTCGCGCGGCGCGTCCGGGTTGGGCGAGCGTCCCGACGCATCGAGCCGTCCGCGGTAGACGAGCGCGAGATCCCGGTCGAAGCCGAAGAAGTCGGGCGTGCAGACTGCGCCGTACGCCTTCGCGACGGCCTGCGTCTCGTCGATCACGTACGGAAAGCCGAAGTGGTGGCGCCCGGCGACGGCGCGCATGTTCTCGAACGAATCGTCCGGGTAGTCGGCCACGTCGTTGCTCATGATCGCGACGCTGCCCACGCCCAGCGCGCGCAGGTCGGCCATGTCGCGCACGATCTTGTCGAGGACGGCCTTCACGTACGGACAGTGATTGCAGATGAACATCACGACAAGTCCGTGCGGCCCGCGCACGGTGTCGAGCGTGTGGCGGCGGCCGTCGACGCCGGGCAGGTCGAAGGGCGCGGCGGGCCAACCGGCCGCGCCGGGCGGAGTCGTCAGGCTGACCATCGGGGCATCCTTGCGCAATGCGTGTGGCAGAATCGTAGCACCGCGTAGCACGCTTGGCTGCGATGTACAGCGCTCCCGACTTGTCCGTCCCGTTGCGGTTCTTCTGATGCCGGCGCCGCGCTTCTTCGTGCCGACGCCGCTCGACCCATCCGCCGCGGGCAGCGAATTCGCGTTGCCCGAGGCCCCCGCGCATCATGCGCTGCGCGTGCTGCGGCTCGCCGTCGGCGACGCACTGACGCTGTTCACCGGCGCGGGCGGCGAATTTGCCGCGACGCTGGTGCGCGCGGGGAAGCGCGACGCGTGGGTGCGGCTCGATGCATACGTGCCGGTCGAGCGCGAGTCCGCGCTGGCGACGACGCTGGTCCAGGGCATCGCGGCGACGGACGCGATGGACACGATCGTGCGCCGCGCGGTGGAACTCGGCGTCGCCGCGATCCAGCCGGTGGTCAGCGCGCGCGGCGCGCGGTTTCCGTCCGGCGCGCACGGCGAGAAGCGCCTCGCGCACTGGCGGCAGGTCGCGGTCGCCGCCTGCGAGCAGTGCGGCCGCAACCGCGTGCCGGCGGTCCACGACGTGACGAACCTCGCCGACTGGCTGCGCGCGCGTGACCCGACGCGGCCGGGCGTCGCGCTCGACCCGGAGGCGCCAGCGACCATCGCGACGCTGCCCGCGCCCGCCGGCGCGTTCGACGTGCTGATCGGACCCGAAGGCGGCCTCACCGCGGACGAGATGGCGCGCGCGACGCATGCGGGCCTCACGGCCGCGCGCATGGGCCCGCGCGTGCTGCGCACCGAGACCGCGTCGCTTGCGGCAATCGCCGCCCTCAACACGCTGTGGGGTGACTTTCGATGAAACGAGCATGGATGACCGCGGCGGTCGCGCTGCTGGCCGGCTGTGTCTCGTCGTCGGTGCAGCCGCCCCCGGCCGGCGACGATTTCCGCTTCGTCGTACTGGGGCCCGAAGGGATCGCGATGGCGCGCGTGATCACGACGGCCGCCGAATGCCCGCGCATCGACATCGACGGCGACACGCGGCCGATGGCGGTCCGGATGGCGCCGGCGACGCTTCCCGGCCGGCCGTCGCGCTCCGATCCGCCGGCGCAGCCGACCGCATTCCCGGTGCTGACGTGCGAGGCCACGCTGCCGGCGGACGCGCGCAATGTGGCGATCGGCGGCTATCCGCTGCCGCTGCCGAAGGCGAATCCGCAGCGCGTTCTCATCCTGGGCGACACCGGATGCCGGATCGTCACGGGCGTCGTGCAGGCGTGCAACGATCCGGCGCAGTGGCCGTTCGAGCGCGTGTCCGACACCGCCGCCGCGATGCGGCCGGATCTCGTCATCCACGTCGGCGATTATCACTACCGCGAAGCCGCGTGCCCCGCCGGCAATGCGGCATGCGCCGGCAGTCCCTGGGGCTATGGATGGGACGCGTGGAAGGCGGACCTGTTCCATCCCGCGCGCAACCTGCTGGCCGCCGCGCCGTGGATCGTGATGCGCGGCAATCACGAATCGTGCAATCGGGCCGGGCAGGGCTGGTGGCGGTTCCTCGATCCGCGTCCGGTCGCCGCGCGGCAGGACTGCAATGCGGCTGCCGACGACGACATCGGCAACTACAGCGAGCCGTATGCGGTGCCGCTCGGCCGCGGCGCCGACACGCAGTTCCTCGCGTTCGATTCGTCGTGGGTGGGCCTCGCGCCGCTTCCGCCCACCGACCTCATGTACCGCAACTACCACGCGCAGCTGCAGACCGCGTTCGCGCTGGGCGCGCGGACGCCGCGCGCGTTCTTCATGAGCCACCATCCGGTGCTGGGCTTTGCGTCGAACCCCGGCAATCCGCAGTCGCCTTTCCCGGGCAACGCGGGGCTTCAGTCCGTGCTCACCGCGCTCTATCCCACCGTGCTCTTCCCGCCGACGATCGAGGCGCTGCTCGCCGGGCACAACCACATGCTCGAGGTCGTGAGCTTCGCGACGCCGCATCCGCCGCAGTTCATCATCGGCAACGGCGGCGACTGGGTCGACGACCCGTTCCCGGTGCCGTTCCCCGCGGGGAAGGAACCGGCGCCCGGCGCCGTCGTCGCCGAGATCGTGTCGACGACGCGCTTCGGGTTCATGACGATGGAGCGCAGCGGCGCCGGATGGCGCATGCAGGCGTGGGACGTGCGCGGACAGCCGCTGACGTCGTGCACGCTCGGCGAGCGCAAGGCGCGCTGCGCGCCGGTGACCGATTCCGGCGCCAAGCCTTGACGCGCGACGGCAATCACGCCGAATATTGCCCCTCTGCCGTCAGCCGTTCGCGCCCGTCCTTCCGCCATGCCCGCTCCCGTACCGACTCCCGCTCCCGCACCATCGCCCGCCGCGACGCCCGCGGTCCCGCCCGCCGTTGCATCGGGCGAGCCGCCGAAGGCGTGGATGTCGGGCCTCATCCGCTCGCTGATCCGGCCATACCGCACGTGGGTCATCGTCGTGTTCGCGGCGATGATGGTCGAGACGCTCGCGAGCCTCGCCGCGCCGTGGCCGCTCAAGGTCGTCCTCGACAACGCACTCGGGCACGACAAGCTGCCCGAGTGGCTCACGTGGGTGCACGACCTCGGCATCGACAAGAACACGATGGGCCTGGCACTCTTCGCCGCGCTCGCGACGATCGTGATCGCGATTCTCGACTCGATCGCCGACTACATCGACAACTACTACACCGAGAGCGTCGGGCAGTGGGTCGCGCACGACCTGCGCATCCGCATCTACGACCACCTGCACCGGTTGTCGCTCGGCTACTACGCGACGCACCAGACCGGCAATCTGCTGTCGACGCTGACCAGCGACGTCGCCACGGTGCAGGACTTCGCATCGTCCGCGACGCTGTCGATCATCGTCGACATGATGACGATCGTCGGCATGCTCGGCATCATGTTCTGGCTCAACTGGGACTTCGCGCTCATCGCCGTCGGCGTCACGCCGTTCCTGCTGCTGTTCGTGATGCGCTTCAAGAAGGCGGTCAAGGACGCCACGCGCGACGTGCGCAGGCGGCAAAGCGAGATCGTCGCGGTCGCGCAGCAGGGGCTCGGCTCGGTGCGCTCGGTGAGCGCGTTCGACCGGCAGGACCTCGAGGCGAAGCGGATGGACGAGGCGAGCCGCGCGACGGTGGCGGCGGCGCTCAAGGCCCGCCGCGTGAAGTCGCTGCTCGGCCCGGTGGTGGCGATCGTCGTCGCGATCTGCACGGCGTTCGTGCTGTGGCGCGGCACCGCGCTGATCATGACCAACGTGATGACGGTGGGCGCGCTCACCGTGTTCCTCGCATACCTCTCGAAGTTCTTCAAGCCGGTGCAGGACCTGGCGAAGATGACGAACACGATCGCGCAGACGGCGGTCGGGCTCGAGCGGATCCAGACGATCCTGTCCGCGGACGACATGATCCCCGAGAAGCCGGACGCGCGCCCGCCGCCGAAGTTCAAGGGCGAGGTCACGTTCGAGCACGTCGCGTTCAGCTACAACCAGGACACGCCGGTGCTGAAGGACGTGAGCTTCGCGGTCAAGCGGGGCCAGGTCGTCGGCGTGGTGGGCGGGACCGGCAGCGGCAAGTCGACGATCGTGAGCCTCATCCCGCGCTTCTACGACCCGACGGGGGGGCGCGTGCTGATCGATGGCACCGACGTGCGCGACTTCGAGCTGCACCCGCTGCGCCGGCAGATCGGCTTCGTGCTCCAGGAGACCGTGCTGTTCCGTGGCACGATCCGCGACAACATCGCATATGGGCGACCGGGCGGCGCGACCGACGAGGAGATTGTCGCGGCGGCGAAGCTCGCCAACGCCGACGAGTTCATCGCGAAGATGCCGAAGGGCTACGACACGCTGGTCGGCGAGCGCGGCGACACGCTGTCGGGCGGCCAGCGGCAGCGCATCGGCATCGCGCGCGCCGTCATCCGCGACAACCCGATCCTGATCCTCGACGAGCCGACGGCCGCGCTCGACACCGAGTCCGAGCGGCTGGTCATGGAAGGCCTCGAGCGGCTGATGAAGGGCCGCACCGTAATCACGATCGCGCACCGCCTCTCGACGATCCGCGACGCCGACAACATCATCGTGCTGGCCGGCGGCGTGGTCGCCGAGCAGGGCACGCACGAGCAGCTGCTCGCGAAGCGCGGCATCTATGCCGACCTGTACCATGTGCAATTCGGCGACGCGGACGCGCCTGCCGCCGGTCCCGCCACCCCCGCCAGCTGACGCCATCGCCATGTCCCGCTCGCTGATCGTCCTTCCCGATGCCACGGCCCAGCCGCTGCTCGACGCCATCGCGTCCGCGCAGAAGTCGCTGCGCGTCAAGATGTTCGTGTTCTCCGATCCCGCGCTCCTCGACGCCGTCGCCGCGGCGAAGAAGCGCGGTGTCGACGCGCGCGTGATGCTCAACCCGGCGCGGCGCAGCGGCGAATCCGAGAACGAGGACTCGCGGCGCAAGCTGGTCGAGGCCGGCGTGTCGGTGCTGGACAGCAACCCTGCCTTCGACCTCACGCACGAGAAATCGATGGTCGTCGACGAGGCGGAGGCGTGGGTGATGTCGCTCAACTGGGAGACGCGCAACGTCACGGAGACGCGCGACTACGCGATCATCACCAAGCACAGGCACGAGGTAGGCGAAATCGTCGAGTGCTTCGACGCCGACTGGAAGCGGACGGACTTCACGCCGCACGAGGGCTCGTCGCTCATCTGGTGCAACGAGAATGGCCGCGAGCGTTTCGCCCACTTCATCGACCGCGCGCAGCACTCGCTGTGGCTGCAGAACGAGCGGTACCAGGACGCCGTGATCATCGAGCGCGTCGTGCGCGCCGCGGAGCGCGGCGTCAAGGTGCACATCGTCGCGCGGCCGCCACACACGCTCAAGAAGGAGAAGCTGATCGAGGGCGTTGGCGGCCTGCGCATCATGGCCGACGTCGGCTGCAAGGTGCACAAGCTGAAGCACATCCGGCTGCACGGCAAGATGATGCTGGCCGACGGCGCGCGCGCGATCGTCGGCTCCGTCAACCTGGCGCCGGGCAGCTTCGATGCGCGGCGCGAGCTCGCCATCGAGGTCGACGACGCGCACGTCGTCGGGCCGCTCGAAACGGTCGCGAAACACGATTGGGATCACTCCGAGGCGCTCGACCTCACCGACGCGGGTCTGATGGCCGACCTCGAGAAGCGCGGCAAGGAAGCCGGCGCGGCCGATCTCGTGCTCGACGTCGACGACGACAACGGCAATGGGCACCACAAGGGCAACCACAAGCACTGATGCCGAAAAAGGGGCCAGGCTCGGAAAAAGGGGCCAGGCTCGAATTGTTCGCCGGAGAGGACGATGAGTTACCACCGTCGCCGCAGCGAACAATTCGAGCCTGGCCCCTTTCTCCGGCCCCTTTTTCTGACCCCGATGTCCCCGATCAGTGCTTGTGGTTGCCCTTGTGGTGCCCATTGCCGTTGTCGTCGTCGACGTCGAGCACGAGATCGGCCGCGCCGGCTTCC
>Ga0209253_10002449_pt1 | contig 16441 bp, 9 predicted proteins | sample FrelakmetBRP12BR_FD_187145 | JGI IMG/M metagenome (GOLD analysis project Ga0209253, IMG submission 187145) | Freshwater lake sediment microbial communities from the University of Notre Dame, USA, for methane emissions studies - BRP12 BR (SPAdes)... | ecosystem: Environmental > Aquatic >...
ACGGCTTCGGGTACGACCCGCTCTTCTTCGTCCCTTCCCTCGGGAAGACGATGGCGGAGCTTTCGACGGCGGAGAAGAACCAGGTCAGCCACCGGGGCTACGCCCTTCGGGCACTGATTGCGGAGATGAAAAACAGCGGGCTGCTGCTCTCGTAGCGGCCGGGTTATACTTCAATCCCTTGTTTTTTCCGTCGGGACGTAGCGCAGCCTGGTAGCGCATCTGCTTTGGGAGCAGAGGGTCGCTGGTTCGAATCCAGTCGTCCCGACCATGAAATCAAGGGGTTACGGATTTATGGTCCGTAGCCCCTTCTCATTTTGCGACCGTTTTGCGACCATCTTTTTCCTAAACCTTTTACCGGGTGTTCGAGTCACCCCGGGGGCGCCATAATAATCAAGGAGTTGCGGCGAAAACCGTAACTCCTTTTTCATGCCAGGAATTTGCTCATAACAGCACTCATGACATATGACTCGGCTTTTCCGGTTTCGTCGCACCCTGCGCCATCCTCGCTCGCGTGGGGTGTACGCTCTGGGTATCCTGCCCCTTGTCCTCCGGGGAAGTCCGCCACGCGCCGAGGGCGCCACAGGCCTACGCACATGTGCAGGCGGGGTTGTTCAGGAGGGCGGCGGGGTGCCGACCCGATATTGCGGGATGATCAGAAACGATTGGGTGACCGGATGGATACGATCTCGACCGAATGATTCCGGCGGTCGTCGACAAGAGGTATCGCCTCGTCCTGTTGTTCAATCCCGTCAACGGTCACGATCATCCGACTTTCCCCCCCGGGTTGTTGCCGGACGTCGATTTCATAGACCGTCTCACGATACCGGTAGTACACCTTGAATCCTTTCCAATCCACGGGGAGGCATAGAGCAAAACGCAGCTTGTCCACTTCCAGCCTCAGACCCAGGAGGGATTCCACGATCAGCCGGTACATCCAACCGGCCGAGCCCGTGTACCAGGTCCATCCTCCGCGCCCGGTGTGCGGCGGGAGCGCATAGACGTCGGCCGCGACCACGTACGGTTCCACCTTGTAGATCGCGATCCCCTCCGGAGACTTCGAGTGCGTCACCGGGTTGATCATCCCCAACAGCTCCCACGCGCGCCGGCTGTCCCCCAATGCGGCGAACGCCATCGTCGCCCAGATCGCCGCATGCGTGTACTGACCGCCGTTTTCCCTCACGCCCGGGACGTACCCTTTTATGTAGCCTGGATTCAGAGCCGATTTGTCGAACGGCGGATCCAGGAGCTGGATCAACGCTTGGTCCCGACGAACGAGGCGCTGATCCACCGCGTCCATCGCCATGCGGGATCGCCCGGCTTCGCCGGCCCCCGAGAGAACCGACCAGCTTTGCGCGATCGAATCGATCTGGCATTCATCGTTGCCCGCCGATCCGAGCGGTGCGCCGTCGTCGAAATACGCACGGCGGTACCACTCGCCGTCCCAGCCGTTCCGCTCGATATTCAGGCGCACTTTGGCCGCCTCCGCCCGGCAACGTTCGGCGAAGGTCAAATCACCGGCATTGCATGCGACCTCGGTGAACCGCCTGAGCACTTCATAAAGGAAGAACCCCAGCCAGACGCTTTCCCCTTTGCCGTGCTCTCCCACAAGGTTCATCCCGTCGTTCCAGTCGCCGGTCCCCATGAGCGGCAGGCCGTTCTCGCCGGTCCCGAGGCCTCTCAAGATGGCTCGCCTGCAATGGTCGTACAGGCTGGCCGCTTCTTCCGACCGGACGGGAAGATCGTAGTAGGAATCCTCCTCCACGTTCACAGGGCGCCCTTCGATGAAGTGGACAGGTTCGTCCAGCACCCCGGTATCCCCCGTGGTGAGAACGTACCTGCACGTCGCCAGGGGTAACCAGAGGAAATCATCGGAACATTTCGTACGCACGCCCCGGCCCGATGGGGGATGCCACCAGTGCTGGACGTCTCCCTCCCGGAACTGGCGGGCCGCGCATCGCAGCAGGTGCTCGCGCAGAAGGCGCGGCTCGGTGTGCACCAGCGCCATGGCGTCCTGCAACTGGTCGCGGAACCCGAAGGCGCCACCCGACTGGTAGTATCCGCTCCGGGCCCAGACGCGGCATGCCAGGGCCTGGTAAAGGAGCCACCCGTTGGCCAGGACGTTGACGGCGGGGTCCGGGGTTTCCACCTGCACCGCTCCGAGAGTCCGCTTCCAGTACTGCCAGACCGATTCAAGCACCTCACGAGCCGCTGCGGATCCGCGGAAGCGATGCACCAGGTTCCTGGCGTCGTCCGCGTTTTTCCCCGCGCCGAGGCGAAAGACGATCTCGCGCTCCTGGCCGTCGGCCAGCTCGAACGGCACCTGGATCGCGGCACAGGGATCCAGAGCGGCCCCTACTTTGCCCGAAAGCCGCGCACGGGTCATGGCGGCCGGGCTCCGAAGCGAGCCGTTTCGTCCGAGGAATTCCACCCGGTCCCCGCTCACGGTCCGGGCCGGATCGTCCACGTCGAAGAACGCGACCCGGTCGGTGAACACCGTGTTGTGGGAGTTTCGCGCCAGGAGTGCTCCGCTGCCCGGCTCGACCTGGGTGATCACGTGCATCGCCGATTTCGGCCGCTGATCCCCCAGCACCCATTCCGCGTATCCCGTTACGGATAATCTGCGCGTTCGGCCGGACTCGTTCCGCACTTTCAACACCGAGAACTTGACCGGCGCGTCCAGGGCCACGTATACCCACAACTCCGAGCGGATGCCGCCCTCCGCATGCTCGAAGACGCTGTAGCCGAATCCGTGCCTGCTGACGTACGGCTGCGTCCCGCGACAGGGAAGCGGCGTGGGAGACCAGAAACGGCCGCTCTCCTCGTCACGGATGTAAAATGCTTCCCCGCTCGTATCGCACACGGGATCGTTGTGCCAGGGCGTGAGGCGGAACTCGTGTGCATTCTCGCTCCAGGTGTAGGCCTGGCCGCTTTCCGAGATGATACTTCCGAAGTCCGGGTTTGCCAGCACATTCACCCACGGCGCCGGCGTTTCCTGCCCGTGCGCGGTAGAAATCACGTATTCGCGCCCATCCGGCGTGAAACCTCCCAACCCGTTGAAGAAGATCAGGTCGTGCGGAGGCGGCTCGGCCGCGGTCGGGGTTTCGTCGCGACGGATTCGGGTGGCCCGGAGGCGCGGAACGGGCACTTCCACAACCCGGCGACGGTGGATCTGGTCCCACAGCGTCCCCCGGCTGTCGGTGAGGATCGCGCGGGAGACCGTTTGGAACAGAATCCGGTCCTCGCTCGATATCTGCTCGCCGAGCCGCAGGAAGATGCCGCCTGGGCGTTCCGTGAACTTGGCTTCCAGGCCCGCGGCGATCAACCCCAGGATCTGCTCCTGGAGCTGTTGCCGGTAACCGGCGTGATCTTCGTTCCAGATCACCAGGTCCACCGCTAGCCCTTTTAACCGCCAGTAGGCGTGGGCCTCCACGAGCTGGCGCACCAGCTCGATGTTGGACGGGTCCCCGATCTGAAGCAGCACGATCGGAAAATCGCCGGAGATGGAGTAGCCCCACAGGCTGGATTGCCCGCGGCGGTTCTTGCCGAGAAGGCTCGCGTCGGCGCGCAGCAACGGATTGGCGTAGATGATGGAACTGGCGAGGTGACCGTACAGTTGCGCGTCGGCTTCCGTGGCGTTGAGCTGTTGCAGCAGCACCTGGCTGTGGGTCCACGCCAGATCGAAGACGCGGTCCGCGAGCCGCCGATCCTGGTACTTCTCGATGAGGCCCATGCATGCGTCGCAGGTTTCTCCGATTCCGGAGACGATGTTGACCGTTGCCGCCTCATCGGGGCCGAGCGTGATCCGATGCCGGATCGCGACGATCGGATCGAGCACGGACCCCTGGCTGTCCGATAGTTCCGCGGAACCGCTGATCGCCTGCGGATCGGCGATCGTGTTTCCCCGGCCGATGAACCGCATGCGGTCGGTCTCGTAGGAAACTTCCCCGACGTCCGCCCCATGCACGGACATGAGATGGAACATCCAGGGCGCCGGCTCGCCGAAGGAGCGGGGTCTGCGGGTGCAGAGGATCGCCTGCCGCTGGCGAACGATTTCGGTCTGGACGAAGAGGCCCCCGAACGCCGGATGCAGCGCGTCGGCGGCAGGCGATGCAAGGACCACTTCCGCGTAACTCGTTATTTCAACCGTCCTGCGTACCTGTGAGCGATTGACGATACGTACCCGGCGCACCTCGGCGTCGTCCTCGGGCGAAACGGCGATTTCCGTGTGCGTGTCGAAATCGTGGTCGCGGCGGCGGAACTCCACCCGCGCCTCCGAGAAGATCGCCTCGTACTTCTCAGGTTTCTTGAGCGTCGGCTGGTACGCGGTGGACCAGAACTCCCCGCTTGCCGTTTCGCGGATGTAGCAGAACGTGCCCCAGTTGTCGCAGGTGCCGTCTTCACGCCAGCGCGTCACCGCGATGTCCTTCCAGCGGCTGTAGCCGCCGCCCGCGTTCGTGATCATCACGTGGTATCTGCCGTTCGACAGCAGCTGCACCTCCGGTACGGGAGTGTCGGGGGTGCCGAAAGAGCGCACCGGCATCTCGGTAACACCGGGGGTCGTGCGCACGCCGGAGAGCTCGGCGGCAAGCGCGTAAGACGCCGTGGCCTTCGGAACCCGTTCCTGAAGCAGGAGCGTGGTTGCCTGGAACAGCGGATCCGACTCGAACCGCTTCTGCATCGGACGGTCCAGGAGCAGGGAATCGAGGGAGAGGAGACTCATGCCCTGGTGATGGGCCATGAAGGACCGCACGACCGCGCTCGATTGCCCGCGTCGTTGCCGGGAAGGGGTGTAGTCGATCGCCTCGAAAAATCCGTATTTCCCGATGAACTCCTTGTCCCGAAGCCGCTGCAGATTCCGGCACGCCTCTTCGGGGGCGACCATCAGCGCGAGAGCGGACGCATACGGCGCTACGACCAGATCCGACCCCAGCCCGCGCTTGAGCCCGAGGCCGGGCACTCCGAACGCGCGGTACTGGTAGTTGAGACGGACGTCGACCATGTTGTAGCCGGATTCCGACATCCCCCACGGCACGCCGCGCTGCTTTCCGTACTCGATCTGCCGCCCCACCGCCGCCCTGCAGGTCCGGTCGAGCAGCGTGTTCTCGTACGTCGGCATCACAAGGAGCGGCATGAGGTACTCGAACATCGAACCGCTCCACGAAAGGAGGATCGATTCCCCCCCGGTGGCGGTGAGAAGGCGCCCAAGGGCGAACCAGGACTCCTGAGGCAATTGTCCCTGCGCGATCGCCACGAACGTGCAAAGCCTCGCTTCCGAAGCCAGCAAATCGTAGTATCCCGAGTCTCGCCGCCGCTCGCTGACGTTGTACCCGATCGCCAGGAGATGACGCCCCTTGTCGTAGAGGAAGTCGTACTCCACACGGGCAAGTTCTCCGCATTGCAACGCAAGGCGGTCGATCGCCGAGATCCTTTCCCTTGCCTGCCGGTTCGTCTCCGGAAGGACCCCCCGGAGCTTAAGGGGCCACTCCCTCTTCTCCTCGACCCCTGCGAGCTCACGCAAGGTCGGGATCCCGTCGAAACCGGGGAAGTCGCCAAAACACACCGCTTCATCGAGGGCGGCCCTGCATTGACGCTCGAGGGCTCGCGCCCACCGATCCGGCTCTCCGTCCTTGTCGGCCTTGAAACTGCCGGTGATTTCCCCGGCGCTTGCCGTCAACCGCTCGAGACAAATCCTCGCCTCCGCGAGCGTGGCCGGACGGGAACTGAACGAGGACTCCAGTATCTCCTGGTATTGCGCAAGCAGCGGGGGCAGGGGTCCATCCACGGCGTCCAAGAGAACCTGAAATGTGTCGCTTATCCCTTCCAGCCATCGGTCCCCGAGGATGGCGTGATCCGGAAGTTCGAGCAGGCCCTGCCGCAGCGTCAGCAGGTGAGCCGAAAGGTTTCCGCTGTCCACCGTCGAGACGTAGAGAGGCAGCAGCGGTTCCAGGGATTGCGTGTCGTACCAGTTGTAGAAATGACCGCGATGCCGCGCCAGGGTATCCATCGTGCCCAGGGCATTCTCCGTGCGCTCGACGAGTTGTCCCGACGGAAGGTAACCGAAGTCGTAGGCGGCCAGATTCGCGAGGAGCGCAAGCCCCATGTTTGTAGGCGACGTGCGGTGGGCGACCGCGCCGATGCGGTATTCCTGGTAGTTGTCCGGTGGCAGCCAATGGTCTTCCGGGCCGACGAAGGTTTCGAAGAACGCCCAAGTCTTCCGCGAAAGCTTCCGGAGAAAGAGGATCTGGTCCACCGAAAGAGCCGCCCTGCGGCGGGCCAGCGGGCGACTGATCCACCAGGCGATAGCGGGGGAGGCGAACCAGAGGGCCAGGATGGGCCCGGCCGTCGGCAGCGCGACCGGCCTCGAAAACGCGAGGTGGATCGTCGCGGCGGCGGCGATCACGGGGGCGATCCACATCGACCGGAAAAAGACCGCCAGGCCCTCGCCGCGATTGCGGTCCGGGTTCCCCGAGGGTTGCCACTCGAGAAGCCGCTTGCGGGTGAACAGCATCCGCCCGGCCGTGCGCACGACCGCATCCAGGCTGAAAAATGCCTCGTACGGCAGGCACGCGAGCGTAAACCCCGCCTGGGCGAAGCGCTGTCCGGCGGAGCGCGCTTCGGCGGCAAGGTGCTGACGCAGCAGCGCATCGGTGGGCTTCCGGACCATTTCCAGGGCAGAGGCGATTACGGAGGGAATCAGGAGGATCCCGATCACCGAAAAGGTCCAAAACCAGGCAGAAGGGAAAGCGTTCCAACCCAGCAGCAACAGGAGCGTCAACCCGGGAGGTTCAAGGCTGCGCCGAAGATTGTCGAAGATCTTCCATTGGGAAAGCCCCGAGAGCGGGTTCCTGCGGCGGGCGTCGCCGGGTCCGGGAACGCGGGACAGCAGCCACCCGGCAATCTGCCAATCCCCACGGATCCATCGGTGGCGACGTTTTACGTCCGCGATGTAGCTGGACGGATACTCCTCGTACAGGTGTCCATCGCTCAACAGTCCCGCCCGCGCATGGCACCCTTCCAGGAGATCGTGGCTCAAGATCCGGTTATCGGGGAACCGTTCTTTGAGGGCCTGTTCGAACGCATCGACCTCGTAGATCCCCTTGCCGATGAAGGAGCCTTCGCCGAACACGTCCTGGTACACATCGGAGACGGCGCGCGTGTACGGGTCGATTCCCGGTTCGCTTCCGAACAATCGTGCATATCGCGACCGGTTCGCACCCGACAGGCTGTCGGCAACGCGCGGCTGCAAAATGCCGTACCCCTCGGTGACACGTTGCATCCGCTCGTCGTACCGCGCGCGGTTCAGCGGGTACGCCATGGCTCCGACGAACTGCCGCGCCGAGTCGCGCGGCAGTTGCGTATCCGTGTCGAGGGAGATGACGAATTTTACGCTCGATAAATCCGCCGTCCTGCCGACGACGAGGGAAAAGCGATCCAGAGCCCCGCCGCGGAGAAGCAGGTTCAACTCCGCAAGCTTCCCTCGCTTGCGTTCGTAGCCCATCCAGGTCCGCTCCCGCGGATTCCATCGGCGCGGGCGGTGAAAAAGGAAGAACGGGGCGCTCATTGCGCTCCCGTACTTGTCGTTCAGCTCTTCGATCCCCTTCCGGGCCAACCCCAACAGTTCCCCGTCCTCCGGGATCGTTTCCTCGTTCGCGTCCCGGAAATCCGTCAGCAGGCCGAAGAACAGGTTGTCATCCCGATTTGCCAGGAACCGGACTTCCAGGGATTCGACCAGGGAGTCGATATCGCGGGGGCTCGTGAGCATCGTCGGGACCACCACCAGTGTGCGCGATTCCGGCGGAATTCCTTCGGAAAAGTCCATTCGCGGCAGCGGATCCGGTTTCACGAGCAGCGTGGCGAGCCAGTTCACCAGCGCGACCGCCAGCCGGCCGGCGCACAGCAGGGAAAGGGCGCCGAACAGGGCGAGCGACCAACCCTGCAGTCCGCCGGCGTGCGCCTTCGCCAGCAAGGCCCCGGAGAAAATGACCGTCAACAGCGTGATCGATCCGAGATAGAGGTGCAGGGAAAACCGGCCTGCCGTCCGCCGAAGGGTCTCGAGAAGGGGGAGGCGCACCCCCGCTGCCCGTTCCATCCGCGTCAATCCCTTGTCGATCAGGTAGAAACCGACATGTGCCTCGCGATCGCCCGGTCCGCTCCTGGCGGCGCCCTCACCGGCCAGCAGGATCGCCTCGCGCGCCACATCGGCTTCGTGCAAACGGCTCCACTTCGCGATCTTCTCGAGGATGTGGCGGTAGCGGTCTCGGGTGGTGAAATCCATCCGGCCGTAGGTTCCACTCGGGTCCTCGCGCAGCACCTGCTCGACGGCGCTCATCGTCTCTACGAACGCTCGCCAGTCCATCGCCCCCAGGAACCGAAGGCTGGCGATGCTGTTGCTGACGGAAACCTGTTCGGCGGCCTTTTGCTGGTTCTCGGCCCGCACCAGCTGCTCGATCGTCAGGCCGGACTCGGATAGCCGTTGTTCGATCCAGGTGAGCGGCAACGCCAGGGCGGTGCTTTGTCCCTGCAATCGGCGGGCGAATTCCGCGACGAACGAGCTCGCCATCGGGGGGTTCGACCGCGCCATGTCCGCGGTCAGCAATATCAGGCTTTTCGGGTCCTTTTCGGCGATCTCCACCATCTGCTCGGCCCAGCGGGCGGCGAGGTCCCGGTCGATGCTTCCGGTGACGACCCGTGCTCCGACGCGCCGGAGATTCTCGATCAGCGCCAGGCGCAGCATGATGGGGATGGCCCACAATTCGCCGAGCGTCAGGACGGTCACCGTCTGGTAGGACGCCACGAAACTGCGGAAACTTTCCGGGTCCACCCGTCCATCGCCGTGCGAGATCGCTTCATGCGCGATGTCGTACACGCGCGGAAGTCCCGCCGACGGCCCCTCCAGCAGGCGCGGCAGCTCCTTGCTGTACCCCTTTGGTAAGTGCCTCTTTGCCATGCGGATCTGTTCTTCGATCAGATAGAAGTTGTCGAGGAGCCATTCCCCGGCCGGCGCGATCCGGCGGTTCGCATTGACCGCCGACGTCAACAGGTTGCAGGCTCCCGTCAGGATGCGTTCATTCTCCGCCAGCCGTGTCAGAAGCCGATCCCGAATTCCTCCCGGACCCAGCTTGTGCGAGCCGGCAAGAGTCTTGCCATGATGCTTCATCTGTTCGCTGCTGAACAGTTCCGATCGCAGCGGTGGCTCGTCGCCGGCGAACTTTTTCGCCGATCCGTTCACGCGGAGGCTCGCCCCTATATGGTGCAAGTTCTCGAGGATGTACTTGCCGTTCACCTTCAAGTAAGAGGGCTCCTTCTATCTATGGATCAGGATTGGTGTTTCAGCATGAGTTTCACCCGTCCCATTATGTCAAGATTCGTCGGGATAACGTTTAAATCTGCTTGCGTGAAGCATACCGAAGGTCCGATCCTCTCCGATCGAATGGCATTACAGGATTGGGAATTGATCGGTTCTGGATATAATCTACATCATCGGCAAACGGCAGAACGACACACCTGTGCATGGGGGTGTAGATGCCACCTAAATCGAAATCCCATTTCATGGCGGAGAATGCCGCCTTAAGGGCGCGCCTGGCCGAACTGGAAGACAAGTCGTCGAACCGGCCCTCCGGCAACAGAGGGGAGCTGGCGAAGAGTGACATCGCCGAACGCAAGCGGATCCAGGAAGCGCTGACGACTTCCGAAGTTCGCTACCGGCGACTCTTCGAGACGGCAAAAGACGGCATCCTCATCCTGGATGCGGAGTCGGGACAGATAACCGACGCGAATCCCTTTCTCCGGAATCTGCTGGGGTATTCCCACACCGAGTTGCTCGGCAAGATGCTCTGGGAAATCGGCCCATTCAGGGATATCGCCGCCAGCCGGGGGGCTTTCAGGAAATTGCAGAAGAAGAGTTATATCCGTTACGACAATCTGCCGCTGGAAACCAAGGACCACCGGAATAAGCATGTAGAGTTTGTCAGCAATGTCCACCGGGAGAACGGCACGAGAGTGATTCAATGCAACATTCGCGACATCACCGCACGCCATAAGGCGGAGGAGGCCTTAGCGAACTTAAGCAAAGAGCTGGAAAGGCGCGTTAAGGAACGGACGGCCGAGCTGTTGACGGCGAACAGGCTCATGAAGAAGATGCTCGACGAGGGGAAGCGGGCGGAGGAGGAGATCAGGAAATCCCGCGAGCGGTTGCGCGACCTCTCGGGGCGTCTGCAATCCCTGCTCGAGGAAGAGAGGACCCGAATCTCGCGCGAAATCCACGACGAACTGGGGCAGGCGTTGACGGCCTTGAAAATCGACCTCTCGTTGACAAGAAGAAGCCTGGTCTCCGGCGGACATGCCGAGCAGTCCGCGAAAATTCACGAATTCGAAGACGCTGTAAACCGGATCCTCCGGACGGTGCGAAAGATAGCGACCGATCTGAGGCCCGGGGTCCTGGATGAGCTCGGCGTGGCGCCCGCAATCGAATGGATGGCGAAGGATTTCCAGAGCCGGACGGGGATAGGCTGCAAAGTTTCCTTGCAGGGAGTGGATAAGATCTCCGACACCGTCCTTTCCACCGCGATCTTCCGCATCGTTCAGGAGGCCCTGACAAATGTCATGCGCCATGCCGCGGCGTCGCAGGTGAACGTGAGCTTTAAGAAGAAGGACCGAACCCTGGTCGTAGAGGTGAGGGACAACGGGATCGGGATCACCGAAGGACGGATTATCGGTTCCAAGTCGTTTGGCCTCATCGGGATTCGGGAACGCGTTCGGCTGCTCGGAGGTGACGCCGTAATCCGTGGGAAACCAGGCGAGGGGACCCTGGTAAGGGTGACACTTCCCGAGGGAGAAGGGGCGAGCGCGAATGCTTAAATTACTGGTCGCCGATGACCATGAAATCGTACGAAAAGGATTGGTGAAGGTACTCGCGGAGATCCACCAGCCCATCAAGGTCGACGAGGCGAACAACGGACAGGAAGCGTTGAGCATGGTCTTGAAGAGTGAATACGACCTGGTCGTGCTGGACATCAAGATGCCCGGGAAGAGCGGATTGGACGTATTGAAGGAGATAAAACAGCACAAGCCGCAGCTGCCCGTCCTGATCCTCAGCATGCACCCGGAGGAACAGTTCGCGATACGTGCCATGCGCGCAGGCGCCTCCGGGTACCTCACGAAGGAATGCGCGGGTGACGAGCTGGTCCTTGCGATCCGGAAAGCGCTGAAAGGCGAGAGATACATCAGTAGCACGTTCGCCGAGATCCTGGCGGGCGAATTAAACATCGACTCGGGAAAACCCCTCCACGAAATTCTGTCGGACCGCGAATACCAGGTGATGCTCATGATCGCCTCCGGCAAACCCGTCGGTGCAATCGCCAAGGAGTTGTGCCTGAGCGCGAAGACGATCAGCAGCTATCGGACCAACATCCTGCTGAAGACGAGGATGAAGAACAACGCGGAAATAACCCATTACGCCATCCAGAACAAGCTGGTGGATTGATCCGAACCCTCCGGCGCCCCTCCCTGGCCTAGGACAAACACCTAGTCGAAATCAGGACAAACGGCGAGGCATGTATCGGACAGTTCCCGATACCGTCCCGCATGCTTTCCGGGAGATTCTATATCTCGGATGATTTCCTCGCTCCGACGGGCTGGATGTTGCCGACTCCAAACCTTGCAGGAGCGGAGAGGACGAAGAATGCCCCCCAGATCCTCGCCTCCCGTCCTTCCCGAGGCGCCTGTCGATCTGATCGCCGTCGCCGTCGGCGGTTGCGAGGTGCTTCTGGCATGGACCGAGTGCGGGTCCGGCGGACTCGGGTTCCGCATCGAGCGCGCTTACGGTATCGGTTCTGCCTGTCTGTTCTCAGAGATTGGCGGGGTGGGGCCGCATGTCGCAGCCTTCCGCGACGGGTCGGTCAAGCCTCGCACGATCTACTCCTACCGGGTTCATGCATGGAACGCCTCCGGCAACTCGTCGCCCTCCAATGTGACGGGGGTGACGATGCCGCGGCCCGGGACGGTACTGCCGGGCGAATAGGACAAACACCGTGCCGGGAATCAGACAAACAGCGGCTCGCGTTTCGGACAGATGCCGATACCGAAGGCCGGCGGAAAGGATCAGCATGAAGTTACCTGCGGTGGATGAACGTCGCTGGTTCACGAAAGGAGGTTACGAAAAATGCTCTGGACCGTAGCCGTCATTTTGCTTGTCCTCTGGGCGCTGGGTTTGGTCACCTCGTACACGATGGGAGGATTCATTCACTTTCTCCTGGTCATCGCGATCGTGGTGGTGCTGATCAATGTCATTCAGGGACGAAAGGTACTGTAGCGGCCCTGGAATGCTTCTCCCGGCAGGTTCCTGGAGGGAAGGAGACGATATGGGCGGAATCAGGATATTGGCAATCGTACTGATCGTGGCCGGCCTCCTGGGGGTGATGTACGGAAAGTTCAGCTACACCAAGGAGACCCACGACGCCAAGGTGGGCTCGCTCGAGCTTTCGTTCAAGGAAAGGCAGACGGTCAACGTTCCTGCCTGGGCAGGCGTGGCGGCGATCGCGGCCGGCGCGGCTCTGCTTCTCGTACGCACGAGGAGTTAAGGATTATAGGGTTCGGCACAAGTTCCAGGATCTTCCGTAATCCCGGCAGGGGGGAGGAGAGTTGCCCCCCTCAACTCTAGGCGGACGAAAGGAGAGTGCATCATGGTTAAGAGACATCGCATTTTGAGCATCCTGATCTGCATCGGGCTGATCGCGGTATTCGTGGGGTGCGCATCCACCCCAAAAAAAGAGGGTACCGGCGAGTATATCGACGACTCGGCGATCACGACCAAGGTGAAATCCGCAATATTGGGTGATTCCGCCCTGAAAGTGTTCCAGATCAATGTCGAGACGTTCAAGGGGGAAGTCCAGTTAAGCGGTTTTGTCGATTCGGCTGAGATGAAAACAAAGGCAGGCGAGGTCGCCCGCGGCGTTGGGGGCGTCAAATCGGTGAAAAACAACCTGATTGTGAAATAGCTCGAAGAGTGCGCTCGTAGGGGGCCATCCCCCGGACAACAGGGCAGTCCGGGGGATGGCTTACAACCAGCGTTCGAATTGATGCGCAAACCACTCCCGGATTCTGTTGAGCCAGGGTCTTTTTTCCCACTCTTCCAGCCGGATCTCGTGGGATGCGGCGATATCCCCGGCAAACATCCTCTCCATGTCCGAGGCGAATTCCTTGTTCAGAATCACCGCGTTCACCTCGTCATTGGTTGAAAAACTCCAGAAGTCCATGTTGGTAGAGCCGACGGTAGACCAGACGTTGTCGATTACCACGGTTTTCGCGTGCAGCAGGACATCGCGGCGTTCGTATATCTTCACCCCCGATTTCAACAGCTTGGAATAATAATACCGTCCTGCATTCAAGGTCAGGGAAGTATCGGTGTTCCCGGGAAGAACAAGCTTCACGTCAACCCCGCGACCGGCGGCATCGCGGAGGGCTTTTATCGTTTCGGCGTCGGGTACAAAATACGCATTGGTCAGGTGAAGTGATCGTTCCGCAAACGTGATGGCGGTCACGTACAAAACGAATGTGAGTCGGTTGGACTCTCCCGGGGAACTGCCGACCGCTCGCACCAGGGCCTTTCCCTCCGCCTTCAGATCCGGGAAATAGTTCCGATCGGAAAGTTTCGCGCCCTTCTGCAGCTGCCATGTGTCGAGAAAAAGTTTCTGGAATTCAGCGACAACCGGGCCTTCGATCTGGACGTCCGTGTCACGCCAAGGTATCGGTGCCGCTGTTCCCGGTTTCTCACCGGATAGTCCGCTCCTCCCGGAGGACGGGCTCGAATAAACCGCACTGATGTTGATGCCCCCCGTAAAAACGACTCTGCCGTCGACGATCAGAATCTTTCGGTGATCCGGATGCGCCATACTCCATGATCCACGGGCGTTCAGCGGATTGATCGGGTTGAATGCAAGCACTTGGATCCCAGCGTCGCGCAGGCGTTGAAAAAACGTGGCGGGAGTGGTAAAGCTGCCCCTGCTGTCATAAATGAGATTTACCTGGACACCTTCCGCCTGCTTCTTCAACAACAGATCGGAAAAGCGGCGACCTGTTTCATCGTCTTCAATGATGAAGGTTTCAAGGTTGATGTGGTCCCTGGCGTTCTCCATCGCCTTGAACATGGCGGCATAGGTCGCAGGACCATCGATGAGCAGGGTGACTTTGTTTCCGCTGGTCAGTGGGCTTCCGCTCACCGATTCGATGACGGCGCTATAGCGTTCCAGCATGTCCGTCGGAGCGACGGATCGATTCAGCCGGTCCATCAGAGCCTTGCTTTTTTCGGGAGATAACAGGCCTTTTGCCGACAGGATTTGTGGAGGTTCCTGGGTGGCTGCATTATCGATCGCATCGGAAACCTTCGGCAAGGTAGCACATCCACCACCGAGGCACAGCAGGGAGACCGACAGAAAGAAAGATATGAAAGGCCGCATGATCCGCATCTTATGTTCCATCGACGTCAACCGTACGATTTCCTCCCATTATGAATCAGGTTTTGCGGTTGGGTATAGAAATAATAGGTGACGCGGAGAGTGCAGGGGGTGCTCTTTATCGAATATGATAAAAAATAATGGACGAACGGAAGAAGGAACGGACACGGACGCCGGGCGGCATCGCTCCACGGGGAAAACGGATGGCCAACAAACGGAAAATCGCCCTCTTCGCGGCCGGGGGGCTCCTCGCGCTTCTCATCTTGGCGGTGGTCGCGCTTGTTCTCTTCGTGGATGTGAACGCGCACAAGCCCTGGCTGGAGGCGGCCGCCTCCAACGCCCTGGGAATGGAAGTACGCATCGGCGGCAGGCTGGGGATCGGCCTCTTCCCGGGCTTCCATGTAACGTTGGAGGATGTCCGCATCCGGAACCGGGGGTTGGACGTTGCCTCCGCGAAGGAGACCCTCCTCGGGATAGAACTTCTCCCCCTCCTCCGGAAGAAGGAACTCCGGATCGTAAAGATCGGGATGAAGCGCCCCCGGATCTCCATCGAGCAGGACCGCGACGGGAAATTCAATTTCGAAGAACGGAAGGAGACCAAAGGGACGCGATTCTTTCTGGACGCGAAGAAAATTTTCCTCTCGGACGGCGCTCTCTTCTACGCGGACAAGAAAACCGGGGAAGTCCTCGAGGCCGGGGACTTCAACCTGGACGTGAGCCGCATACGGTTCACCGGCGTGAAGACCCCGGACCCTCTGAAGAACCTTTCCTTTCTGGCGGAGTTCTCCTGCAAGGAGTTCCGCAAGGGGACGCTGGCGGTCTCGAACCTGAAAATCCACATCGAGGGAAAGGACGGCGTCCTCGATCTCAATCCGGTTACGATGCTCCTCTTCGGGGGGCGAGGGTCGGGAGGCCTCCGGGCGGACCTTTCAGGCTCCGTCCCCCATTACCACATCCGCTATTCCCTAACGAGGTTCCGCATCGAGGAGTTCCTCAAGGCCCTGTCGCCGAAGAAGGTTGCGGAAGGGTCGATGGACTTCTCCTCGAGTCTGTCGACGCAGGGAAAGACCGCGAACGAGATGAAGAGGAACGCGAATGGCGAGTTCTCCCTTCGGGGCGAGAACCTGACGCTCGACGGCGTCGACCTCGACCGCACGTTCTCCCGATACGAAGCCAGCCAGAACTTCAACCTCGTCGACGTTGGCGCCTTCTTCATTGCTGGCCCCTTCGGTCCGCTGATCACGAAGGGATATGACTTCGGGAGCCTCTTCGTGGGAACAGGCGGCTGCAGCAGGATCCGGATGCTCCTCTCCGACTGGAAGGTGGAACGCGGCATTGCGCAGGCGAAGGATGTGGCGATGGCTACGAGCGAGAACCGGATCGCGCTCGTGGGTAGTCTCGATTTCGCCAACGAACGGTTCAACGATGTCACCGTGGCGGTGGTCGACGGGAAAGGATGCGCAAAGGTGCGCCAGAAGATCCGCGGCCCTTTCCTGAAACCGGAGGTGGAGAAGGTGAGCGTTCTCCAAACCGCCGCGGGGCCGGTGCTCACGCTGCTCAAGCAGGCGGGAAAAGTCTTCGGGGGGCCGTGCGAAGTGTTCTACGCCGGCTCGGTGGCGCCGCCGAAATGAAGAATGAAAAGGGCCCCACCCTGTTTCTGGACGGCGCCCGATAACCTGCCAAACCGCGGTATCAGCGAATGACGACGTCTTTGGGAGCAAGAGGGTCGCCGGTTCGAATCCGGCCGTCCCGACCAGTTTTCCCTCATTCACCATCAAGCGCTTGCGGACTCGCCCGAAAGGGGAGTTTCGTCCTCGATCTCTTCATAATCAATAAGAATTCCGAAGAGTAGCCTCCATTACTCGGTAAATATTTTCACAGGTCACTATTGTCAGGTAAATATTTTCACAATGAGATACCTGCATTCCACCGGCAGACATTGAGGAAAGTTTTAATGTCTATTTTATTAACCAATTATGACCATCTGATCC
>Ga0209253_10002450_pt1 | contig 16440 bp, 5 predicted proteins | sample FrelakmetBRP12BR_FD_187145 | JGI IMG/M metagenome (GOLD analysis project Ga0209253, IMG submission 187145) | Freshwater lake sediment microbial communities from the University of Notre Dame, USA, for methane emissions studies - BRP12 BR (SPAdes)... | ecosystem: Environmental > Aquatic >...
GGCCAGCCGGCGTTCATCAGCGCCGTCAGGATCGCGGACCCGGTCAGCCCCCAGAGCTTCACGATCAGCGGCGTCCAGCCGGGTAGCTACTCTCTGTTCGCCTTCGTGGACATGGACGACAACGGCGAGATCAGCATCGGGGACAAGTGGCCGGACATGAACAACTTTAGCAAGGGGCTGCCCCGGGTAACCGTGTCCGGCTCTGATCTGACGGGTTTGAACCTGCTGCTGCCTGAGTTGAACGCGACAGCCTATGTTGCCACGGTCCATGAAATTCGGGGGATCGATGACACGTACTTGGTGGAATTCGACATACGTGACCAGCTCAAGAGGGCGGTGAAGGTCACGGTCATGTCAGGCCTGAACATATCGCTCCCGGCCGACCTCGACCGGAACTGGGGTGAATACCAGTCAGGGAGCACACCTTGGCCAACTGCCCCGGCCATTGGCGACACCTATACCTTCAACGTGGCCTACGCTGACGGCACGTCCGAAACGCTCATGGCCTCGGTCACCGGCGTGATCGGTCCGGACAGTATGGCAACACCGACGGCCCCCATCGGTCCGGGCGCGACCACGATCCCAACGCTCACCTGGGCGGCCCCGTTTTCACCGCCTGCCGGAGGCTACACGTACATCGTCGGCGTGTCGGAGCCGATGGGCCCATGGCTCTGGTACTATCCCAACCAGGGCCTTCTGAACGGCATGCCGAGCACCCAGACCTCGGTCGTGTACAACGTCGATGGAGGCGCCTCCAAGCCGGTGCTCGCGCCGGGATCGACCTACGACTGGTGGATCCAGGTGACCGACAACAATGCCAACCAGGGCAGGAGGCACGCGACATTCACGACCGGCATGGGCTACGCCATCTCGGGCACGGTGACGAACAACAGCGCAGACCAGACCAACAAAATCCTGGTCGGGGCGTGTCAGGACGCGGCATTCACGATCTGCAACTACGGAACCGAATTGTCTGCCGGGCCGGGCGGTCTCTATACCATTGCAAGCCTCCCTACCGGGACCTACTATGTGGGCACCTGTGTTGATTCGAACATCGACAAGAGGTGCGTCCTCGGCAATGGTGAACCGCAGACCGCGTACAGCGGTAATCCAGTGGTGATCGCGAACGCGAGCGCAACGGGGATCAATATGACGATACCCGGAGGTATAGCGCTCTACTCCATTTCTGGTACCGTGATAAATTCCAGCGCCGATAAATCTCATAACATCGGGATCGTCGTGTGTCAGGACCCTGCGTTAACTGTTTGCTATTACGGGATCACATTGTTTCCAAACGGGAGCGGGATATATCCCTATACCATCACGGGAGTTCTGGCCGGGACCTATTATGTAGGCGCAGGTGTTGATTCGAACAGCAATGGAAAATACGACCCCGGTATCGACCCCGTCGGATATTTTGCCGCTAATCCAGTTACCATAACGAACGCCAACGTCACGGGCATCGATATGACAATACCAGCCATCACGATATCAGGAACAGACTACTGGGTGATGGAGTACGGCGTCTGTCCGGATGTCTGGCCGGAGAAGACGCTGAGCGAGTACACGGAGGAAGATTGGGCAGAGGTCAGGAGCGGAACGCTGTACAACCTGAACTGGCGCACGAGGGTAACATTGAGTCCTGTCGATGCGAATGGCGTCGGCACCGCCACCTTCACCGACTCCTGGAACCACAGGCATAAGGTGGACCAGAATGGTTCTGGTCAATGGGGGGTTATGGCCGGGACCGGCACGACAATGGGGACCGTCAACTATACGCTTGCCGCGAACAATGAGATGAGCATGGCGATCAACGGCGATGTGTTCCATATGGCAATGAGCCGCGACGGGAATTTCCTCACCGGCGTGCACCGAGAAGCATACAGCGCCTGTCAGGACATGATGATGGCCGTGATGGTCGCGACCGCGCCGGTGACCGTGAACGGTCTGTATTCGCTGACCAGTTACTTCAATATCTTGAATTACCTACAACCGTCAGGTACAACTATGCCCGGTCCTGCGGCAACTTATTTGGGGGCGAATAGTCAGATTGGCTGGACTGACCAGGTTACCACGCCAGCACGGTTCACCATCATGGATTATCTGCAGACCTACGACCCGACACTGGCAAGCGCGAGTGGACACGCGGCGGTCACGATCAGCACGGGAGGCGCCCAGGGACCGCAGACGACGGACCCGGACGGCACGCTCTCGATCGCCACGGGACAGGGGGCCTGGCACGCAGTATCGCCGGACGGTCAAGTGAGGATTACCGCTGCCCAGGCCACGATTGATCATTCTACGCCCACGATTGACGGCAACGGCAACACGATATACCGTCATCGTATCGGTAGCGAGTTGTCTCTCAAGCAGGACCTTGGTGTTACCTACACGGTCGCAGATATCATCGGGACATATTTTCTGGCGGCACGAAGGGATGACGGTTCCTTCGCGGTCCCCGGGACCATCGGCTCGCCACCACCGACTCCCTGTATAGTTTTGACAGATGACGAACCCGGTTCAGCCACCTGCGGGACAGGAGTGCATCCGCGCTGGAAGATGACCTGGGGCCATATCACGTTCAACGCGAACGGCACAGCCAGCATGAACCTGACCGAGTTCAACGACCAGCAGCAGGAAACACAGGTCACGCACGCCGGCACGTTCATGGTACGGAAGGAATGCTTTGGGAATAGCGGCACGTCGCGGCTTCCCTGGGACGATCTGGTCTGCACCGGCGGCCGCATCCTGGATGTGGTGGTGATCGACATCAACGCCTCGAACGTCGCGAAGTTCTTCATCGGCAACGGCGGGGACGTGCTCGCGTTCTACGATCCCACGGGTTTCGCGCCGGTCGCCGGTCTCGCGGGCCAGAGCCGGTGGATCGGGAGCGCGGTAAGGCTCAAGTAATGCAGGGAAGCGCATGGTCGAGACGACCATGAGGGCAGGTCCGTTAAGCCCTGCCGCTGTGTTGGGTGATACCACAGCCGACAGTTGGGGGCGCTGGGTAAACGTGCAGGGTGGCAAGGAGCTACGATGGCTTCGAAAATGAGAGGACGCGCCGATGAAACTCGTGTTCGTCAACATCATGCAGGAGCTGCAGAGATTCGACTCAACGGCGTATATCACACAGCCTCCGGTTCCCCTGGCAGTTCTCAACGCAGTCACACCAAAGACCATTGAGACGGCGTTGCTGGACGAGCAGGCGGACCGCGTCCGGTTTGAAGGCGACGCGTTCGCGTTCTCTCTCTCGACGCAAAACGCTCGAGCGGTGTACGACCACGCCGACGCTTTGCGCTCTATCGGGAAAAAGGTCATCCTGGGCGGCATTCATGTCACCGTATGCCCAGACGAAGCGATGCGTCATGCGGACGCCGTCGTGACCGGAGAGGCCGAAATGCTCTGGCCAACCGTCTGTGAGGACCTCCTGGCAGGAGCACTCAAAGAGCGATACGACGGCTCGCCAACGCCGCCGTCGCAGATGAAGCCCGTCGATTACCGCTTTTTCGGGGAGCGGTCCTACCTCACGCCCGCTTCTCTTTTCGCCACCAGGGGCTGTAATCGCCGGTGCTCGTTCTGCGTGAGTTCGCGCTATATGGGACCGTATCGGACTAAGCCGCTGGACGTGCTCGAACAGGAGATCGACCAGTTGACCGAACTGTACCCCGGGACGTTTTTGCAGTTTACCGACGATAATCTTCTGGCAGATCGAAATTACGGCGTCCAGCTGCTTGCATTGATCCGCCGGAAAAAGCGGCGTTTCGTCACCATGGTAACTGTCGATCAGTTCTGCGATAGCGCTCTTATGGAGGAGATGGCGTCGTCCGGCTGCCTGGGCGTGGCGGTCGGGGTCGAGTCAATAGATGACGACAATTGCGCCTCCGTAAGCAAATACCAAAATCTGCAGCAGCCGTTTTCGGATGCCGTCCGTCATGCGAATAGATACGGCATACAAACAGGCGCGCTCATTATGGTCGGCCTTCCGCACGACACGCCGGAACGGCTTGCGCGCACTCTGCAAGCTCTCAAACAAATACCGTGTTCTGTATTCGACATACGCATTATGAGAATTTATCCGAGCACGTCTCTTTACAGCCAGATGCTTTCCTCCGGCGAGGTGACTGAAGACTGGTGGCTGCAAAAGGAATCGGCCTCGACGTGCAACCATTTGCTTCCCAGCTGCCTCAGCATGCATTTTAATCATAGCGGTTTTGATCCCATGCAACTTCAACATCTGGCGTTGCGGCTCATAGCCGAGTTGAACTGGATGAAATACGACAGTATTTCTCATATCGTGCGCGTCGGCTGCCGGGGGCGTGGGCTGAAGTTTGCGGGGACGATGCTCTACGTCCGTCAGAAATTGGCCGGCCAAGCGCGAAGGCTGCTTAAGCAGGTGGAACAGGTCATGGCAATGAACGCAGTGACGCCGTTGGTCTGAACGCCCGGCTGACGCGAGCGGAGAAAACAGGTCATTTCCCTGCTCGTCCCGGGAGCCTGCTGCGGCGCGATTCATTCGTCTTGAGTGACGGATTTCCCTTGGCATTAATACTTGGATCATTCAAGACCGGCCATACTTTCTGCTTGTCGTTTCTTGAGTAACAATGTTACATTCTTCTAATCATTCCTCTAAGAAATTGCGCAACCGGAGCTCATGCTCCGGACCCGGAAAGCATGGGAATTCATCTCTATGAATATCATTGGGCTTGATGCAGGTTCCGTGAGTGTCAAGGTAGTGCTCCTTGATGCGTCGGGCGGAGTGCTGCAGCGACAGTATAAGAACCACAGGGGTCATCCTCTGCCTGTTGCGCTGGAGATCCTCAAAGCACTGGCAGGAGGTGATGACTGCGCTCTCGCAATTACGGGATCTGCGGGGAAGCTCATCGCGGAAATAGTAGGGATCGAACCGCTCAACGAGATCGTTGCTCAGGCCTACTCCACGAGGAAGCTTCATCCGCATATAAGGACCATCATCGAGATGGGCGGAGAGGACTCGAAGCTCATCGTGCTGGACGAAGAAGGCATGAAGGACTTTTCCATGAATTCGGTCTGTGCCGCAGGGACGGGCTCTTTTCTCGATCAGCAGGCGGAGCGCCTCCGGCTCGGTATCGAGGAGTTCAGCGAGCTCTCGCTCCGGTCCAGGAAACCGCCGCGCATAGCAGGCCGGTGCAGCGTCTTCGCCAAGTCGGATATGATCCATTTGCAGCAGATCGCCACGCCTGTAGAGGAGATCGTTGCCGGGCTCTGCTTTGCCGTGGCAAGGAACTTCAAGGGCAGCATAGCCCGCGGCAAGAGCATCGTGCCGGCAGTGTCGTTCCAGGGAGGGGTGGCGGCCAATAAGGGAATGGTGAGGGCGTTCCGGGAGGTGCTTGAGCTTGATGAGCTTTTCGTGCCACCGGATTTCGCCCTTATGGGCGCCCTCGGTGCCGGCCTGAAGGCGGCCGATGAGGGAACGGCATCGGCCTTCAGGCTTGAGGCCCTGGAGGAGTATGTGTCCAGTAAGCGGGATTCGGCACCGGGGCATCCGCCCCTTTTGCGCGGGGGTGATGCCTTCTCCGAGCGGCACGTTCAGAGAACGCGGGATGTCCTTCACGGCCTGCCCGGAACGGGAACACGGGTAAAGGCCTATATGGGGATCGACGTCGGCTCCATCAGCACGAACGTGGTCGTGATCGACTGCGAAGGGAAGCTTCTTTTAAAACGATACCTCATGACTGCGGGACGGCCCATAGAAGCTGTTCGGCAGGGACTTCGCGATACAGCAGCGGAACTCGGCGATGTCGTGGAGGTCGCCGGGGTAGGTACGACGGGCTCGGGCAGGTACATGATCGCGGACTTTGTGAGCGCGGATATCGTGAAGAACGAGATCACGGCACAGGCCACGGCAGCGGCCTTCATTGACCCCGCGGTGGATACGATCTTCGAGATCGGGGGGCAGGACTCGAAATACATCTCCATCGAGGACGGTGTCATCGTGGACTTCGAGATGAACAAGGCGTGCGCCGCTGGCACGGGGAGCTTTCTTGAGGAGCAGGCCCAGAAACTGAACGTTTCGGTGAAGGATGAGTTCGCCGAATGCGCTTTTTCTTCACCGTGCCCATCAAAGCTCGGCGAGCGCTGCACGGTATTCATGGAAAATTCCCTCATGGCGAATCTCCAGAAGGGCACGCCCAGGAACGATCTGCTGGCGGGTCTGGCCTACTCCATCGTTCAGAATTATATCAACCGGGTAGTGGCCGGCCGCCGCATAGGAACAAACGTGTTCTTCCAGGGCGGAGTAGCGTTCAACAGGTCCGTGGTTGCCGCATTCGAGAAATTCCTTGGAGTGAATATTACGGTGCCGCCGGATCACGAAGTCACCGGGGCGATCGGCATGGCCCTCATGGTAATGAGGCACATGCTGTCCACAGGGAAGCACCATTCCTCCTTCAAAGGGTTCGACCGTGTAGAGCGGCCCTATGAGATCTCGTCATTCAGCTGCGAGGGCTGTGCTAACGTGTGCGAGATCAATCGCGTGAAGGTGGAGGGAGAGAAGGATCTCCTGTTCTATGGCGGGCGATGCGAAAAATACGACATCAATAAAAAAGCTGCAGGCGGCATGCCGGACCTGTTCCATTTCCGCGATGAACTGCTCTGGCGAGACGTGAGGGAGCACGCGGAGCAACGCCACGGAAGGAACGCGCATGGATCACGCGGGACGATCGGCATCCCCTATGTGTTCTATTTCAATGAATATCTTCCCTTCTGGACAACGTTCCTCAGCAGGCTCGGATTTACTGTGGAAGTATCGCAGCAGTCCAACCGTCATATCGTGAACCTCGGTCTTGAAAGCGCGTTGTCGGAAGCATGCTTTCCCGTCAAGGTGGCTATCGGGCATATACGATACCTGCAGGAGCGAGGTGTGGACACCCTGTTCCTGCCGAGCTTCGTTGATCTGAGGTCAGGGAACGATGAGTATCCACTGAGCAGCGCCTGCCCGTATACCCAGAGCATTCCCTATGTAGGGAGACTGGCGGTACCGGGGGTCGAGATTCTTGCTCCTGTGGTGGATATGAGCCGCGGAAAGAAGGCTCTTGCAGATGAGCTTAAACGGGTGTTCAAGCGATACGGCATTGCTCGGAAGGAAATCATGAAGGCCTTGGCCGCGGCAGAGCAGTCCCAGACAGATTTTTTCGAGGCCCTGAGAAGAAAGGGCCAGGAAGTACTTGCGGGATTGAACCAGAAAGCCATCGTGATCGTGGGCAGGTCCTACAGCGCCCTGGAGCGGGGGATGAACCTGCGGATCCCCGAAAAGATCGCCGCGCTCGGCATGCTGGCCATCCCTATGGACATGCTTCCACTCGAGGATCAGACCATCGCAGAGGAATGGCCCGACATGTACTGGAGAAGCGGACAGAAGATGCTGCGCGCTGCACGGTTCCTTTCCGGCCATGACAAGCTCTATCCCATCGTCATTGGTAATTTTTCCTGCGGCCCCGACTCCTTCATCATGAAGTACTTCAAGGAGGAGCTCAGAGGTACACCCTATTTACATATTGAGATAGACGAGCACAGTGCCGATGCCGGTGCCATGACGCGCTGCGAGGCGTTTTTGGACAGCATAAGACACAGGATCGGTGCATCCTCTGCTATACATCCGCGAAAGCGCAGGATCGTTCAACCATCACTGAAAAACAGGATTGTCTATATTCCCCCTATGACGGATCACACCTATGCATTGGCCGCCGCGTTCGAGCGCTGTGGCATAGACGCTGAAGTCCTTCAGGAATCCAACCGGGAGACCGTGGAATTGGGGATGAAATACGTGTCAGGAAGGGAATGCTACCCCTGCGCCTTGACCACAGGAGACATGTTGAAGAAAGCCTTCTCCCGGGGTTTTGATGCTTCACGTTCCGCCTTCTTCATGCCAGGGGGGGCCGGCCCCTGCCGGTTTGGCCAGTATAACGTGTTCCACAGGAAGGTACTGGAGAGCGTCGGTATGGATGACGTACCCATTCTTGCCCCCAACCAGGATGTGGGTCTTTACGCTTCTCTGGGAATGGTCAATGACGACTTTGCGCTAACCGCCTGGAAGGGGATCGTCGCCGTAGATCTGCTTACGAAATGTCTGCATGAAGCCAGGCCCTATGAGCGGCAGAAGGGGTCTTCCGATGAAGTGTACCGGCATCACCTGGAGAGGCTGGTGAAGTCCCTTAGCGGAAGGAACGGTCGACTGGAGGACGCACTCAAGGCCGTGAAAAGGGACTTTGCGGGCCTGCCGAAAACGGAAGGGAGGAAGCCTCTGATCGGCGTCATCGGTGAGATCTACGTCAGGAACAACAGATTCGCGAACGAGGACCTCGTCAGGCAGGTCGAGGCCCTCGGTGGTGAGGCCACGCTGGCCACATTCGGAGAGTGGATATACTATCTCAATGCCATGAGCATCAGAAGACATCGAAAAGCGACGGAATTCTTTGCCGCTGCAAAAGACACGCTGAAAAACTATTTCCAGACCAGGATAGAGAAACAGCAATCTGCCCCTTTCAAGAAATACCTCAGAACCCTCCACGAGCCCCCGACGCGGCTTCTTCTCAGACATTCAGGACCGTATATGCCGGACACCTTCGAGGGCGAGGCAGTCGTAAGTGTAGGGAAGAGCGTGGCTCTTGCGCACCAGGGGGTATCAGGCATCATCAATGCCATACCGTTCGGGTGTATGCCGGGCACGATCGTGGCAGGAGTGATGCAAGCATTTAAAAAGGAGTATGACATGCCGTTCATCACCATACCGTATGACGGCACAAAGTCCTCCACGAACGAGATGCTCCTTGAGGCATTCATGGATCAGGCAGGGGTCAAGGCAAGGAGAAGGAACAGCAGTGTAACTTAGGGGACGCTAGGATGTCCCCTAACCGCTAACCACGTCTGCAAGGACTTTCTTAGACGAACGCCTTAGACAATATAGGCAGATCGCCGCGAGGACAAGGAGTATTAAAGGCCGGGAGGAACTCCCGGCCTTTGTTATTTCCACCCGACGGCCTTGAACAGCCCGTCGATCAGTTCCGGCATGATGATCATGCCGCGATCCCGCAATCGCGTATGCACCGACGCCAGCAGCCTGAGGTAGAAGCTCGCGGCGAATCAATAGTGAACGGCGATCATGAAGAAAGAGAGGAAGAGAACAATGACATACAGAAAAAACTGATCTTGACTGCCAGCAGCGTTCGTTCCTTGAGCATACTCCCGGCTTCCCCGGCCGGGATTTTTCCTGTATCTATTCCGGTCCTCGGTCTGTAGGATTGACCGTCCAATCCCGCTCCGTGGTTGACCGCATTTTCTGCTTATCTGATATCAAGGGAGCGGATACTATTGAAACGATCTGTCGAGTGATCTGAATCACAACTTTCCTGTAACCAGAATCACAGACTAATGCCCGGCCTTCTAGTAAAATTCCGTCAACGTGAGATGCGGATCTCGCACGATCATTGACAGAATTCAGATGTTTGAAGGATTTCCATGATTTCTCTGCTCAGAGCAAACCAGGGGGAACCCTGGGGCGCAGAGCCACGGGACTAACGTGCTGTTGGAGCAAATGTCCGCCGAGCCGCCAGAGATGATTTCTGGCGGCTATTTTATTGTTCACAACAAGGAGGGGGCGAAAATGTTACGTAAAAAGATATGTGCCTTTTTTTGGCTATGCTTGTTTGTTGCCGGTCTGGGTGGATGCGGGGCAGGCGATGTCACGGTAACGCCGAAACCGAAAACACTGGCCCTCATTTCGGTAACGCCGATGAACGCCGCGATCGCAAAGAACACCGGTCAACAGTTCTCCGCCACGGGCATCTATTCGGACACCACGACCCAAGATATGACGGCAGCCGTTCTCTGGAGCTCGTCTGATACAACCACGGCATTGGTCGACGCCAGCGGCAACGTAATCGCCAAAAAAGCGGGCAATGTAATAATTAAGGCATTGTACGGTGGTCTTTCCGATGAGTCGATGCTCAACATTACCGACGCAACACTGGTGTCCATCACGGTCACTCCGACCAATCCGGGCATTGCCAAAGGGACGAAACAGCAGTTCACCGCCACGGGGATATTCTCAGACTATACGACACAGAACCTGACGAACGTGGTGACCTGGAGCTCATCCGGTGCGGGCGTGGCGACCATCAGCAACGCGGCAGGCTCCAACGGTATGGCCACCTCCGCAGCTGCAGGCACAACGACGATCACGGCGACATCGGGAAGCCTATCGGGATCGACCGTCCTGACGGTCACCGGGGCAACGCTGGTTTCCCTTGCGGTCACGCCGACGAATCCGAGCATTGCCAAAGGAACGAAACGGCAATTCACCGCCACGGGGACGTACTCTGATAATACGACACAGAACCTGACGAACGCGGTAACCTGGAGCTCATCCAGTGCGGGCGTGGCGACCATCAGCAACACGGCAGGTTCCAACGGTTCGGCCACGTCCGTGGCAACAGGCACGACGACGATCACGGCGACATCGGGAAGCCTATCGGGATCGACCGCCCTGACGGTGACGGTGGCATCGCTGGTGTCCATTTCGGTCACGCCGACGAATCCGAGCATTGCAAAGGGGACGACGCAGCAGTTCACTGCCACGGGGACCTACTCCGACAATACGACACAGAACCTGACAACCGCGGCGATCTGGAGCTCATCCAGTGCGGGCGTGGCGACCATCAGCAACGCGGCAGGTTCCAACGGCATGACCACCTCCGTGGCCGCAGGCACAACGACGATCACGGCAACATCGGGAAGCGTATCAGGATCGACCGCCCTGACGGTGACAGGCGCAGCGCTGGTGTCCCTTACGGTCTCGCCGACGAATCCGAGCATTGCCAAAGGTACGAAACAGCAGTTTACCGCCACGGGGACCTACGCCGATAGTACAACACAGAACCTGACGAACGCAGTGACCTGGAGTTCCTCCAGTGCGGGCGTGGCGACCATCAGCAACGCGGCAGGTTCGAAGGGTCTGGCCACCTCGGTGGCAGCAGGCACAACGACGATCACGGCGACATCGGGCAGCGTATCGGGATCGACCGCCCTGACGGTGACAGCGGCAACGCTGACATCGATCGCAGTGACCCCTCAGAATCCTTCCATCGCGAACGGCACAACACAGCAGTTCAAGGCAACAGGAACCTACTCAGACACTACAACACAGGATTTGACCGATTCGGCGACCTGGAGTTCGTCCAGTGCGGGCGTAGCAACGATCAGCAACGCAGCGGGTTCAAAGGGTCTGGCCGCCGCAATTACTGCAGGGCCAACCACTATTACGTCGGCATCAGGCAGCGTTTCAGGAACTACCATGCTCACGGTTACCGAGATCGCCGTCGTGACGCTCACCTGGGATGCACCGACGACAAATGAGGACGGAAGTCCTGTTACGCTTTCAGGCTATAAGATATATTATGGGACATTGCCCGGCACGTATTCAAATTCAGTGAGTGTCTCAGGTGCCGGAGCGACCCCGGTTACGTATACGTTGTCCCTGTCCCCGGGCACCTATTATTTCGCCGTAACAGCCATAAGTGCCGATGGGCAAGAAAGCGCTTATTCAAACGAAATATCGAAGACGATATAACATAACGGCCTTCATGCCCCCCTGCAGATCCGGGGGCATGCAGGCATTGCTATACGATACGCAGATCTAATCACAAGACTCTCCCCTGCGCTACACAGGGTAGTTTCAAAACCTATAGAGCAATGAACGAAAGGCCGGGAGGAACCTCCCGGCCTTTCGTTCTGCTATCTCTCGCACGATGGTATGTTCATCTTCCTACCGGAGCCATCACCGCCATCAGTTTGCCGATAAGCTCCGGTACGATGGTCATGCCGCGATCCCGCAATTGCGTCTGCACCGACGCCAGCAGTCTGACGTAAAAGCCCGTGGCGAACCAATAGTGAACGGCGATCACGAAGAAGGCGAGGAAGAGGACCAGCATTACGGTCCACTTGATCTGGGGGAAAACGCCGCGCACGATCCCCTGGGTCCGTCCGCGGTAATAGGCGGCCTTGATCCGTTCCCACAGCGGTTCTTTCAAAAGGTCGTCGCTGCTCACCTTGAAGGCGTCATAAGCGCTGAAGGTCCAGAGCAGCGGCGCCAGCGGCGCTATGAGCAGACAGACCGCGGAGATCCCTTCAACGATGAAGCGGTCATCGCCGGGATCAAGCCGGGGCCAGGCCAGGAACGTGAATATGACGGAGAGCACGGAAAAGCTTGCGATGACCGCGAGGACCGAGCAGAGGCTGCCTTTGACGGGCTGTCCGTTCAGGAACTGCCCCCAGCCGGGGACCAGCAGGGAGCCGAGCAGGGGCATGACGCGGCTAGGCACGCCGGGAAAGGGCGTCTTCCGGGTCCGTGCTGCGGTGCGGTAGGCATCGGCTGCGTTAGAGACCCAGAACAGGAGAACGGCGAGGAGCAGGAATTCGGCAGCCAGGAAGGTCCGGGACCGGGCGATGCCATGGCCGAGCAGGAACTGGTCCAGCTCGACCCGGTAGATGATGCCGAGGACCGCGCCGCCGAACATCAGCAGCATCAGGACCATGAAGACGCCGCCCTTTCGGAGCTGGTCGTTATACAACTGACCGCCGCCCCAGTAGAACATTGAGAGGTTGTAGGCTCTCGCCGGGTCTTTCTGCTCGCGTGCAGCGGGCCTTGGACCGGAGGGTGCCTTTTTCCCCCGCAGGTACGCCTCAGGGTCCTTTATCTCCCAGACCTTTTCCATTGGATCTCCCGCCGGCATGGTTGCCGGACATCTCCACGTCGTCATTAATGATAGCAGAATTCCCGGCCTTTGTACGACGGCTCTGCGGTGACTTACGGAAACATACTTTTCGTTTGATTTTACGGTATTTCGATGCTATTATATCGCTCACCTTTTTGAGGAAAAGCGCTTTTGTAATAGGGCGTTATCCCCTCCTCTCAGGTCACCGCCATCATCAGATAGAAAGCAGGAACAACGCATCGTATGAAACAGCGCATTGTTGAATTATTGCGTTCCTTCGGGACGCATCTGGGGAGTTTGCTTAAAACGCTCTGGCAGGGCCGCGTGTTGCCATGGCTCAAGGCGCTTACGTTCAGGAAGGCGATAGTGATCCTTCTTGGTTGCTTCGGAGCAGGGGTCCTGTTTGTCGTGCTGCTGTTCTTCATCCTGTCCTTCAACCTTCCCACGGTGGAGTCGCTCAAGGACTACAAGCCGTCGCCGGGCACGACCATCTATGCCGAGGATGGCAGGGTCGTGGGTCAGATCCGGATCGAGAAGGGCGTGTACGTCCCCCTGTCAAGAATCCCGCAGCACATGAAGAACGCGATCCTTGCCACCGAGGACCCCCGCTTTTACCAGCACGCGGGCATCGATTACCGCGGCATCCTGCGAGCCGCCTTGAAGAACATCATGTCCGTGCGGGTGCGGCAGGGCGGCAGCACCATCACCCAGCAGCTTACCAAGGTGGTCTTCCTCTCGCCGGAACGGAGCTTCGTCAGGAAGATCCGGGAGATCATCCTGGCCAGGCGGCTTGAGAAGGAGATCTCGAAGGACGAGATCCTCGAACTCTACCTCAATAAGATCTATTTCGGCCACGGTGCCTACGGCGTGCAGATGGCCGCCAAGACCTATTTCGGCAAGGACATCTCGAACATCAACCAGGCGGAGTCCGCGCTCCTGGCTGGCCTTCCGAAATCTCCCATGGTCTACTCGCCCTACAGCGATATCGATCTGACGAAGCTGCGTCAGTCCCAGGTCCTCAAACGGATGGTGGATGAGGGTTATCTCAACGAGGCCCAGGCCAGCCAGGTCTACAACCAGCCTCTGAACCTCGAGAACCTGAGGTCCCAGGAGGAGCTGGCTCCGCATATCGTCGATCATATCCGCAAGTATATTCTGAACAAGTACGGCGAAGAGAAGCTCTACCACGGTGGAATTAAGGTCTACCTTTCAATCGACCTCGATCTGCAGCGCGCCGCGGTAGCCTCGCTCAAGGATGGCCTTCGCGCGCTGGATAAACGTCAGGGTTTCCGCGGCCGCGTCGGCCGCAAGGACGTTAAGCCCGCCGCTGCCCAGCTGGGCGCGCTCAGGGTGGTGGTGAAGCCGGGAGAGGTGTTCAATGCCCACGTGCTCGCCGTGGGCGATTATTATCTTACCGTCAAGGGCCGCGGGATGGTGGGATACATCGTGAAGGAAGACATGGCCTGGGCGCTCATCAAGCCCAAGAAAAGCAAGAACGATCCTGATGAGTTCAAGGCTCCGTCCGAGATCATCCAGCCCGGCGACATCGTCAAGGTCCGGTTCAAGGACTACGACAAGAAAAAACAGGTCGCTGCGTTCCTGCTGGACCAGACGCCCCTGGTGGAGGGTGCTGTAGTCGTCCTCGAAACCTACACCGGCTATGTCCGCGCCATGGTCGGCGGATATGACTTCGTCGAAGGCGGGTTCAACCACGCGACGGATGCAAAACGGCAGCCAGGTTCCGCTTTCAAACCGTTCATTTACGGAGCGGCACTGGAAACGAAGGACGGGGAGCACTACCGGTATACTCCGGCAACGATCGTCTTCGACCTTCCCGTCATCCATGATCAGACCGAGCAGGACAAGAAGGGTTGGAAGCCGACGAATTACGACGAACGGTTCCTCGGCCCTATGCGCATGAGAACGGCACTGGCCCTATCGCGGAACGCGGTCACGGTTCGGCTGTTGGAGGACATCGGCCTGTCCCGGGCCGTGACCTTCGCGCGGAAGGCCGGCATCACGAGCCCCATCAACGAGGACTATACCTCCGCGCTCGGCTCGTCGGTTGTGACGCCTCTCGAACTCACCTCCGCCTACGCGACCTTCGCGAGCCAGGGCATCCGGTCCGAGCCGATCCTGATCAAGAGCATCGTCGACGGCAGGGGCGCAGTGCTCGAGGGATATGATCCTCAGCCCCAGGAGTCCGTGGACAGGATAACGGCCTACCTGGTGACGAGCCTGCTCAAGAGCGTGGTGGATGACGGGACCGGGAGGGGCGCGAAAGGATTGAACAAGCCACTCGCCGGCAAGACCGGGACCACCAACAATTACGTGGACGCCTGGTTCGTGGGGTACAGCCCGAGCATCGTGACCGGTGTCTGGGTGGGCTATGACAATCCCAAGGCCTCCCTGGGAGACAGAGAGACCGGTGCCCGGTCCGCGCTTCCCATCTGGATCGGCGTGATGGCCAGGGCACTGGCGGACAAGCCCATCGAGGAGTTCCTGGTGCCCGACGATGTGGTTATGACCAAGATCGACCCGGAGACGGGATTGCTCGCCCGGGAAAGCGCGGTCGATGCCGTTACCGATGTGTTCCGCAAAGGCACGGAGCCGACGCAATACGCCGAGACCAAGGGCGGGCCCAAGGCCGGGCAGTTCTACATGCTCGACCAGGGCGAGGGCGACTTCCTGCTCATGAAGAAAAAGAAGGGCGAAGAGGCCGAGGACTGAGGGCATCGAGTGCGGAGTGCGGAGCGCGGAGTGCGGAAGAAAAAACGAAGGAGCGATTCTATCTAAAACAGCAAGGCAATTTATTTTACCGCGAAGGCGCGAAGTACGCGAAGGACGTAAAAAGCAAAGAGTTTCTTGCTTTAATACAATAACTACAAGATTTTCTTCGCGACCTTCGCGCCTTAGCGGTTCAGAGACATTGTTTTAAGTATCTGAATTAGGAAATGACAACTATGGACTATAAGACCACACTGAATTTGCCGAAGACCGACTTTCCCATGAAGGCGAGCCTGAAGGACCTCGAGCCCCGCACCATCAGCCGGTGGCAGGAGCAGGGGACCTATCGCATGATCCAGGAACGGAACAAAGGCAAGCAGAGCTACATTCTTCATGACGGGCCGCCCTACGCCAACGGCCACATCCACATCGGACACGCGCTGAACAAGACCCTCAAGGACATCATCGTTAAATACAAATCCATGTGCGGGTTCTCGTCGCCCTACGTTCCCGGCTGGGACTGCCATGGTCTCCCCATCGAGCACCAGGTGCTCAAGAACCTGGGGTCGAAGAAAGATTCGATGTCGCAGGCGGAGATCCGAACGCTTTGCCGCGACTATGCCGGGAAGTTCATCGACATCCAGCGCGAGGAGTTCAAGCGGCTGGGCGTGTTCGGCGATTGGGACGATCCCTATCTCACCATGAACTATGCTTACGAGGCGGCCATCGTGCGCGAACTCGGAAAGTTCGTGGGAACAGGCGGCGTCTACAAAGGCAAGAAGCCGGTGTACTGGTGCGGGTCCTGCGAAACGGCCCTCGCCGAGGCAGAGGTGGAGTACAGTGACCATGAATCGCCGTCCATCTCGGTCAAGTTCGCCCTGCCCGGCGCGGAGAAAGCGCTTCCGTCGCTGACCGGGAAAAAGGTCAGCATCGTGATCTGGACCACCACGCCCTGGACGCTCGTATC
>Ga0209253_10002451_pt1 | contig 16439 bp, 15 predicted proteins | sample FrelakmetBRP12BR_FD_187145 | JGI IMG/M metagenome (GOLD analysis project Ga0209253, IMG submission 187145) | Freshwater lake sediment microbial communities from the University of Notre Dame, USA, for methane emissions studies - BRP12 BR (SPAdes)... | ecosystem: Environmental > Aquatic >...
CACCCCCTCCCTGACTCTGTTGTGACGACGGCAACGACCTCGCGACACTGCTGAACGTATGCGCACCTGGCGCCACCCCGTCCTCTTCGCTGCGATCGCACTGGCGTTTGTCGTGCTCGCCGCACTTGGCACATGGTTCGACTTCTCCGCCGAGGAGCGCGTCCAAGCGGGCGCGATTTTCACGAGCCCACGCGTCGCCGTGCTCGTGCTGCTCGCGCTCGGGCTCGCCGGGACACTGGCGGTCCTCGCATCGCACTGGGCGACGCGCACGCTCGGCGGTATTCGCCGGGTCGCCGAATCCGTCCGCAACATCGCGACTTCGAACGCCTCCCACCGCGTCGCCGTCGTTGGCGGACCCGAGCTGTGCGAAGTCGCCACTGCGGTGAACGCGCTCGCCGACGATCGGGCCCGGCTCCAAACGGAGATGGACGAGCGCGTGGCGGCCGCCCGCGCCGACGTCGAGGCGGAAAAGAACCGGCTTGCGGCTTTGATGTCCGAGCTCGCCTCGAGCGTTCTGGTATGCAATCTCGAGGGCAGCATGCTGCTCTACAACGGTGCGGCGAAGCGGCTCCTCGGCGGCCCCGACGGTTCGCTCGTCGGGCTGGGCCGCTCGGTTTTCGGCCTGCTCGATCGCAACGTGATCGTGCATGCGCTCGATTCCATCCAGCGGCAGATCGCGAAAGGCGACGGGAACCCGGACGCACAGTTCGTTACCGCCGGTCCGGAGGGCGGCCTGATCCGCGTGAGCGTGGCGCCGGTGGTTTCGCGTCGCGAGGGCGGTGCGCCGGAGCTGACCGGCTACGTTCTGCTGCTCGCCGACGTCACGCAGACCGTGGAGTTCGGACAGCGCCGCGACGCGCTCCTGCAGTCGCTCACCGAATCGGGGCGCGCCGCGCTCGCGAACATTCGCGCCGCAATCGAGAACCTCGTCCACTATGCCGACATGAAGCCGGAGCGCCGCGCGCAGTTCACGTCGATCATCAGCGACGAGGCCGTCAAGCTCTCGGAGAAGCTCGATGCCGTGACGCGCGAGTTCTCGGAGGTGAAGCAGTCCGAGTGGTCGGTCGAGGAGATGCGCGGCGAGGATCTCGTCGCCGTTGCCCGCGCGCGGATCGAGAGCCGCCTGGCACTGCTCACAAAGATCGAGACTTTCGAGCCGGACATCTGGGTCAAGGTGGACAGCTTCTCGGTCGCGCAAGGGATCTCCTACCTTGCGGCGCGCCTCAAGGAGGACTTCGACATTCGCGAGGTGCGGTTTCGTCTCGCCGTGGCGGGGCGCCATGCGCAGCTCGACGTGCTGTGGCGGGGCGCCCCGCTCTCACCGGAGACCGTGTTCAATTGGGAGAACGATCCGCTCCACCTCGGCGGCGAACCCAGCCCGCTCACCCTCAAGGACGTGCTCGACCGCCACGGGGGGGAGGGCTGGTATCAGCGCGACCTGCCGCTGCAGAGCGCCTACTACAGACTCGTGCTGCCGCTCGCCTCGGCGCCGCAGCGCGCACGCTTCGGCCCCGGAATCGAGAGCCGGCCCGAGTACTATGATTTCGATCTCTTCGGCCGGACGGGCGTTTCCAGCGCCCTGGACGAGCGACCGCTCGCGGAGCTCGTCTACACGGTCTTCGACACCGAAACGACGGGCCTCGATCCGAGCGCCGGCGACGAGATCATCTCGCTCGCCGCCGCGCGCATCGTGAACGGCCGGCTCCTCGCGGGAGAGACCTTCGAAACGCTCGTCGACCCGAAGCGCGTGCTGTCCGAGGCGTCGATCGCCGTGCACGGCATCACACCGGCCATGCTCCGAGGGCAGCCGCCGATCGGCGAGATCCTGCCGCGCTTTCGCCGCTTCGTCGAAGACACCGTGCTGGTCGCGCACAATGCCGCCTTCGACATGCGCTTTCTCGCGCTCAAGGAGAAGGCGACCGGCATCACGTTCGATCAACCGGTCCTCGACACGCTGCTGCTTTCGGCGGTCGCGCAGCCGAACCAGGAGTCGCACAGCCTCGAGGCCATTTCCGAGCGGCTCGGGGTTCCGGTCGTCGGCCGCCACACGGCGCTCGGCGACGCGCTCGTGGCGGGCGAGGTGTTCCTGCGGCTCCTGCCGCTGCTCGCCGAAAAGGGCATCCATACGCTCAAACAGGCGCGGGAGGCGTCGGAGAAGACCTACTACGCGCGGGTGACGTATTAGCGCTGCTCCGACGTTCCCCGGATCGATGGCGCTGGTCGCGATGCTCGAGCAGTCCTTCGCGTCGAACGCCGACATCGTCCGCGCCCATGGGCGCGAGACCTCTCGGCACGTGGCGCCGGGGGTTTCTCGCCGAGTGCGGTTTCGCCGTGTGCCCGTTTTGTCGTTTCATGCTTGGCGGTAACATTCCCGCGTGCCAAAACCCGGACGCGATCCTCATCCTTACACGATCCCCGGTCCCTGATCCCTGAACCCCATGGAGTGGCTCGCTGACCCCAACGCCTGGATCGCGCTCGTCACGCTGACGGCGCTCGAGATCGTTCTCGGCATCGACAACATCATCTTCATCAGCATCCTGGTCGGCAGACTTCCGGAGTCGCAGCGGCACCTGGGACGGACGGTGGGGCTCAGCCTCGCCATGGGCACGCGCATCTTGCTGCTGCTCTCGCTCACCTGGATGATGGCGCTCACCGCGCCGCTCTTCACCGTGCCGTCCTTCGGCCGGTTCGTCATACCCGGCAGCGAGCTCTCGGGCCGCGACCTTATCCTGCTCGGCGGCGGCCTGTTCCTGCTCTGGAAGAGCGTGCACGAGATCCACGGCTCGCTCGAAGGCGAGGAGCACGAGGAAGGTGTCCCGCGCCACGCCTCTTTCGCCTCCGTCATCACGCAGATTGCGATCATCGACATCGTGTTCTCGCTCGACTCCGTGATCACGGCGGTCGGGCTCGTCGATCAGCTCGGCGTGATGGTCGCCGCGATCGTGATCGCGGTCGGGGTGATGCTGTTCGCAGCGAAGCCGATCGGCGAGTTCGTGGACCGGCACCCGACCATCAAGATGCTCGCGCTCGCGTTCCTGATCCTGGTGGGTTTCGCGCTGGTGGGCGAAGGGCTCGACTTCCACGTGCCCAAGGGCTACATCTATTTCGCGATGGCATTCTCGGTCGGGGTTGAGCTACTCAACATTCGCGCCAAGCGGAAGGCGGCGCCGGTGAAGCTCCGCCGTGCAAGTCCCGACGACGAGGGCGCCTGAGGCGGGTAGGAGGGCACCGCTCCCCCGCAGCGTTCTCCGGCGCCTCGGCTATAATCTCGCCGTCCTAACGGGCGGATTCGATGCAACTTTTCACCCTCGGGCTGAACCACCAGACGGCGCCGGTCGCGATGCGGGAGCGCATTGCGTTTGGTCACGAGGGCTTGCGCAGCGCACTCGAGGAACTCGCGCGCTCCCGGCCGGCGGCGGAGTCGGCAATCATCTCGACGTGCAGCCGCACCGAGCTCTACTGCGCGAGCGGCGAGCCGCGCGAGGCGCTCGCCTGGCTCGCCGATTACCACCGCCTCGACGCGGGTGACCTCGGCCCCTACCTGTACACGCTCCCCGAGCGAGACGCGGTGCGCCATGCGTTCCGTGTCGCCTCGGGCCTCGACTCGATGGTGCTCGGCGAGCCGCAGATTCTCGGCCAGATGAAGGACGCGGTGCGCGTCGCCGAGGAAGCCGGGTCGATAGGCACGCTGCTCTCGAAGCTCTTCCAGCGCTCGTTCGCGGTGGCAAAGGAGGTTCGCACCAATACCCGCATCGGGGCGAACGTGGTGTCGATGGCTGCGGCGTCGGTCAGGCTCGCCGGCCGCATCTTCCCGTCGGTGCAGCAGCAGCGCGTGCTCTTCATCGGGGCGGGCGAGATGATCGAGCTCTGCGCGACGCACTTCGCGGCGCAGTCGCCGCGCGCGATTGCGGTCGCCAACCGAAGCTTGGACCGCGCCGAGAAGCTCGTGCGCCGCTTCAGCGGCGAGGCGGTGCCGCTCCGCGATTTGCCCGAACGGCTGCCCGACTACGACATCGTCATCTCCTGCACGGCGAGCTCGCTGCCGATCATCGGCAAGGGCACGATGGAGCGGGTGGTCAAGGCGCGTCGCCATCGCCCGGTCTTCATGGTCGACCTCGCCGTGCCGCGCGACATCGAGCCCGAGGTGGGCGACATGGACGACGTGTTCCTGTACACGGTGGACGATCTCGCCGAGATCGTTCGCGAGGGGCGCGATGAACGCCACAGCGCGGTGGACCAAGCCGAGGCGATCATCGAGTCGCAGGTGGGGCAATTCCTGCATTGGCTGGAATCGCGCGAGCTGGTGCCGCTCATCCGGTCCCTGCGCGATCAGGGCGAAGCGGCGCGCACGCACGAGGTCGAGCGGGCGCTGCGCATGCTCGCACGCGGCGACGATCCGCGCGCCGTGATCGAGGCGCTGTCGCACGGCCTCACCAACAAGTTGCTGCACGCGCCGACACAGGCACTGCATGACGCTGCCGGCGCCGAGCGCAACGAGCTCGGTGCTCTGCTTCGGCATATCTTCCACCTTCACGCCGGCTCCTAGAGAAAACCGATGCCGCAGACAGCGCTTTTTCTGACGTTGGGGAGCACGAGGGACGTGTGGTCCCTGGTGGCGTGCGAACTCGTCGGAATTCCCCCGCGTCGCTCCAGCGGTCCTTCATGAAGCCGAGCCTCGGCGCCAAACTCGACAGCCTCGTGCGGCGCCTCGAAGAGATCGACGCGTTCCTCGCTTCCGAGAGCGCGACCCGCGACATGGACAGCTACCGGAGGCTCACCCGCGAGCACGCCGAGATCCAGCCCATCGTCGCGCTTTACCGCACGTACACCGCGGCCGAGGGCGACGTGGCCGCAGCGAACGAAATGCTCGCTGATCCCGAGATGCGTGCCTTCGCCGAAGACGAGCTCCCCGGGGCCCGCGCGCAAGTGGCGGCGTTCGAGGCGGAGTTGCAGAGGATGCTCTTGCCGAAGGACCCGAACGACGAGAGGAACATCTTTCTCGAGATCCGGGCCGGCACCGGCGGTGACGAGTCGGCGCTCTTTGCTGGCGATCTATTGCGCATGTATGCGCGTTACGCAGAGCGCAACCGCTGGCAGGTCGAGGTCATCTCCGAGAGCCCCTCCGACCTCGGCGGTTACAAGGAAGTGATTGCGCGGCTGATCGGCTTCGGTGCGTATTCGCGCCTCAAGTTCGAATCTGGGGGGCATCGCGTGCAGCGCGTGCCGGAGACCGAGGCGCAGGGGCGCATCCACACTTCGGCGTGCACCGTGGCCGTGATGCCCGAGGCGGACGAGGTCGCCGACGTGGTGCTCAATTCGGCTGAGCTGCGCATCGACACTTTCCGCGCCTCCGGGGCCGGTGGACAGCACGTCAACAAGACCGACTCCGCGGTGCGCGTGACTCACCTGCCCACCGGCATCGTGGTCGAGTGCCAGGACGACCGCTCGCAGCACAAGAACAAGGCGCGCGCGCTCGGATTGCTGGCAGCGCGCATCAAGGACAGCCAGATGCGCGAGCAGCACGCGCAGGAGGCGGCGCATCGGAAGTCCCTGATCGGCTCGGGCGACCGGTCCGACCGGATCCGAACCTACAACTTCCCGCAGGGACGGGTCACCGATCACCGGATCAATCTCACGCTCTACCGGATCGCGGCGATCATGGACGGCGACCTCGACGAGCTCGTCGCCGCGCTCCAGGCCGAACACCAGGCCGAGCAGCTCGCGGCGCTCGCCGAAGAAGCGGCTTGAAGCGGGACGGCCCTCCTGCCTGCAACGCACTGAGGCGGCAGTGAGCAGCTCTCTCGGCTGCTGCCGCACCTTGCCCGTGGGCATGACGGTCGGCCGCCTGATTGCCGAGAGCGGGATCGCACGGCGCGATGCGGAGCTGTTGACTGCGCGGGCGCTGGGCAGGAGTCGCGCATACGTGCTTGCGCACATGACCGACCCGGTGGCGGAGGCGGATGCCGAGCGCGCGCGGCAGCTGTTCGAGCGCCGGCGCAGCGGGACGCCGATCGCCTACGTCCTCCAGTCGCGCGAGTTCTACGGACTCGAGCTCCGCGTCACACAGGACGTCCTTATTCCGCGGCCGGAGACTGAACTGCTCGTCGACCTCGCGTTGTCGGTGCTGGAGGCGGGGGAGCCGCGCGCGCGGCTCGTAAGCGAGGCCCATACGCGGGCGCGGGTTTCTTGCCCCGCCGCGCCGCGCGTGCTCGACGTCGGCACCGGCTCCGGCGCGATCGCACTTGCGGTAGCTGCGAATGCACCTCGTGCGGCGATCACCGCGACCGACGTGTCTCGGTCAGCGCTTGCGGTGGCGCGCGAGAACGCGGCACGTCACGGGCTGTCCATCGACTTCGTGGTGAGCGACGGGTTCGCGGCGCTTGGCGAGGCGCGCTTCGACGTCGTGATCTCGAATCCGCCTTACGTGGCGGCGGACGATCCGCATCTCAGCGAGGGCGACGTGCGCCACGAGCCGCGCCTCGCGCTCGTGGGCGGCGAGGATGGTCTCGATCTCCTGCGGATGATCGCGGCCGAATCGCCCGCCCATCTGGTGCAGGCCGGGTGGCTGTTGTTCGAGCACGGTTACGACCAGGCGCACGCTTGCCGTGCCCTGCTCGAAGCGGGAGGGTTCAAGCAGGTGGCGAGCTGGCGAGATCTCGCTGGCGTTGAACGCGTGAGCGGCGGGCAGTGGCGCGGGTGCTGAGCTCAACTGGCGGCGAGCAGTTCGGCACGGGGCCGCATATTCGTACTGCGGCGCCGCTGCGGTGGCCTCTCGGAATGCCGTGGAACGACCGTCGAAGGCGTGGGAGGGCGACCCGCTGTGGTGCGCGGGCGCGCCCCGCGGCAGACTTCGTGCGCACCGCCGCGGTCGTGCTCGCACTCGCCGTGCTCCCGGCTTCCCTTGCCCGTGCGGCGGACGTGACGGTCTTCGCGGCCGCATCGCTCACCGATGCTTTCGAGACGATCGGCAAGGCGTGGACGGCGAAGACCGGCAACCGCTCAAGATTCTCGTTTGCGGCCAGCTCCACACTCGCGAAGCAGATCGAAAACGGCGCGAATGCCGACATCTTCGCCTCGGCCGACGAGCAGTGGATGGACTATCTCGCGCAGCGCGGTCTGGTCGAACGCGCGAGCCGCACGACCCGCCTCGGCAACGCGCTGGTGCTCGTCGCGCCCGCGGACCGCGCGCTGAAGGTGGAGCTCAAGCCCGGGTTCGACCTGGCTACACTCCTCGGTGACGGCCGACTCGCGACCGGTGACCCTGCGCACGTCCCTGTCGGCCGCTATGCCGAGCAGGCGCTCAGGAAGCTCGGTGTGTGGCAGATCGCGGAGCCGCGGCTCGCACGCACCGACAACGTGCGCGCGGCGCTCCTGCTCGTCGAGCGCGGCGAGGTGCCGCTCGGCATCGTCTACGCGACCGACGCTGCCGTGACCCCGAAGGTCATCATCGCGGGGATCTTTCCTGCGGACGCGCACGCGCCCATCCGCTATCCCTTCGCTATCGTCGCCGGGCGCGACCGGCCCGAGGTGCGCGACTTCCTGGCCTTCCTCGTCGGGCCTGAAGCGCAGGCCGTCTACAGCCAGAAGGGGTTTCGTTTCGAGTAGCACGTCCCGCCCCGGGGTCGCATGTCGTCGCTGGTGTCGATTCGCCGGGAGGTCCAGTCCGGAACGTTCCACGGGGCGCGGAGTGGGGCGGCGATGCGGTGACTTCGATATCCGCACGCTCACTGGTGCGCCGAAGCCGACTCGGCTGCGTCGAGCGTGGGGGGGTTTGTTACGATCGTGCTCCGATGCTGACCGACGCAGAGCTCCAGGCACTCTGGATTTCCCTCAAGGTGTCCGCGCGGGCGGTGCTTTTCGCGCTGCCGCTCGCAATCGCGTGCGCGTATCTGCTCGCCCGCAAGCGCTTTCCCGGAAAGGCGCTGTTCGATGGGCTCGTGCATTTGCCGCTCGTCCTGCCGCCGGTGGTCGTCGGCTATCTGCTGCTGCTCCTGTTCGGCACGCGCGGCCCGATCGGCTCGGTGCTCGACAGCTGGTTCGGCATCAGGCTCGTGTTCACCTCGGCGGGTGCGTCGCTCGCCGTGGCGGTGACGTCGTTTCCGCTCATGGTGCGGGCCATCCGGCTTGCGACCGAGGCCATCGACACTGGCCTGGAGGATGCGGCGCGCACGCTCGGCGCCGGGCCCTGGGACCGCTTCTTCAGCGTGACACTGCCGTTGATGTCGCCCGGGGTGCTTGCCGGCGCCATCGTTGCCTTCGCAGCGGGTCTTGGCGAGTTCGGCGCGGTGATCACCTTCGTGTCGAACATTCCCGGCGAGACGCAGACGCTGCCACTCGCGATCTACACCGCGACCCAGACTCCTGGCGGCGAGGCCGCCGCGGCGCGTCTCGCAGCGATCTCCTTTGCGCTCGCGCTCGCGGGCCTCGTGCTCTCCGAATGGCTCGCGCGCCGGGTGCGTGTCTCGATCGGCCGGGCGTGACCGTGACCGCACGTACTGCCGCGTCGGCCGTGCATACGTTGCGGGCCCCGCGTGTCCCGTCGCGCTGATTGGTGGCGTACGCCCGTACCGAGCGCATCGCCGGCGGAACGCCGTCGGAGATCGCGCGACACCACACGCGGCATGCAGACGGGTCGGACGCCAGGCGACGGCCCCGACGCGGGATGGTTCGGCTGAGACCGGTCGCGCGCTCGTCGGGAATTCGCGTAACGCCATACTGAGCCGACACGATGCTCGAGATCGATGTTCGCAAGCGTCTCGGCCGGTTCGTGCTCGAGATGCGATTTCGCGCACCCGCTCGCGGAATCACGGCGCTTTTCGGCCGCTCGGGAAGCGGCAAGACGTCGGTGCTCGCAGCGATCGCCGGGCTCGCCCGGCCCGATGCGGGGCGTATCGCCGTCGGCGACACCGTGCTCTTCGACAGCGAACGCGGTGTCGACGTGCGGCCCGAGTTGCGCCGCGTCGGCTATGTGTTTCAGGACGCGCGCCTGTTTCCGCACCTGACGGTGCGCGACAACCTCCGCTATGGCTGGAAGCGCGCACCGCAGGCCGAACGGCGCATCGGCTTCGACGAGGTCGTGGCGCTTCTCGGGATTGGACATTTGCTCGATCGGCGACCGGGCAGGCTTTCGGGCGGCGAGAAGCAGCGCGTAGCCGTTGGCCGGGCACTGCTAGTCCAGCCGCGCATACTGCTCATGGACGAGCCGCTCGCCTCGCTCGACGCCGCGCGCAAGCGCGAGATCTTGCACTACATCGAGCGCCTGCGCGACGAGACGCCCATCCCGATCGTCTACGTCAGTCACGAGATCGAAGAGGTGGTGCGGCTCGCCGACACCATGGTGCTGGTCTCGGAGGGCCGCGCCGCGGCCTGCGATACGGTCCCGGCGATCATGAACCGCCTCGATCTCAAGCCCATGACCGGGCGCTTCGAGGGCGGCGCGGTACTCGATGGCGTGGTGGCGTTCCAGGACCTCGATTACGGCCTTTCACGCATCGTGTTCCCTGGGGGAGAGCTGCAGGCGACCGGCGTCGATGCGCTCCCGGGCGAGCGGGTGCGGGTGCGCATCCGCTCGCGCGACGTGTCGATCGCGCTGGCCGTGCCGGAGCGCATCAGCATTCGCAACGTACTCGCGGGTCGTGTCGTCGAAGTGGGGCCACTCGACGGCGCGGAGGTTGATCTGCGCATCGCCGTCGGCGCGTCGACCCTGCTTGCGCGATTGACTCGCCGCTCGTTCGAGGAACTCGGCCTCGGCGCCGGTTCGGACGTGTTCGCGATGGTGAAATCGGTCGCGATCGACCGGCGCAGCGCGGGCTACGCGTAGTTGACCGGGAGCGTCCTCCCGACTAGAATCTTGAGTGAATTACTCAGGTATTGGGAGAAACCCATGGACGTGAAGCGGCAGATCCACGACCAGGTGACGCAGAACCCGGTGGTGCTCTACATGAAGGGCACGCCGCCCTTTCCGCAGTGCGGGTTCTCCGCAACCGCCGTGCAGATCCTGCGCGCTTGCGGCGTCGAGGACTTCTTCAGCGTGAACGTACTCGAGGAGCCGGCGATTCGCGAGGGGGTCAAGGAGTACGCGAACTGGCCGACGATCCCGCAGCTTTACGTAAACGGCGAGTTCATCGGCGGGTCGGACATCATGCGGGAGATGTTTCAGACCGGCGAGCTGAAGAAGCTGCTCGGGGCGAGACAGTCCGCCTGAGCGAGGACTGCAGGACGTGAGCCGCCGCCGCGCGCGGCGTAAATCATTGGAGCGAAGTCACACCGGACGCGACTTGCTGGCGTGCCGCGCCCGTCACGCGCGCGTACTCCGCTTTCGAGACGTCGTGGCTCATGCCCGGCTCCTTCCTGCCCTCTCAGCCCGTCTGACGGAGAAGCTGCTCCATCATCCGTTCGGCCTGTGCAGCATAGCCGCCGCCGAAGAGATTCGCGTGATTGAGCACGTGATACAGGTTGTAGAGGATCTTGCGGACGGCGTAACCCGCGTCGACCGGCGCGATATCCCGGTAGCCCGCGTAGAACTCGGACGGAAAGCCGCCGAAGAGCTCGGTCATCGCGAGGTCCGCCTCGGGGTCGCCGTGATACACCGCCGGATCGAACAGCACCGGCTCGCCGGTAGCGAGGAACGCGGCGTTGCCGGACCACAGGTCACCGTGGAGTAGCGAGGGCTGGACCGAGCGCCCGGCGAGCAGCTGCGGGAGCGCTGCGCGCAGTCGCGCGCCGAGCGTGCCGAGCCGGGGCGAAAGGCGGTTGGCCGCAGCGAGCTCGAGCTGCGGCGCCATCCGCTCGCGATCCCAGAACTCGACCCAGGATGTTGAGCACGTGTTGCGTTGCGGCGTCGCGCCGATGAAGTTGTCGCGAGGCCAGCCGAACGCGTCGGCGACGGCGCTGGAATGCATTCGGGCGAGCGCGCGACCCATTTCGCGATACGAAGCGCCGCTCCCGCTGCGCAGCTCCAGAAACTCGAGCACCAGGTAGGCATCGCCGCCCGCCACGCCGTGGGTCACGACGCCCGGCACCCGCATGCCCGCTCGCGCGAGCGCCGCGAGCCCGTCCGCCTCGGCAGCGAGGTTGTCCGCCTGCGAAGCGTCGTTTACTTTCGCGAAGAAGCGCTGGCCCGCGCCCTCCAGCGCCAAAGCACGATGAATGCATCCGCCGGCGACCGGCCGGGCGTCCGCAATGCGGAAGGGGGTGCCCTTCGCGGCAGTGATGGCCGCTGCGAGCGCGGCTGCAAGGGTTGCGTGCATCACGCGTAACGGGCGCTCACCGCCAAGCACGCCGTCGGCGACGCCGGATGACACGGCCATGGCCAAGCGGGGCTGGCCATGACGCTGACATTGGCTCGGCGTCGCCTTGGCGGTGGCGCGATCACACCGCGGTCAGGCGGTTGTTCGCGAACGTGAGGCGATCGACCAGGATCGACATGAACGCGCGGTCGAAGCGATGCCGGCACGCGTCCGAAGCGTGGTCGAGGTCGTCGCATCGGATCGTGATCACCCGCGATGGCGACAGCGTCGAGACGTCCGCACTGCGCTCGTTCCCCTTGCGGTTCAGGTAGGCCATTTCCCCGAAGCATTCACCGCTGGCGAGCACGTTGAGGAGTCTGTTCCTCTTGAACACTGCGGTCTCGCCGGAAGCGAGGATGCAGAAGAACTCGCCGGCCTCGCCCTCGTGCATGATGGTCTTGCCCGAAGGCTGGTCCTGCCACCGTGAGATGCGCAGCACTTCCCAAAGCTCGGGGTCGCTGAAGTCCTTGAAGAAGGGCATTGCACGCAGCGTGTTGAATTTCTCCGTGTCGGCGACATCCTCCCGCCGGCTCGCCACGAGATCGGTGCGGAATGCGGTTGCCAGGTCGAGCGAGAACTCTTCCCAGGTCTGGTAGCGTCGTTCGAGGTCTTTCTCCATCGCCTTCTTCACGATGCCGTCCAGCGACTCCGGGATCTCCTTGCGATGCGAGGAGGGCGGGGGCGGTTCCACGCTGGTGATCTGGTACATGACGCTGAAGTTGTTCTTGCCCGAGAACGGAAGCGCGCCGGTGAGAAGCTGGTACATGACCACGCCGAGCGAGTAGATGTCGGTCTGGTGGTTGAGCGGGTGCTCCTTGATCTGTTGCGGCGACATGTACGCGGGCGAGCCGATGCCCGAGACCTGCGTCGTGTCTCCGGTCGCCATGATTGCGGACCCGAAGTCGGAGATCTTGATGTCGAGGCCCCCGATCAGCGGCACCGGCCCCGCGAGGAGAATGTTCGCGGGCTTGATGTCGCGATGCGTGACGCCGAGCTTGTTGGCATAGTCGAGCGCGCGCGTGCACTTGAAGATGATCTCGACGGTGCGGTCGAATGGCAGCAGGTTCTCCGGCGCCGTGCGCTGCTCGAGCGTGCCGCCAGCGACGTACTCCATCACGATGTAGCTCGCCTCGTCGCTCACCACCGCGTCGTAGATCTGCACGATGTGCGGGTGCGAGAGCTTCCCCGCGAGCGATGCCTCGGTGACGAACAGCTTGCGATAGACCTTCTCCGAGCCCAGTTGCCCGAGTCGGTCGGCGTACACGACCTTCACCGCGACGTCGCGGTCGAGGAACTCGTCGTGACAGAGGAACACCTCGCTCGTTGCGCCTTCGCCGAGCTTGTGCCTCACTTGATACTTGCCGATGCGCATCGGCGCGGTGCTCGACTGACTCATGCTGCGAGCGCCGCCCGCGCGCGCGCGACCGCGGCGCGGACCGCTTCGGGTGCGGTGCCGCCGACATGCCGGCGCGAGGCAGCAGAGCCCTCCGGCGCGAGCACCGCATAGATGTCTTCTTCGACGAGCGCGGAGAAGCCGCGCAGCTCGGGGAGCGTGAGCTGCGCCAGATCCACCCCCCTCGACTCCGCCGTGCGCACGGCCCGGGCGACGACCTCGTGTGCGTCGCGGAAGGCCATGCCTTTCCGCACCAGGTAGTCGGCGAGATCGGTCGCCGTGGCGAAGCCCTGTTCGGTGGCCACGCGCATCGCCGCGGCGTCGACGGCGATCCCCGGCACCATCTCGGCAAAGATCGCGAGCGTGTCGACGAGCGTGTCGACGGTGTCGAACAGCGGTTCCTTGTCCTCCTGGTTGTCCTTGTTGTAGGCGAGCGGTTGCGCCTTCATGAGTGTGATGAGCCCCATCAGGTGGCCGACGACGCGGCCGGTCTTGCCGCGCGCGAGTTCGGGGACGTCGGGATTTCTCTTCTGCGGCATGATCGAAGACCCGGTGCAGTAGCGGTCGGGCAGGCGCACGAAGCCGAACCGCGGGTTCATCCACAGGATGAGTTCCTCGCAGAACCGCGACAGATGCACCATCACAATCGAGGCCACCGCGCAGAATTCGATCGCGAAGTCGCGATCGCTCACGGCGTCGAGGGAGTTTTCGCACACGCCATCGAAACCGAGATCGCGCGCAACCCGCTCGCGGTCGATCGGATAGGAGGTCCCCGCGAGCGCGGCGGCGCCGAGCGGCAGCCGGTTGACCCGCGCCCTGCATCCGAGCAGCCGCGCGACGTCGCGCTCTAGCATCTCGAAGTAGGCGAGCAGATGATGGCCGAACGTCACCGGCTGTGCGACCTGGAGATGCGTGAAGCCGGGCATGATGGTCGCCGCGTGGCGCTCCGCGAGATCGACGAGCGCGCGCTGCAGTCTCTTGGTGACCGCCACGATGTCGTCGATCGCGGCACGCAGATAAAGGCGGATGTCGGTGGCGACCTGGTCGTTGCGCGAACGGCCGGTATGCAGACGCTTGCCGGCGTCGCCGACAAGCGCGGTGAGCCGCCGCTCGATGTTGAGATGCACGTCCTCGGCATCGAGCGACCACTCGAACCGGCTGGCGACGATCTCCTCCCGGATCGCGGCCATGCCGCGCTCGATCTCAACGAGATCGCGCTCGCCGATGATTCCTTGCGCCGCGAGCATCCGCGCGTGTGCAAGGGAGCCTTCGATGTCGAAGAGAGCAAGCCGCTGGTCGAAAGAAACGGAAGCGGTGTAGCGCTTCACACGCTCGTCGACCGGTTCGGCGAACCGGCCCGACCACGCGCCTCGGGCGGCACCGTGAACGTTTTCCTCGCTCGGAGGCATCGCGGCTTGAAAAGGACAAAGGGGGGCCAGAGAATCCTCGCCGGCCGGTGCACTTTGGGTGTCTCGTGCCGTGCCGCGCGAGCATGGGCATTCTAAGCCAAAAAGATCAGGCGGAATCGCTTCCGGACTTCCGCAACCTCGGTGTGATCGCCCGCGTGCTCGTGGGCGTGAACTTTGCCGCACTGATCGCGACTGCCGTGCGCGCCACGACGCTCGAAGAGCTCGCGCAGGGCATGCTCGAGATCGCAGTGGTGATGGAACCTGCGCTGCTGGGGAGCATGGTGTTGCTCTACTTCGCCTCGCCGGCACTCTCGCGCCAGCCCTACCGGGCCGGCATCGCCACGGTGTTCGCGATCGTGGTTTCGCTCACGCTCGCATCGTGGGGCCTGCGCGTCGCCGCGAGCGAAGACATGGGCGCGGCTGCGGCGATTCGGTCGGTTGCGTTCGGGGTGCTCGTGACGGCGTTTCTTGCCGGCTACTTCGGCTTGCGCGCGCGCGCTTTCTCGCCGGCGCTCGTGGAAGCCCGCCTGCAGGCGTTGCAGGCGCGTATCCGCCCGCACTTCCTTTTCAATTCGCTCAATGCGGTGCTCTCGCTCATCCGCACCGACGCGCGGCGCGCCGAAAGCGCGCTCGAGGACCTCGCCGAGCTGTATCGCATGCTGATGGCCGACACCAAGAGCCTCACCACGCTCGCGAACGAGCTCGAGGTCACGCGCCAGTATCTCAACCTCGAGCACCTTCGACTCGGCGAGCGCCTCGACGTGGCGTGGCGGACCGAAGCGGCGCCGCCCGAGGCCATGGTTCCGCCGCTGCTGCTTCAACCGCTCGTGGAGAACGCGGTCTATCACGGCATCGAGCCCGGCATCGAGCCGGGCACGATCGAGATCGCGGTGTACAGCGAGGGCGACCGCGTTCATGTCCGGCTCACCAATCCCTATCACCCCGAGCACCAGCACCGTCCGGGGAACCGGATGGCGCTCGCCAACATCCGCGAGCGGCTCGCGCTCCACTTCGACGTCGAGGGCACGCTCGAGCAGGGTGTGGTCGGCACGAACTACGAGATTCACATGGTCATGCCCTATCGGCGAGCGCCCGCATGAACGACGCGCCACTTCGCATCTTCATCGTCGATGACGAGGCGCCGGCGCGGAGCCGCCTGCGCGAGCTTCTCGGCGACCTCTCCGCGGAGCTTCCCAACGTCGTAGTCGGCGAGGCCGCGAACGGTCAGGAGGGGCTCGCGCGGCTACCCGATACGGCGCCCGACGTCGCGCTGGTGGACATCCAGATGCCCCAGATGAGCGGCATGGAGTTCGCCCGCCATCTCGCCCGGCTCGAGCGCCCGCCGGCGGTCGTGTTCGTGACGGCACACGACCAATACGCGGTCGAGGCGTTCGAGGTGAACGCAATCGACTACCTGCTGAAGCCGGTACGCGCGCAGCGGCTCGCCGGCGCGCTCGCCAAGGCCGCAGCGTCAGGCCCGCTCGATCGCGAAGCGCTTGCCCGTGCCTCGCATGGCCCGCGCCGCTATCTTTCGGTGACCGAGCGCGGCCGTATCCTGCTCGTGCCGGTGGCGGTCGTGCTCTACATGAAAGCGGAACTCAAGTACGTCACACTGCGCACCCCCGAGCGGGAGTATCTGGTCGAAGAGTCGCTGACGAGCCTCGAGCGCGAGTTCGTCGCCCTGTTCGTGCGCGTGCATCGCAACTGCCTGGTTGCCCGCCGCGCCATCAAGGGCTTCGAGCGCGTGACCGATGGTGATGGCGAGGGCGCAGGTTGGGCAGTGCTCGTCGAGGGATGCGAGGCGGCGCTGCCGGTGAGCCGGCGGCAGTGGCCTGCGGTCAGGAGCCTCACGAGCGCCTGAGACGGCGAGAATTCCTGCCGGTCTCGCCGCGGCCTGCAACGCTCCGGTTGCGCGCGTCGAACGCTCGGGGACGGTCCCCACGAAACCGCCAGGCGCGCCGCCGTCGATCCTAGCTAGCCGGTGCGATTTGCCACAGGCCGACGGCAGGCCACACGCCCTCCGCAAGGCACCGACACTACAATCCGCGTCACCATGTATCTCGCGAAGAAACTCTTCAAGGATCTTATCGAAGGGCTCGCCAAGCGCCGCGAAGATGAACGCCGTGTGAGGCTCGTCATTCACCGGGGCCCGTGGCATGCCGACGGTCGCAACCCCGGTCGCGACTGCTACTTCATCACCGCGATGAACCTGGCGTCGGACAAAGCGGTCGAGATCACTGCGGTCTGGTTCGAATCCGACCCGCGGCGCTTCGTGGAGCGCCGCCAGCGGCGGCTGCCGGTTACGCTCAAGCCCGGCGAAAGCTGGGAAACCTGGCTCGAAGTCGAGAA
>Ga0209253_10002452_pt1 | contig 16439 bp, 11 predicted proteins | sample FrelakmetBRP12BR_FD_187145 | JGI IMG/M metagenome (GOLD analysis project Ga0209253, IMG submission 187145) | Freshwater lake sediment microbial communities from the University of Notre Dame, USA, for methane emissions studies - BRP12 BR (SPAdes)... | ecosystem: Environmental > Aquatic >...
TGGGCATGACATTGAATATTAACGGCCAAGGGAAAACTGGCGATATGGCACGGCATCATTAAGATGTGGACGGCTAAAGAAGTAGTCCGCCCTCCTAATCCCTGGGGACCAATACCCAGTTGATTGATCTCGTTCAAAATCTCGGATTCTAATTTATCCAGCTCTGGATCCGGATTCTTGCTCCCAAGGAGTCTAAGCAGACTCTTCTTGCCAAGAAGGGCCGCCTGTTCGAAAGTCCCTCCGATCCCCACACCCACAATGGTTGGAGGACACGGGTTTGAACCCGACTCCTTGACTCTTTGAACGACAAAACGTTTAATACCCTCAACTCCGTCAGAGGGTGTAAGCATGACCACCCGGCTCATGTTTTCGCTGCCGCCGCCTTTCGGGGCCACTGTGATCTTAACCTTTTCTCCCGGAACGATTTCAGTATGGATGATCGCAGGGGTATTATCTCCTGTATTCGCCCTGGTAAAAGGATGGCAGATCGATTTCCGCAAAAAACCGTCTCGATACCCCTGTCGAACTCCCTCAAAAATGGCCTCTCTCAGACCTCCTCCGACCAGATGAACTTCCTGCCCCAGTTCCAAGAAGATTACGGCAAAGCCCGTATCCTGGCACATGGCGACTCTCTCCTCTTTGGCAATCCGGGCATTCTCCTTCAACTCCTTCAATATCTCAATCCCCAGAGGTGACTCCTCTTTCTCTATCGCTCGATCGAAGGCCTGGAGCACATCCTCCCCCAGATCGGTGTTAGCCTCCATACAGAGAGCTCTGACTTTCTCCGTGATCACCGTGACATTGACTTCGCGCATTGTCTTCTCTCGCTGTACTTGAGGAGCACTCCGTTTGAGGACCGCTCCGCAATACAAGATTGCTCCGCTTGAGGAGCGTTTCACTTGAGGTTTCAGGCTAATTCTTTTGCCTCCATCCTCAAGGCCGAAGGCCGGTCCTAAAGTCCCGTTTTGCGGGACGCTCCTTACACCCTTAATTACAGCTTTAACTCTGCAATGCTCTTTTTCACACTCTCAGCAGACTTCGCCACGAGTTTCTTCTCTTCCTCCGTTAATTCAAGTTCGATAATCGACTCGATACCCTTCGCTCCTAATTTGACCGGGACTCCGAAGCAGATATCCTTCAGTCCATATTCTCCGTTGAGATAGACGCAACAAGGAAGTATTCTCTTCTTATCCTTCAGGATAGCCTCTGCCATCTGGATGACCCCAGCGGAAGGGGCATAGAACGCGCTTCCCGTCTTGAGGAGATTGACGATCTCTCCCCCTCCTTTCCGTGTCCGATCGACCAGTCGGTCAATCGTCTCCTTCGCAAGAAGTTGCGAAAGAGGAATGCCGCTCACGGTGCTATATCTTGGAAGAGGGACCATCTCATCACCATGTCCTCCTAATAGCAGGGCTTGGATGTCCTCCACTGAAACTCCCAATTCCATGGCAATAAAAGATCTGAATCGGGCTGTATCTAAAACGCCTGCCATCCCCATTACCTTCTCTCGGGGAAAACCACTTTTCTTATAGGCCAGATAAGTCATCGTATCAAGCGGATTGGTGACCATCATGAGGATGGCCTTCGGAGATCTTGCAACGACCTCGGCGACGACCGATCCGATGATCTTTTTGTTAATATCCAGCAGGTCTTCCCGGCTCATCCCCGGTTTTCTAGGGACTCCTGAAGTAATGATGACAACATCCGAATCCTTTGTCTCCTCATATCCATTCGTTCCGATGACCCTTGCATCAAATCCCTCAATTGGACTTGCTTCAAAGAGGTCCAGGGCCTTTCCTTGAGGAATTCCTTCCAGGATATCGACGAGGACGACATCGCCCAGTTCCTTTTCAGCTGCCCAGTGGGCGGCCGTGGCTCCTACAAACCCTGCTCCGATAATCGAAATCTTCTTTCTTCCCATGAGAATCCCCTCCTCTCTCATTCGCTGGCGGTCCCCCGTCTTAGCCGGGGAGGTCGTTCAGCGAAAATCGATCAACCTCTTGCTCCACTTCCTTCAACTGATAGCCTTTTAAATGAAACCCACAGGTTTTCCGAATGATCAATTCGGGCTTCAAAAGAATCTCCTTCGTGGAAGGCTTGCTCTCTCCACCCTCAATCTTTTCCACCAAGGTCTTAACGGCAAGGGCACCCATTTCGAATTTTTTCTGGCCAATGGTTGTCAGCTCAATGCCTTTCATTCCCGTGAATTCGATGTCGTTGAACCCGACCAGAGCAATATCTTCGGGAATCCTCAACCCTCCCTCTGCAATGGCCTGGTAGGTCCCGAGAGCCATGTAATCATTGGTGGCAAAGATAGCGGTAGGAGGCTCGGCCATCTCGAGAAATCGCTTTCCTCCCCGATAGCCGGACTCCTTCAAGAAATCCCCCTCCCAAAAGTAATCGTCTCTCTGCTCGAGGTTGTAGGCTTGAAGCGCTTTCCTTCCGCCTTCCAGACGCTCGAGGGCCACAGAAGATTCGGCAGACCCACCGATGACACCTATCTGTCGATGGCCGAGTCTGATCAGGTGCTCTACCGCCAAGAATCCTCCGAGAATATTATTCACCCCTACGTAATCCACTTTTTCTTTCACCAGAGAGTGATAGGTCCTTCGATTCACCAGGACGATGGGAAAAGACTCTTCGGCCAGGGCAACGATATTGGGGTCACCCAGATGGGCAGAAGTAAAAATGATCCCATCCACTCCTTTGCTCCGTAGCATATCGACATATTGTCTTTCGACTGAAAGATCTTGGTGAGTGCTGCAGAGGATGATGTTATACCCTAACCCGATGGCAGTAGCCTCAATCCCTTGGGCCAATTCAATATAGAAAGGATTGGAAATGGTTGTGATGACAAGGCCCAGTGTCTTGGTTCGCTTCATCACCAGGCTTCTGGCTATGAAGTCGGGCCTGTAGTTCAGGTCCCGGGCGATGGAGAGGATCTTTTCCTTGGTTTTATTCCTTATTCGCGATTTATCATTGAGCGCCCTGGAAACCGTGGTGTGAGAGACATTGGCCATAAAGGCAATGTCTTTAATGGTAACTTTCTTTTTCATCATTGTGCGTTAACGGGTACACATAATTCGGTGTAATCAGAGATTTCTGGACTTTTTCAAAAAATCTCCTCAGGCGACTTTTTTCTGAGCTTCGGCCTTGGCTTTGGCCATGGCCTCATCCTCACGCTTCACATCCTCCAGGGTCTTCGGCTTCACCCGCTCCGGCACAGGCTCCAACCCATACTTCCACTTCAAAAACTCTATCCCCGTCTTCGGATAAAGCGCATAAATCAAGGTATCACAGAGATCTTTAGCCAAACCCTTCGTCTCCTCTTTCGCCTTCTCCAACTCCGGCCCAATTAAATCCGCAGGCCGACACGTAATCGGCTCCTTCCCCTTCTTATACCCCTTGAGCACCTGCTTCTTCACCTCATCCGAAATCCCTACGGGCGGTCTCCCATAAAGCCCATACACATAATCCTGCGTCTCCATCGACACCATCTTATACCGACCAAACAACACGTTGAGCACCGCCTGCACCCCCACAATCTGCGACGTCGGCGTCACCAAAGGCGGATAACCCAAGTCCTTCCGCGTCTCCGGAAGCTCCCGATACACCTCCTCCAAGCGGTGGATCGCCTTCTGCTGCCGAAGCTGACTCACCATGTTCGAGATCATCCCTCCTGGGATCTGATGCCTCAATACATTCGTATCTATCACCGCCATCTTCGTCGTATCCAAAAAGTCCCGATACTTGGGCGCAATCGTCTCCAGATACTCCCCCAACTTCAACAGTTTCGAAAGATCCAACCCCGTGTCCCAAGGTGTCCCCTCCAAGGCCACCACTATCGGCTCCACCGCCGGCTGAGAAGACCTCAAGGCAAACGGGGCCAACGCCGTATCCAAAATGTCCACCCCAGCCTCCACCGCCTTCAAATACGTCATCGATGCCATTCCACTTGTATAATGCGTATGAAGCTGGATCGGAATCTTGACCGTCTTCTTTAACGTCTTGATCAACTCATAAGCATCATAAGGCGCCAACAGTCCGGCCATGTCCTTGATGCACAAGGAATCCGCCCCCATATCTTCCAACACTTTTGCCTTCTGCACATAGTAGTTGAGATGATAAACCGGACCCCCCATCCTCCGCTCGGTCAACGAATAACAGATCGTCCCCTGAATATGCTTGCCCACTCGCTTGATCGCCTTAAAGGCTGCCTCAAAGTTGCGTTCATCATTAACCGCATCGAAACAACGAAAAATGTCTATCCCCACCTCCGCCGACTTCTCGATAAAGGCCTCCACCAAATCATCCGGATGATTTCGATAAGCCACCAAATTCTGCCCCCGAAGAAGCATCTGAAAGGGCGTCTTGGGCATTAACTTCTTGAGCACCTTCACCCGCTCCCAAGGGTCCTCTCCTAAAAACCGGTGGGTCACATCAAAGGTCGCCCCTCCCCACACCTCCACCGAATAAAAACCCACTTGGTCCAACTCCGATGCAATCGGCACCATATCCTCTGTCCTCATCCGGGTCGCTAAAGAGGACTGATGCCCATCCCGAAGAGTGGTATCTGTTATCCTAACCGGCTTCCTTGGTATCTTCTCCATGCCTTCCATGACCATCCCTCCTTCTATTATTTTGTATTTTCAATAAGTTATACCGAAAATGAAGATCTTGCGTTCACGTTAACATTATTTGCAAATTTTGTCAAGGAAAACTTTTGGTTTCAAAAAACTAAATAAATTAAGTATGTAGGGACAATCTAGGGAAAAGTATCTTTTCGAAATATAGAGAGGGATGAAATAGGGAAACACACTTTTCCCGAATTCAAAAGGATTTATCAGACTTTTTAAAGGATGGAACGGATCACTTAGTGGACTTTCTTCTCGTAGCTTGCCCAGTAGGGATCCCTCAATCCCTTTTTGTGAATCTTTCCAGAACCGGTCCTTGGAAGGGCGTCAATGAAATCGATCGATTTGGGTGCTTTGTAATGGGCCATCTTCTCCTTGCAAAACTGGATGATCTCCTGTTCTGTGGCATTCTGGCCGGTTTTCAGGACCACAATCCCTTTGACCGCCTCACCCCATTTTGCATCCGGAACTCCGATCACCGCACACTCTAAGATGGCGGGATGCCTATAGAGGACATTTTCAATCTCGGTGGAATAGACATTCTCTCCACCTGTCAGGATCATGTCTTTCTTTCGATCGACAATGGTGACATAACCCTCTTCATCCATCACCGCCATATCGCCTGTATGGAGCCAACCGTTCTTAATTGACTTTGCCGTCTCCTCTGGCAATTTCCAGTACCCCTTGGTCACAATATCCCCTCGGACAATGATCTCCCCCACCTCTTTTTCATCTTTCTTGATCTCTCCTCCCCGATCATTGACCACTTTCAGCTCTACACCCAAGAACTCTCTTCCTGTTTTACACTTGAACCGGAGCCGATCCTCATAAGGGAGTTTATCTAAGTGTTCTTTCAGAATGGAGAGGGTCAAGTAGGGGCTTGTTTCCGTCATTCCGTAAGTCTGGATATAGTCGCACTTGAAGGTTTCGACAATTTTACGAACCACCTCCGGGGCAATGGGAGCTCCCCCGCTCAGGAGGACTCGCAGACTGCGGTAATCGTACTTTCCCACCTCTGGATGGTTGACCATCAGGTTGAGCATGGTAGGAATCAGGTTAGTCAGGGTCACTCGCTCCTGTTCGATGGCCTCCAGAACGACCTTCGGTTGGAACTCTCTGACCATCACGTGGGTTCCTCCAACCCATGTGATGGCCCAGGTCGCCCAGGCATCGGCGAGATGGAAAAGAGGTGCCACATGAATCCATACATCCCTGTCGGTGAGATGGATCTCAGCGATGGTCCCCAGGGCATGGGCTGTCACATTCTTATGAGATAACATCACTCCCTTCGGCCGACCCGTGGTGCCGCTCGTATAATAGATTTGAGCGATGTCTTCATCCGAAATGGAAGGCTTTGTAAATTCGTCCGAAACGGCCTGACTCAAAGCAGTTTCATAAATGAGATCGAGAGGTCCTTTCCCTACCCTTTCTTTCCCGGTCCAAAGGATCTTTTCGATCTTCGGAATCTCCCCTCTGATCGCATCGATCTTATCCTGAAACACAGGATCGACGATCAATATCTTCGACTCCGAATCGTGGAGGATGAAGGCAATCTCCCCAGGGGAGAGGCGAATGTTAATGGGAACGGAAATGGCGCCCATCTGAGCAATGCCGTAGTAGGCCTCCAGGAAGGTGTGGCAATTGGGGTGGAGGACGGCCACCTTATCATCCTTCCTTACCCCCCATTTTTTTAAACAATGAGAGAGCCGGTTGACCCGCTCGTAGAACTCCTGGTAGGTCCACCGCTCTCCTCCACAGACGATCGCCCGCTTCTCTGGAAAAAACTTCTTGGCCTTGAGTAAGGTCTCGGTGAGAATCATCCTTCTACTCTTCCTCGCTCTTGGTCAAGTCTTCGAATCGAATATCGAGTCCCAGGATCCCCTTGATCTCCCCAGATTCATCCCGGATGAGACCTGAGACGGTGATGCAGAGAACTCCCGTATGCTTTGACGAGTAGGGGTTGGTAACGTGAATCTTCCCGTCCTTCAATGGCTCGATGAACCAGGGGCGGTTCGAGTAATTTTCTCCCTGCGGTATATTGTCATATTTGGATTGATCGATTGGCTGAACGATCGTCCGTGTGATCTTCATCCCATGAACATCGACCACATAGACGTACTGCAGGTACGGATATTCGTCCTGGAGAGATCGTAAAATGGGCTCAATCTTTTTCGAATCCATCGACTTCAGCTCAGACTTCTCAATCACCCTCTCAACAATGTGAGCCGCCATCTCATAAGCCCTTGCCTTGAGCCTGTCAAATTCTGAGACGAAATACTCGGGAAGGTATTTTCGGGTGATCTTTTCCATCTCCGGGTCTGACAGGGACGTCGCCCTTCCCTCCTCGTACTGCTTGCCCACCCACTTATTGATCTTCGCCACCCCCGGATGGGTCTTCTCGACCCGGTCCTTACCCGTTAAAGCGAAGTGAGAATTGATCCACTGGGCAATTCCCGCCAACCCGGATTTGTCGTTCACGGAGATGGAGATCGGTCGATTCAGAATCTTGGCCGTGTTGAAAATATTGTAGATCTCCTCGTTCTTCAGAATGCCATCGGCATGGATACCAGCACTCGTCGCATTGAAACCCGAACCCACGAAGGGCATATTCGAAGCAATATGAACGCCGATCGCTCGTTCGTAGTAATTTCGGATCTCGGTGATCATGGTGGGATCGATGCCGTTGTCATGACCCATCAGGCTGATATATTCGATGATCAACCCCTCGATGGGTGAATTTCCCGTCCTTTCCCCGAACCCAAGGAGCGTGCCATTCGCAGCCGCGCAGCCATGGAGCCATGCGGTCGTGGCGTTGATGAATCCCTTATGGAAATCGTTGTGACCATGCCACTCCAAGTACTCAGAGGGAACACCTGCATCATCGATCATGGCCCGAATCATCTTAGGAACCGCGCGGGGAAGGGCCGCTCCTGAATAGGGCACCCCGAGGCCCAACGTGTCGCAGAGTCGGATTTTGACAGGAAGTTTGGCCTCCTCAGAGAGACGCATGATATCCTGAGCAAAGGGAACACAGAACCCATAGATATCGGCTCGCGTAACGTCTTCAAAATGGCACCGAGGAATGATGCCAAGGTCTAGCGCGGCAGAGACAATGGAGAGATACTCCCGCAGGACTACTCTTCGGTTCTTCTTCAGCTTCAGGAAGATATGATAATCTGAAACAGAGGTGAGGATGCCCGTCTCTTTTAACCCCATCTCCTTCACCAACTTGAAATCTTCCTTGACGGCACGGATCCAGCCCGTAATCTCCGGGTAGCGGTAGCCCCTCTCCTGACAACCCCTCACTGCCTCTTTGTCCTTCTCACTGTAAACAAAGAATTCACATTGCCGGATCACGCCATTGGGGCCTCCAAGGCGATGGAGCATTTCGTAGAGGCTGACGATCTGCTCCACCGTATAAGGGGGCCTGGCCTGTTGTCCATCCCGAAAGGTGGTATCGGTAATAAAGATCTCATCGGGGGGATCAATGAAGACAAACTTATTGTCGAATTCTACCCGGCAAACCTCTTCGTAAGGAAAGATACTCCGATAGAGGTTTGGCTCCTGGATATCCAGGAGAGGGTATTGCTCGATCGAGGACCTGCCTTGAAAGGCCTTCTTCCGGGTAATGGTCATGTTTTCTCCTCGAAAATATCTTTTTGTAGGGCGGGCCTTTAGGCCCGCTTACTGCAAGGCTAAAGCCTTGCCCGACAAAATGTAAACTATTTTCACCGTTCAGTCGAACTAAGCTTTTATCTCTTTTATCTTAATCCACAGCTCATCCAGTTGCTTGGGATCTACTTTCGAGGGTGCGTCCGTCATGAGATCGGTCGCCTTCTGGGTCTTCGGGAAGGCAATGACATCCCTGATGGACTCCGAATGGCTGAGGATCATGATGAGCCGGTCGAATCCAAAGGCAATCCCGCCATGAGGAGGAGTTCCGTACTGGAGCGCTTCCAGTAAAAACCCGAATCTCTCCCTGGCCTCTTCCTCTCCCATCCCCAATTTTTCAAAGACGAGGGATTGGACCTCCCTCAGATGATTCCGGATGCTCCCGCCTCCAATCTCAGATCCATTCAAGACAAGATCATAAGCCTTAGCCTTCACCTGTTCCGGATGGACCTGCAATGTCTCAATATCTTCATCCTTGGGAGCGGTGAAGGGGTGATGGACCGCACCAAAACGTTTTTCTGTCTCATCGTACTCCAGAAGAGGAAAATCTAAAATCCATACAAATCGATAAGCGTCCGAAGCGATGAGTCCCAACTTCTGGCCGAGATGAAGGCGAAGATTGGCCAGGGATTGATTGACCACTTTCGAAGGGCCGGCCATGAAGAGAAGGAGATCATTCTCCGCGACCTCAAGAATCTCCTCCACTTTTTTTCTCTCCTCATCGCTGATCGACTTCTGAATTGCCGACTGCCATCCATTCGGACTAACCTTCGCCGAGATCAACCCTTTGGCCCCATAGGCATAGACAACGGGATTGAGATCGTCGATCTCTTTCCGCGAAAAAGTGCTTCCTCCTTTGACATTGATGGCTTTGATTATCTCTCCCCTCTCGATCGCCTCCTTGAAGATCCTGAAAGAAGAATGCTTTAGGATGGAGGTCACATCCCTCAGCTCCATTCCAAATCGGATGTCCGGCTTGTCCACACCATAGCGGCTCATCGCTTCTTCATAGGTCAGATGGGGAAAGGGCGTCTCCAGTTCCACCCCTAAAATCGTCTTGAAGATATGGATCATCAGACCTTCCATCGTTCTCTGAATATCTTCCACGGTGACAAAAGACATCTCCACATCGATCTGGGTAAATTCCGGTTGTCGATCCGAGCGGAGGTCCTCGTCCCGGAAACAACGGACAATCTGAAAGTACCGGTCAAATCCCGAGATCATCAGGATCTGTTTAAAAAGTTGAGGGGACTGCGGCAAGGCGTAAAAATGACCGGGATTGACTCTGCTAGGAACCAAATAATCTCTCGCCCCCTCGGGAGTGCTCTTGGTGAGCATGGGTGTCTCGATCTCCAGAAATCCAAGAGAGTCAAAGTAATGTCGCACCTCTTTCGCCACACGGTGCCGGAGGATCAGATTCTGTTGGAGCCTTGGCCTTCTAAGGTCTAAATATCGATACTGGAGGCGCACATTCTCTGCCACCTCCTCGTCATCTTCGATCAAAAAGGGTGGATTTTTAGAGGGATTAAGGATCTTTAACTCTTGGGCGATGACCTCGATCTCTCCGGTCTTCAATTTGGGGTTCCATGTGCCTTCCGGCCGGGTCACTACCTTCCCTTTCACCCCCACGACAAATTCACTTCGAAGGGATTGGGCCTTCTCGTGGGCCTCTCGATTCAATTCGGGATTGAAGACCACCTGGACGATCCCCTGCCTGTCCCGCAGTTCAACGAAAATGAGTCCACCCAGGTCTCTTCTTCGCTGGACCCATCCCAGAAGGGTCACCTCTCGATCCACATCCTTTCGTCGCAGATCACCACAGTAATCTGTTCTCTTGAGATCTTCCAGAAGATCGATCATCACCGTAGTCCTGTAGTCTCGTCGTCCTATTGTCTGATAGTCCCGTAGCCTAATTTTCTTGAATTCACTATGAGACTACGAGACAAAGAGGCTATTCGACTGGAATCGTATCTTAACTGAATTCCCTTGGCTGGTCAAGGAATTAGAGGACTCTGCAGATGAACCCTTTCAGATATTCACCTTCGGGATGGCAGAGATTGACCGGGTGATCCATGGGATGTCCTCTCCGACCCAGAAGCTCGACTTTCCTCCCTCCATCCACTGAGGCAGAGAAGATGATCTTCTGAAAAAGATCCCAGCTCACATGATGGGAGCAACAGAAGGTGAAAAGAAAGCCCCCTCCTCTTAACAAACGGAGGGCCTGGAGATTGAGATCTTTATATCCCCTTGAGGCACCTGAAAGGTGTCCCTTTCTTTTTGCAAAAGGAGGAGGATCAAGAATGACGATATCATACCCGGGTTCGAGGCTTCTCAAAACCTCAAAGGCATCCCCCCGTATGAATCGATGAGGAATCTGTCCCAGGGGGTTCAGGTGGAAATGTTCTTCTGCTCTTTTCAAAGCCTCCTCAGAGGAATCGACCAGGGTCACTTCTTCTGCACCTCCCAACCCCGCATAAATTGAAAAAGCCCCGGTATAGGAGAAACAATCTAGAACCTTACTCCCCCGAGACAGGTTCTTCAGGTCAGACCGATTCTCCCTTTGGTCGAGATAGAATCCGGTCTTCTGTCCACCTTTCACATCAACCTGAAAATGACAACCAACCTCCTCTATCTCAATTCGATCGGAAACCTCCCTCCCAAAGAGAAGACCGGTAACCTCCGGCAGATCCTCTTGTCTTCGGGTGGCAACATCACTCCTTTCGTAGATGGATCGGGGTTTGAATTCACTGACCAGGAGATCGACGAAAGACCCTTTGAGCCGCTCCACTCCAGCGGTTAAAGACTGAATCACCAGGGTCTCTCCGTAACGGTCCACGATCAGTCCCGGAAGGAAGTCTCCTTCGCCATTGACGATTCGATAGGCATTCGTCTTCCCTTTGAGAAAGGTTTCTCTCAATCGAGCAGCTCTTGAAATCCGTTCTCTAAAAAAAGGGATATCGACCGGCTCCTTCTTCTGAGTCAACAGACGAAGGATGATCTGGGAGGCTGGGTTGAGATGTCCCGCCCCGAGGAATTGACCTTCTTTTGAGTAGACCTCTCCAAGGTCACCGGGGGATACCTCTCCTTCGATTTTCGCTACGGCCCCTGAAAAGACCCAGGGATGTCCCCTCAGGAGCGGTTTCTCTTTGCCTTTCTTCAAGATGATCCTCGGAAAATTTCGCATCACTCTTTGGTCGTAAATTATTAATGTCCAATCTCAAATGTCAAATCAAGGCCAAAATCCAAATGCCAACTAATTCCTTAACATTTGTCATTTGGATTTCATTTGAACTTTGGGCTTTGGCCGGCACGTGCCCCGTCCCGCTCTAGTGGGATAGGCGGGGTCAAGGGGCACAATATAAATGAAATTTCCTTTCCGGGAAGCCCCGCTGTGGGCGGGGAGCTTCAAATTTGACATTGCTACAAGTGATGAGTGGATGGAATCGATTTGGATGGAGTTGGGAAACATCGAAAGGGAAACATGGTCACGGCTTCCGTTGAAGAGCCCTTTCGAGCAGGTTCCCGATGAATTCGGTATAGGTCATCCCCTGAACCTTGATGGCTCGGGCCATTCCGGATTGAGGAGAGATGTCCGGGTTTGGATTCACCTCCAAGACAAAGGCTTTCCCATTTGGGTCGAGGCGCATGTCCACCCGGGCATAATCCTGGCATCCAAAGAGTTTAAAGACCTTGAGCGCAATGTGTTCAATCCTCTTCTGCGCCACCGGCTCCAATCGTGCGGGGCAAACCGGTTTCGATTTCTGATATTCAGGGCTCTCGGCCTCCCACTTAGCCTCATATCCGCAGATCTTCGGAACGCCTTCAGGAAACTCGGAATAATCGATTTCAGAGATGGGAAGAACCTCCACTTTCCCGTCGGTCTCTAATAACCCTACATTTAACTCTCTGCCCTCGATGAACTCCTCTACCAACGCCGGCTGCTGGTACCTCTCAACCACGTATCGAATCTGCCTGCTCAGAGCCTCATCGTCATACACCACGCTCTCCTTCGAAATTCCGAGGCTCCCGTCTTCATGAAGGGGCTTAACGATCATGGGGAAGCTATTTCCCCCAATAGGGTTCACCCCCCGGTCGAAAATTTTATACCGGGGAGTGGGGATGCCTTGCGATTGGAGGATGTCCTTCACCTTCCCCTTATCCAGACACAATCCCAGAGTAAGTGGAGAGGATCCGGTATAGGGAATCCGGAAGAGGTCCAGTAGTGCAGGGATATTCATCTCCCAGCAGGAATTTCCATAGACGCTCTCACAAAGGTTGAAGACCACATCGGGGCGGATCTCCTTTAGCCAGTGGATCACGGTGAGGATTTCATCTCGAACGGCCATGACATAGCCCTGATGACCAAGGGATCGAAGCGCCTCCTCTACCGCTCCGATCTCCTCGAGGATGGCATCCTCAGCCAGCATATCTTTTGCCTCTCCTTTCTCCAACCGTTCAAGGAGATTGTACAAGACGACGACTTTTAACATGGACCGTTTATCCTCTGTTCCCTGAACCCTGTCAGGTTCGGGGCTGCGCCCCAAACCATGTGAGGTTCAGGGCATAGCCGTGAATCCTACGTGGTTCATGGCCGTGCCATGAATCCTACGTGGTTCATGGTTACGCCATCACTTTCTTCGAGGCAGTTTTCTCCTCCCCATTCGACTTGACCTTTTTGAATTCGATGATATTGGGCTCCGGATACTCAAAGACTTGCCCCTCATAATTTCTTAAGATGAGCTTCCCCTTCTCTTTCGAAATCACATAGTCGGGTTCCACAGGGATCTTCCCGCCCCCACCGGGCGCATCAATGACATAAGTGGGGATGGCGTAGCCCGTGGTATGGCCTCGCAATTTCTCGATGATCTGGATCCCCGTGGCCACAGAGGTCCGGAAATGCTCCGTTCCCGTGGCAAGGTCACATTGGTAGATATAGTATGGACGGACCCGAATCTTGAGGAGTTCGTGAACCAGTTTCTTCATAACATTAGGCTTGTCGTTAATGCCCTTGAGAAGAACGGTCTGGCTCCCCAAAGGAATGCCCCCGTCGGCCAGTTCGTTACACGCCCTCCTCACCGCATCGGTGATTTCCTTGGGATGGGTAAAATGGATGGAGATCATCAAGGGATGATATTTCTTCAACATCCTGACCAAACCCACTGTAATCCTCTGGGGCAGTGTCACCGGAGCCCTCGTCCCGATTCGGAGGAGTTCAATATGAGGAATCATTCTTAGGCGGCTCAAGATCTCCTCCAGCCTCTCATTTTCCAAGAGGAGCGGATCTCCTCCGGAGAGAAGGACATCTCGAACCTTTTTATGGGTTTTCAAATATTTCAGGACTTCCTCAAAATTGCCCTGGGTGATGGGCCGCTCATTACTTCCCACCAATCGTCTTCGGGTGCAGTATCTGCAATAGGTGGCACACTGATCGGTAACGAGCAGGAGAACCCTATCAGGATAGCGATGGACGAGGCCTGAAACAGGAGAATTTTTGTCCTCTCCACAGGGGTCCACCATATCATTTTTCGAAAGATGGCATTCCTCAATCCGGGGAACGGCCTGTCTTCGAATGGGACAGTTGGGATTGCTTGGATCCATAAGGCTCACGAAGTACGGGGTGACGGCTAATGCCAGTCTTCCTTTCGACTGTTTGATCCCCTCGATCTCCTCAGGGATGAGCTGAAGGATCTCTTGCAGATGTTCCAATTTGGTCACCCGATGGCGAAGTTGCCACCTCCAATCATTCCATTCCTTCTCGGAAATCCCTTTCCACGCCGAAGGAATGGATTCTTTAACCTCTTCCACCTTCCTTTCTTCTTCCCGAGTGGGAAACAATACAAGTTGCGACTTCTTTTCTGTCCCTCTCAGCGGGACAGGGACACTAGAGTCCGAAGCAAGCTCCATTTTCACTCCTTCCCGCATACCCGCTCTGGCCAGCCTTTTTAGGAAATAAAAAAGGAGATATCACTCGATACCTCCTCTTACGAGATTATGTAAAGGCTCTCTTTTTTGAAGAGCAAGCATGCACCTTTTTTTCTGTTTACGTTGACGGATAATGTTGACCTCCCCTTAAGAAATGTCTTCACTTATGTTGGCGCCCCCCCCCGTCCTATTAAGAGGAGGCGCCAACTCCTCGGCACAATCATGGCCTGCTCACAATCCACACTACTTTTTGGGTGGGGCAGCAGGCGCTGCGGGCGCAGGTGTGGCTGCCGGTGCAGCGGGAGCCGGTGTGGCTGCCGGTGCAGCGGGAGCCGGTGCCTCAGCAGGTTTCACCTGCTCCTTGGCGGCTGGTTTCTCGGGTGCTTTGGGTTTGCATGCCATTCCCATGGCAGCTAAATTAATCACCAAAACCAGTGCGAGCAAGAGCAAAATCCATTTCTTCATGTACCTTCACCTCCTTTCTGATTGGTTCGGGACCCCTCCCCTTTTTCTACCCGATGGAAGAGCCTTCACGCCATCGGGGAATGAGATCTTTCGAATCGCCCGCCTCAACATTCTCGGATCAACGGGCTTCTTAACAATATGCTGAATCCCCATCTTTTTCAGTCGGGGGGCAATTTCATCTGTGATCGAAGGGCTCATGAGAATGAAGCGATCGCCCCATCTCTTCAGAAAAGGGGGCTTTCTCTCCAACATCTCCATCTCCACATCGCCTAAGATCACCCCTCCTCGAATCTCTTTTTCCCTTCCCTCCAGTTGCGAAAAATCCTCAATCTCCACTACCTGGAATCCATATTTTTGAAGGATCTTATTTAAGCTAAGCCGAACGAATTCATCCCTATCAATGACAAATGCCCATTTCACCTTCTCGTTCATAAACAATCAGTAGTAACAAATTTCGTGCCAATCTTCTTTATGAACGAAAATAATAACATTTTAAAGAAATCTAATAATATCAAAAGGTTAAATTTATATTGTCTCTATCATCCCCTTTCTATATATAGATATATAAGAATCAAGTGTGAAAAATTGCCCTTCAATTTTTGCAAAAATGAGACAAAATGCCCTCCTCTTTCTCTCTTTTTTCAATTTTAATGACTTTTGGCCACCCTTTCTCTTTCTTCGGACCAAGCCTAAGAGAGACGAATATTTAATCATGCAGGAAAGGGCTCGTCTTTTCCTTCCATCTTCCGGTGAATGGTCCGGACATTGATTCCCAATAACTCAGCTGCCCTGCGTTTATTTCCTTTGGTCGCTTTCAGAGTTTGAATCAATAATTCCTTTTCCACTTCCTCAAGGCGTGTCCCGATCTTGATCGAAATCACCTCAGGCTTCTCCTTATACTCACGGATCTCTGGCGGAAGATGGGGAAGATCGATCACCTCAGGGCTATGGATCACCAATATCGATTCGATCGCATTCTCCAATTCCCTCACATTTCCGCTCCACTCATAATCCATCAGGAGGCTCATCGCCCTCTGTGAAATTCCCTTCACCTTCATCTTATATTTTTGATTGAATTTATCAATAAAAAAATTGATCAAGAAAGGAATATCCTCCTTTCGTTCCCTCAAAGGAGGCAATTTGATATTGACCACATTCAATCGATAATAGAGATCTTCTCGAAACACTCCGTCCTTAACCGCCTCTTGAAGATCTCGGTTGCTTGCAGCAATAAGGCGGATGTTGACCTGGATGGTTTTATTCCCGCCGACCCTTTCAAATTCACCCTCCTGAAGGACCCGTAATAGTTTGATTTGAGTGGAGAGCGGGATATCCTCTACCTCATCCAAAAAGAGGGTTCCGGGGTGGGCCATTTCAAATCGTCCTTTTCGTGAAGCGATCGCCCCGGTGAAGGATCCTCTCTCATGACCGAAAAGTTCACTTTCGATGATCCCCTCGCTCAAGGACGCGCAGTTCACTTTGACGAATGGCAAGGACGCCCGGGGGCTCTTGTAATGGATGGCATTCGCGATGAGCTCTTTTCCTGTTCCGCTTTCGCCAATGATGAGGACAGAGCTATCGTAAGGGGCAATGTGCTGGATGAGTTCGAAGATCTTCACCATCTTCTCGCTTCTTCCGATAATATTTTTGAGATGAAATTTGTCCTCCAATTTGGAACGCAGATCCCGGTTCTGAAGGACCAGGGTCTGTTTTTCCAGGGCCCTCTCCACCACCAGAGAAATCACC
>Ga0209253_10002453_pt1 | contig 16426 bp, 10 predicted proteins | sample FrelakmetBRP12BR_FD_187145 | JGI IMG/M metagenome (GOLD analysis project Ga0209253, IMG submission 187145) | Freshwater lake sediment microbial communities from the University of Notre Dame, USA, for methane emissions studies - BRP12 BR (SPAdes)... | ecosystem: Environmental > Aquatic >...
GGCGGCAGGTCGGGCAAAACGAGGCCGCGGCGCGCGGCCTCGTCGGCCGCCAGCACGCCGGCGCCGCCGCCGTTGGTCACGATCGCCACGCGGCGGCCGCGCGGCAGCGGCAGATGCGCCAGGGCGAGAGCCAGGTCCAGCGCCTCATCGGTCGCCGTGCAGGTGACCACGCCGGCCTGCCGGGCCGCCGCCTCGTAGACGGCGGCCGAGCCCGCCATGGCGCCGGTGTGCGAGGCGGCGGCCCTGCCGCCGACCTCGGTGAGACCGCCACGCACCACGACGACCGGTTTGACGGCTGCCGCCCGCGTCGTGACGTCAAGGAAGCGGCGCCCATCGTCGATGCCTTCCACGTACATCAGAACGCACTCGGTGCGCTCGTCGGTGCGCAGGTAGTCGAGCACGTCGATGACGCTCACCTGGGCCTCGTTGCCGACGCTGAGGAACTTGTCGATGCCGATGGCGCGCCGCTCGGACGCCTTGACGATCTGCACGCCCAGGTTGCCCGACTGCGAGACCAGGCTCAGTCGGCCCTGCTGCGGGTGCAGCGTGATGAAGCCGGTGCCGTGCAGCCGCGTCTCGTTGGAGATCACGCCCATGCAGTTGGGGCCGATCACCGTGATCCCCAGCTCGGCGGCCGCATCCGCCATCTCCCGCTCCGCCTGCCGGCCCTGATCGCCGGTCTCCGAGAACCCGGCGGCCACGGCCACGGCGGCCGGCACGCCGCGTCGCGCGCACTGCTCAAGGACCGACGTGACCCGCTCGCCACTGACGGCGAGAAGCGCCAGATCGGGCGCTTCGGGCAGCTCCTCGACGCTCGTGTACACAGGGAGGCCGAAGTACGTCCCGCCGCGCGGGTTCACCGCGTAGACCGGACCCTCGAAGCCGCCGTCCAGGATGTTCTTCAGTGCCGAGCCGCCCCACTTCACGACGTCGTCGGAGGCGCCCACCACGGCGACCGATCTGGGGGCGCACACGGCCCGCAGGTCGGGCCGGAAGTCGCGACGCGGCGCAGAGGCGGGCGCGGTGGCGGCCGATGCGGCACCCGCGAGGACCACCAGAGCGTCGGCCGCCACCGGACGATCACCGGCGATGATGAGCGGGTTGAGGTCGATCTCGGCGACCTCTGGGTGGTCTGCGGCGATGCGGGCTACGGCCAGCACCACGTCGGCCAGCTTGGCGCGGTCGACGGCCGGCTGGCCGCGAAACGCTCCCAGGAGCCGCTTCGAGCGGATGAGCTCGAAGAGCTCGTCGACATCGCGCTCGTCGAGAGGGGGGATCGCGAGCGCGATGTCGCCGAGCACCTCGGTCATGACGCCGCCCAGACCGAAGGCCACCACAGGACCGAAGGCGGCGTCGCGCTTCATGCCCACCATGAGCTCGCGGCCGCCGCTCACCATCTCCTCGACGAGCACCGCCTCCAGCGCGGCGCCGGCCCGCTCCGCGAGATCGCCGTAGGCGGCGGCGACCTCATCGGGCCCGCGGCGGTCGAGGAGCACCAGCCCCGCCTCGGTCTTGTGGTGGATGCCCTCGCCCACGGCCTTGAGCGCCACCGCGCCGTCGACCGACGCGGCAAGCGCGACCGCCTCGGCCTCCGAGCGCGCAAGGCCGCCCTCAGGCACCGGGACGCCGTAGGCGGCCAGCAGGCATTTGGCCTCATGCTCGTCGAGCGCGGTGCGCCCCGCCGCCAACGCCGCAGCAACGATGGCGGATGCTTCCGTTGGTTCCCGTGTCGCACTCTGCATGGTCGCTCCCCAGCCGCGCCCGGATCGCTCCCTCGTCGTGTCTGGGCGCAATCGACCGGCGCAGCGCCGCCTACGAGGCCGTCAGGACGATCTCCCCGAGATCCACATCCGTCTGCGTCTTGACGTCGATCCGCCGCAGCACGTACCCGGGGTGGCTGACCGTGACCCGGTAGGCCGCGTTCCTGGCGAGGCCCTCGAACTCGAACTGGCCGAAGACATCCGACGTCGTCTCCGCGCGCACGCCCTCGCCCTCGAGCACGACCTTGACGCCCTGTGCGCAGGCGTCGTCGGCGTCATCGAGCACGACCTCGCCGGCCACGAAGCGCCTGGGGATGCCATGGTACAGCACGAGCGGCGAGCACCCGTACTCCGGGTGCAGCACCTCGGTCTCGAGGGCCGCCAGTCGCCGGGAGATCTCGGACTGCGGGTCGTCGAGGTCGCCGAAGACCATGGCGCCGGTGGGGCAGGCCTCGGAGCACCGGGGCTGCTTGTCGCCGGCGTCGAGCCGGTGGGCGCACAGGGCGCACTTCTGCGGGATCTCGAGCTCCGCGTTCCAGAACACGACCCGGTAGGGGCACGCCTGCACGATCTGCCGCTGCCCCTTGGCCTTGACCGGGTCGATGATCACGACGCCGTCGTCGCGCCGGTAGACGGCGTCGTCCTGGGCGACCTGCATGCACGGGGCGTCCGCGCAGTGCTGGCACGGGATTGGGACGTAGTCGAGCTTGGGGCGAGGGTAGGCGCCGCGCTCGATCTCCTTGATCTGCATCCAGAACTGGCCGTGGGCGGGCTGGGGGGCGGAGTAGGGCGCGTAGTCGTTGCCGTAGTGCTCGTCACGGCACGCCATGAAGCAGTTGTGACAGCCGCTGCACCTGGTGACATCGATCAGCATGCTCAGTCGCGTCATCTTGTCAGCCCTCCCACTTCTCGACGTCGATGAGGCACGAGTTGGGCGTCATGCCGGGGGCGTTCCTGCTGAGCATCCGCGAGGGCGTGAGGATGTTCACGCACCCGCCCTTGTCGATCGCGCCGGCGTTGCCGGGGAGCAGCGGATCGTAGTTGGCCGACGAAGCGTAGCTGTGCACCACGCCGGGGCGCACGCGCCCGGTGACGACCGCGCAGCAGAGCACCGACCCGCGGTCGTTGTAGAGGCGGACGATGTCGCCGTTGCGGACGCCCCGCGCCTCGGCGTCGTCCGGGTGGATCCTTGCCGGCCACCACGCGTAGCCGTCCTTCTTGATACGGTGGACGGGGATGTCGTCGAGCCAGTCGGTGTGCTTGTCGTAGTGGCAGTGGAAGCTGAAGCGCGGGTGCGGCGACAGCAGCTGCAGCGGGTAGCGGTCGTAGCCCTCGGAGAGATAGCCCTCCCAGCTGCGGATGTACTTGGGATGGACCGGCCGCTCCTCGTCGTCGGGGAAGTGAGCCTTGAGGCTCTCGGAGGAGAACTCGATCTTGCCGCTGTAGGTGCCGAGCTCGTGCGCCTTGTCGGTGCCGCGCTTGGGGTTCATGAGGTCGGGGGTGTCGCACTCGCGGCCCTCGGCGAACCAGCGCATCATGGGCGTCGGCTTGTAGTCCTCGGGAGCGTTGATGATGTGGTAGCCCTTGCGGTCGAAGGTCTCCCAGTCGACGAGCTTGGGCAGGTCCGACGCCTCGAAGAACAGCTTGACCCAGTCGAGCTCCGTCTTGCCGCCGTCGGTGAACTCGTCATAGAGACCTAGCCGCTCCGAGAGGTCGGCGAAGATCTGATAGTCCGACCTGGACTCCCACAGCGGCTCGATGCACTTCTTCTCCCGCACGATGACGCGGAAGTTGTTGCCCGTGTGCGAGTTCGTCGTGTAGCCCCCACAGGCCGCGAACTCGCCGACGTCGTCGCGCTCGAAGTTGGTGCACGCGGGCAGGATCACGTCGGCCATCCGGGTCTCGCTGTTGTACCAGATGTCCTGATTGACCACGAACTCGAGCTTGGGGCTCTGGTACATGCGCACCCACTTCGACGTGTCCGACATGGTGCCCATGAAGGAGCCGCCGTAGCGGTAGAAGAGCTTGATCTCCGAGCACCCCTCGGCTGGGTACACGAAGTGCTCGAACTGCTGCTCGAGCGACTGCCCGCAGAAGCCGGCCCCGTACCAGCTCACCGGCGGGTCGAGGATGGCGTCCGGCACCGTGAGCCGCCACAGGCGCTGCTTCGTCGGGTTGACCGGGATGAAGTCGGCCACCAGCTTCGACAGCGAGATGCGGCCCATGGGGTCGGCGTAGGCCGGGAACCAGGTCTCGAAGTCGGTCGGCGCGCCCATGGCGGTGCCCCAGATGCTGCGGCCGGGCTTGCCCAGCCCCTGCATGGCCTGCAGCAGGACCATCATGCGCGCCCACTCGGTGCCGTAGGCGGTGCGGCAGGCGCCGCCTTCGCCGCCACGCGCACCACCCGAGAGGATGGTGCGCCTGGCGGCCCACTCGCGCGCCAGGGTGCGGATAACGCGGGCTTGCACGTCGCACTCCTCGGCCGCCCACTCCGGGGTCTTGGGCACGCCGTCGGTCTCGCCGAGCACGTAGGGCTTGAACTCGTCGAAGCCGATGGTGCGCTCGGCGACGTACTTCTTGTCGTAGGTGTCCTCGGTGATCCACACGTAGGCGATCGCCATGGCCAGCGCCGCGTCGGTGCCCATGCGCGGGGCGATCCACTTGGCCTTGTCGAAGATGGCGTTCGTGTAGTTGTGGAAGGGGTCGATGAACACCATCTGGACGCCCTTCTCCTTGAGCCAGGTGCGCCACAGTGCCGACTCCTGGCCCGAGTACGTGCCGCGGGTGGAGTCGGGGTCGTTGGACCAGAGGACGATCATCTCGGCGTTCTGGAGCGCGTCCTCGAGCTGGTCGAAGGGCTCGGGCATGCCGAGACGCCAGTAGAAGCCGTAGCTGTGCGTGGCGCCCCAGTGCCAGCCCTCCCAGCTGTCGGGGTTGTCGAGCACGGGCGTGTACTCGAGAAGGTTCATGAAGCGCGAGAACGGCCCCATCTTGTAGCCGACGATGCCCCAGTTGTGGTGCGAGGAGGTGAGGCCGCTGATCGCCGATCCGCCGTAGGTGTCCTTCACCCGCCTGATCTCGCCGGAGACGACGTCGAGCGCCTCGTCCCAGGAGATGCGCACGTAGGGCGACTTGCCACGGTTCTGGGGGTTCCGCGCGCCGTTCGGGTCGAAGTCGGCGCGCTTCATCGGGTACCTGATGCGCTCGTCGGAATAGAGGCGCCGGCGCTCGGCGTGCGCCATCGGCGCCAGGTTGAACTTCTTGGGCGGGGAGTACTTCACGCCGTCGGCCTCGATGGTCCAGGGCCTGAAGTCGGCCTCGTCTGCGACGAGCGGACGAATGCGCACCACCTCGCCGTCCTTGACGTAGACCGACACGGGCCCACAGTTGGTGCAGTTCGTGAACACCTGCTCGGTCATGCTCTGACCCCCTTACGGCCGTCGATAGCTGCGCGGACCGAGTCACTGTCAGATGAAGATCGCCGCACCCGAAGGGCCGCCGGGCTGCCGGCCCTGTCCGCCTGCGGCTCGCGAAATGCCAGAGGCGCCCCCTTGCGCGCACACAATATCGTGATATCGTGCAGTAGCAGCGCGCATATCGTAGGCAGTCCGAGCGCACTAATCAAGCAGTGACGTCGACGCCCGCCTCGTCCGCGCTTTGGACGGGGACGAGTCCATGGCAAGGGGGGCCATGGCAGCGACCAAGGAATCGCGACGCCAACGCGAGACAGACCTGATCGACCAGGCGCCTGACTGCGCCAAGGAGCGCGATCCCCTCTCCGTGCGCGCGCTCGCACGGGGCCTCTCCATCCTCGGCCTCTTCGACGTCGACCACCGCGAGTGGACCATCGACCAGATGGCCGAACAGACGGGGCTCCTGCGCATGACCGCGTACCGCATGATCCGCACGCTGGAGTCGACGGGATTCCTGGTCCGCGACCCCGCGACCAACCGCTACCACCTCGGCCCCTCCGTCCTCGCCATGACCTACGTCTCCGAGGACCACTCCGAGTTCGTCACCCTGGCACGACCGTTCATGGAGGCCCTGGTGGAGCGCACTGGCGAGTCGGTCACCCTGGCGGTCGAAGTCGACGGCGCCCCCGTCTGCGTCGACATCATCGACACGACGCGGCCCTTCAAGCGGCAGACCGCCCGCGGCCGGGTCATCGGCGACCTGGCCTCCGTGCACGGCAAGATCTTCGCCGCCTTCAAGCCGGCGGAAGAGAAGGCGGCGATCCTCGCCGGTCCTCACCCGAAGCTGACGCCGTACACGGTCACCGACCCGCAGGCCATCGCGGAGGAGCTCGACCAGGTCGCGCGCGAAGGCGTGGCCTACGACGTGGAGGGGCTCTACCTCAGCACTTGCGCGGTCGGCTCCCCGGTCCACGACCAGATGGGGGAGGTGGTCGCGGCCATGTCCGTGGTGATGCCCACGGGCCGGTTCGGCCCCGAAGAGCGCAAGCGATGCGCCGAGGCCGTGGAGAGCATAGCGGGGTCGCTCTCGGCTTACCTTGGCTGGAACCCCGGAGAGCCGCTACCAGACGGCACCGGTTGAGAGCAACTACTCCAGGTCCCCTCGATGGCGAAAGGACAGCGATTGAGATGACTGAAGGAAACGGCAAGAAAGTCGACGTGAGCGTCGACAAGACCGCGATCAAATCCCTCGCCATGGGCGGCCTGCTCGGGGGAGGCGGAGAGTGCGTCGTCGACGTCAAGGACGGCAAGGCCGTCAGGATCAGACCGTTCCACTACGACTGGAAGTACGACGGCGAGCGGTTCAACGCCTGGAAGATGGAGCGCAACGGCGAGACGCTCGAGCCGCTGATGAAGGCGCTGCCGGCCCCCTTCTCACTCGCGTACAAGAAGAGGACCTTCTCGCCCAACCGCATCAAGTTCCCCATGAAGCGGGTCGACTGGGACCCGAACGGCGAGCGGAACACCCAGAACCGCGGCAAGAGCAAGTACAAGAGGATCTCCTGGGACGAGGCGACGGACATCATCGCCGCGGAGATCAGGCGCATCCACCAGACGTACGGCCCGCTCGCCATCCTGGCTCAGGGAGACGGGCACGGGGAGTGCAAGACCATCAACACGCCCCACGGCCATCAGGCTCGCCTTCTCGACATGATGGGCGGTTTCACGCAACAGGTCCGCAACCCCGACAGTTGGGAGGGCTGGTACTGGGGCGCCAAGCACGTCTGGGGCCAGGGCTTCCAGGGCATGATGTCGCCGGCCGCCAACCTCATCAAAGACATCTCCGAGAACGCCGACCTGGTCCTCAAGTGGGGCTGCGACGAGGAGACCACTCCCTGGGGCTTCACCGGGCAGTACGCCGCGCGCATCTCGCAGTTCTGGACGCGCGCCGGCATCAAGCAGGTGTACATCTGCCCGGACCTCAACTACGCGGCCGCCGTCCACGGCGACAAGTGGATCCCCATCCTCCCCAACACCGACGCGGCGCTTCAGCTCGCCATCATCTGGGTCTGGCTCACCGAGGACACCTGGAACAAGGAGTACGTCGCGACCCACGCCGTCGGGATGGACAAGGTCGCCGACTACGTCCTCGGCAAAGAGGACGGCATCGCCAAGACGCCCGAGTGGGCATCCGCCAAGTGCGGCGTGCCCGAATGGACGATCAAGGCGCTGGCCCGTGAGTTCGCCAGGAAGACGACTTCGATCATCCACTACTTCGGCGGTTCCTTCATCAGGGGGCCGTACTCGCACGAGCAAGGGCGACTGGAGTGCGTGCTCCTGGGCATGCAGGGGCTTGGTGGACCAGGCGTTCACCAATGCCAGATGACGTACTTCGGCATGCCGCGGGCCGAAGGCCTGCGCAGCGTGCGCTTCTTCAACCCTGAACTGAGCGAACGCCTCACGAAGCCCTGCTGGACCACGATCCACGCCTGGGGACCGCAGCTCATCCCCAAGACGCTCATCCAGGACGCCATCCTCAAGGCGCCCCTCACGTTCCACGGCAGTGGCGGCCAGGAGTGCCAGCCGGAGGAGCAGTTCGAGAAGTTCACCTACCCCATCGAGAAGGAGAAGGGCGGCACCCCCATCCACATGATGTGGACCGACACCCCGTGCCGCATCACCTGCTGGAATCACGGCAACTGGACCATCGACGCCATGCGCGACCCGAGCATCGAATGCGTCGTGGCGCAACACCCGTGGCTCGAGAACGACTGCCTCTACGCCGACCTGATCCTGCCGGCCAACACGACGCTCGAGGTCGAGGACATCGTCACCAACACCCGGCAGGGCCCGCACTTCCAGAGCGTCGCCCTCCAGGAGCAGGCCATCCAGCCGATCGGCGAGTCGAAGAGCGACTACGAGATCGTCCTGGCGATCGCCGAGAAGCTGGGGATGGCCGAGCAGTTCAGCGGCGGCTTCACGGTGCGTGACCTGCAGAAGATGGTCTTCGACAACATGCGCATGCACGAGCTCACCACCTGGGAGGAGTTCGAGGAGAAGAAGTACTACGTCTTCTCCGTGGCCGCCGATTGGGAGAGCGACCCGCCCGGCTTCAGGCTCTTCTACCAGGACCCCAAGGCGAACCCGCTGGGGACACCGACGGGCCTGCTGGAGTTCTACTCCGAGCGCCTGGCGCAGCACTTCCCGGACGACAAGGAGAGACCGCCCTACCCGAAGTGGATCGAGAAGGGTGAGACCCACGACGAGCGGCTCTCGAGCGAGAAGGCGGGCATGTTCCCCCTGCTCGTCATCTCGAACCACCCGCGCTGGCGCACGCACGCCCAAGGCGACGACATCGTCTGGGCAAGAGAGACGCCCACCGGCAAGGTGCTGGGGTTCGACGGCTACCGGTACGAGCCGGCCTGGATCAACCCGATCGACGCGGCCGAGCGCGGCATCAACGACGGCGACGTGGTCAAGATCTTCAACGAGCGCGGCATCGTCCTCGCGGGCGCGCGCGTGTGGGAGAGGATCATGCCCGGCGTCGTCTACATCGATCACGGCGCGCGCCACGACCCCATCGTCCCCGGCAAGGTCGACCGTGGCGGGGCGATCAACACGATCACACCGAACGGGATCACCTCGAAGAACGCCTGCGGCCAGGCCACCAGCGGCTTCCTGGTCGACGTGCAGAGAGTGAAGAACGACGAATGGGAAGCCTGGCGCCGCGATCACCCCGAGGCCTTCGCCAGGGACTACGACCAGGCCGCCGGGCTGCGCTTCGACGCTTGGATCGAGGGAGGCACGGAGTAGATGAAGGCATTCGTTATTGACGTCGGGCTCTGCGTGGGCTGCTACGCCTGCCAGTTCGTCTGCAAGGACGAGCACGTCGGCAACGACTGGTCGCCCATCGCCAAACCCCAACCCGATTCGGGGCAGTTCTGGATGAGGCTCGACGAGCACATCCGGGGCACCGTGCCGAAGGTCGAGATGCACTACGTCGCCAACCCCTGCATGCACTGCGCCGAGCCCCCCTGCATCCCCCCTTGCCCCATTGAGGGCGCGATCTACAAGAGAGACGACGGGCTGGTCATCATCGACTCGGTCAAGTGCACCGGCTGCAAGAAATGCGTCGACCTGTGCCCCTACGACGCGATCTACTTCAACGAGGATCTCAACCTGGCGCAGAAGTGCACCGGCTGCGCCCACCTGCTCGACGGCGGCGAGTGGAAGACGACGCGCTGCGCCGACGCCTGCCCCACCGAGGCCATCAGGTTCGGCGAGGAGAGCGAGCTGGCCGACCTGATCGCGCGGGCCGAGGTGCTCAAGCCCGAGCTGGGCGCCAAGCCGCGGGTCTACTACCTGAACATCCCCCGCAAGTTCATCGCCGGCACGGTCTACGACCCGGTCGAGAAGGAGGTCGTCATCGGGGCGACCTGCACGCTCACGGGCGCGGGCGGCGCGCAGACAGTCACGACCGACGAGTTCGGCGATTTCTGGTTCCGCGGGCTCGACGACGCCACCTACTCGCTCGCCATCCGGGCCGACGGGTTCGCGGCCGCGAGCTTCACGGACATCAGCACGGAGAAGGACATGAACCTGGGAGACATCCCGCTGTCACGCTAGCGGACCGCCGACGGGCAGGTGGCTCGCCGGCCGGGGCGGCGGATGCAGAGGAGAGCCGTAGATGAGATGGGGAATGGTCATCAACCTGGCGAAGTGCATGCGCTGTCACGCCTGCGTCGCCGCCTGCAGGATCGAGCACTTCCTGCCGCTCCACGTGACGTGGATGAAGCTCATCGCCTACGAGGTAGACGAGGGCGGGGCGGTCGACGTCTCCACCTACCCGGTGCGCTGCAACCAGTGCGCCGACGCGCCTTGCGTGCACGTCTGCCCCACCGAGGCCTCGCACCAGCGTGACGACGGGATCGTCGTCATCGACGCCAACAAGTGCATCGGCTGCCGGTACTGTGTCATCGCCTGCCCGTACCAGAACCGCACCTTCCTCTCCATCGACCTGAACCCCGGCTACTTCCCCGGCTACGAGAAGACCGCCTTCGAGAAGAAGGGCGAGGAGCTCTACCCGCACACGGTGGGCACGACGGAGAAGTGCAACTTCTGCGCCGAGCGCATCGACGACGGGATGTCCCGGGGCCTCGTGCCCGGCATCGACCGCGATGCCACGCCGGCCTGCGTCAACACGTGCCAGGCCCGGGCGCTGACCTTCGGCGACCTCGACGACCCCGACAGCGAGGTCAACGCCCTGATCCGCAAGTACAAAGGCTTTCAGCTGCGCGCGGAGTACGGTACCGACCCCTCCGTCTACTACATCGACTACAGCCACGGCGGGCGCTCGAACATCGCACCGCGGACCGCCCAGACCGGCAGCCACATCCAGCACCTGAGCTCGATCGATCGCGACGCGGCGCGGCGCCTCCACATCGAACCCAAGTCGGCTCGGCCGAAGGAGGCTGAGGAGGTGACGTCGTGAAGACCCAGACCCGCCGCCAGTGGATCGTCACCCACGAGTGGATGGTCAAGCCCATGCGCCAGAAGGAGTGGATCTCGGGCAGGGGCGTGCTCGTCTGGCTCGCGGAGGTCTTCTCCGCCCTGGGCATGGGCACCTACCTCGTGGGCCTGCTTGCGGGCATCGGCGGCCTCACCACCGGTGCGTGGTGGGCGACCGTGATCGGCTGGTTGCTCATCGTCTTCTTCAAGCTGCCCCTGCACTTCGCGTACCTCGGCCGAAAGAGGAACTTCTGGCGCGCGATCCCCCCGTTCACGAGAGCCTGGAGGACCTCATGGTTCGCCAGGGGCATGTTCTTCTCGATCGTGTTCGTCAGCACCGGCTTCTTGCAGATCGTCTTCTGGTACCTGCTGCACTGGGTCGATCTGAGTGCCTCCGCCGTCGACATCGTGACGGTGCTCGCCTGGATCGTCGGCATCATCGCCGGCGTGTTCATCGTCCTCACCGGCGTGTACTGCGGCTTCGCCATGAGCTACTGCAAGAGCCTGCCGTTCTGGAACACGGGCCTCCTACCGGTCGTGTTCGTCATCATGGGCATTGCCGACGGTCTGGCGCTCACCATGGGCGTCAGCCTCGTGACGGGCAATGACGTGGCCATCGAGAGCCTCGAGTTCTGGAGCCGTATCCTGCTCGTGGTGAACGCCCTGCTGATCGCCGGGTACCTGATCCGCGCCTACCGCAGGCACTCGACCGCCGAGCTCGCCGCGCAGGACCTCATCAAGGGCAGCACCGCCTGGGTCTTCTGGATCCTGCTCGTGATCCTCGGCATCGCCGTCCCCCTGGCCATCTCGTTCGCGACCATGCTCATGGCGGAGGGGCAAGCGGAGTCGCTGCTGATCGTCGCCATCGTCTGTCACACCATCGGCGCCTTCGCGCTCAAGTACTCGGTGCTCAAGGTCGGCATCTACCGGTCGGTCCTGCCCAACGTCGGGTAGCGCTGAGACCCGCACGGCCTGCAGGGAAAGGGATGACATGCCTGATCGCAAGCAGATAGTCACGACGTGCAAGAGCTGTCACGGCGGCTGCGGCGTGATCGTCACCGTGGAGGACGGGGTCATCGTCCACATCCAGGGCAACCCGGACTCGCTGACCAACGGCACGATGTGCTCCAAGGGCCTCTCGAGCATCCAGCACATCGACAACCCGTACCGCATCAAGTACCCCATGAAGCAGGTGGGCAAGAAGGGCGAGGGGAAGTGGAAGCGGATATCGTGGGATGAAGCCCTCGACACGATCGCAGACAAGATGAAGGCGGCCATCCGCGACTACGGACCGCACACCATCGCCATCTCGCAGGGTACCGGGCGCGGCTACAACCGCTACACGATGAAGATGGCCCGCTCGCTCGGCACCGGCAACGCCATCACGCCGGGCTACGTCTGCCACAGCCCCCGGCTGGGCCTGTACGGTCTCGTCACCGGCTACGGCCGTCTCTACTGCGACTACCACGGCTGGGGCGGCGAGTTCCCCAAGACCCAGATCAGCTGGGCCAAGCAGCTCGAGATCAGCAGCGCCGACTCCGAGATGGCGGCCTGGTTCATCAACTCGCTCGACTACTGCAAGAACCTGATCATCATCGACCCGCGGGCCAGCGCCTACGCCTCGCGCGCGTCGCTCTGGATCCAGCCCCGTCCCGGCACCGACTGTGCGCTGGCCATGGGCATGATGAACGTCATCTACGAAGAGGAGCTGTGGGACAAGGAGTTCTGCGAGAACTGGACCTTCGGGTTCGACGAGCTGCGCGAACGCGTCCGCGACTTCACGCCCGAGAAGGTCTCCGACATCTGCTGGATCCCCAGGGAGCACGTCGTCGAGGCGGCGAGGATGTGGGCGATCGACACCCCCGGCTGCATCCAGGTCGGCAGCTCGCTCGAGCGCCAGGCGAACTGCGGCCACACGCTGCGCGCCATCACCTGCCTCATGGGCCTGACGGGCAACATCGAGCGGCCCGGCAGCATGATCACCTGGGTGCTCCCGGAGACCGGGCTCATCGAGGACTTCTTCCTGGAGCTGCCGATCACCGACGAGATGAAGAGCAGGATCATCGGCGGCGACAAGTACAAGATGGGCGCCGCCCGTACGTGCAACCCCGACACGATGGTCAAGGCCATCAACGCCGGCGAGAGCCCCATCAGGGTCTGGTTCAGCGTGGGCGGACAGCAGATCGTGCACCTGGCCAACACCAACGAGGTCGTCGCGGCCATCGAGAAGGTCGACTTCATGAGCCACGCCGATCTCTTCATGGGCCCGATGGCCGAAGCGGCCGACATCGTGCTCCCGGCCGCCCACTGGCTGGAGCTCGACGACGTCTACGACATGCACCCGCGCTTCATGATCGAGGCCCACAACAAGGTCATCGACCCACCCGGCGAGGCGAAGGCCGACGCGTGGATCTTCAACGAGGTCGGCAAGCGGGTCGTCCCCGACAAGTGGTTCGACACCGTCGAGGACATGCTCGACTACGAGGTCAGGAAGGGCAACGACGGCACCATGACCTGGAAGGACTTCAGCGAGCAGCTGGTCAGCGGCTGCTTCGGCCCCGATCAGGTCTACTACAAGTACAAGACCGACTACTGGCACGAGGGCGGCGGGTTTCCCACAGCCACCAGGAAGTTCGAGTTCTGGTCGAAGCACCTCGAGTCGCTCGGCTACGACCCGCTGCCGGTGTTCCGCGAGCCGGGCGAGAGCCCGGTCTCGACGCCGGAGCTCTTCAAGGAGTACCCGCTCGTCATGAGCACCGGCTTCCGGCAGCCGTTCTACTTCCTCGGCCAGTACCGCAACATCCCCTGGCTGCGCAGCTACATGGAGTACCCGCAGTGCCAGCTGCACCCCGAGACGGCGGCCCAGTACGGCGTCGAGGACGGCGACATCGTCTGGATCGAGTCGCCCCGCGGCCGCGTGCGCCAGAAGCTCCACGTCTTCCCCGGCATCATGAAGGGCGTCCTCATGGCCACCGCCAACTGGTTCTACCCGGAGGAGCCGGCCGAGGGCTACCACGGGGTGTACATCTCCAACCCCAACGTGCTGACCAGCAACGACCACCTCGACCCGATGTACGGGTCCCCGGACCTCACCTGCCTCCTCTGCAAGGTGTACAAGGCCAAGGACGAGGAGCTCCGGGAGGAGGTGTTCCACACGGACGCCTACGGCTTCGTGCCCAGATCGGAGTGGTGACCGGTCGCCCGACGTGGGTGAGCGACGGGCACGGGTGAGAGCCGGACACAGGTGAGGACAACGCGCAGCGGAGGGGAGACGGAATGCCCAAGTACATGATCGTGGCCACCTACAGCGCCGACGGCATCAAGGGCGTGCTGAGGGAGGGCGGCAGCGCGCGTCGGTCGCTGATCGCCGACATCGCCAAGAACCTCGGCGGCTCGCTGGAGGCCTTCTACTACGCCTTCGGCGAGAAGGACGTGTACAGCATCGTCGACCTCCCCGACAACATGACCGCCGCCGCGATGGCCATGAACATCTCCGCGGCCGGCCTGGTCAAGACCGAGGTCAAGGTGCTTCTCACTCCGGAGGAGATCGACAAGTCGGCGCGGACGAAGATGTGGTTCAGGCCGCCGGGGGCGTAGGCGGCGGGCGGCCGCGGGAAGCCTGACCCGCGCCAGCGCCGTCGATACCCGGCGGCGGCCGTCGGACTGAGGGGTCGCCGGCCGTCGTCGCGCCGGCGTCGGAATGCGTCGGGGGAGGCTTCACGGTTCCCGTGAAGCCTCCCCCGTTGGTCGTCACAGCTCGGGTGCTTCGAGACGCGCAAGACGGGCAGCCTGGGGCACGCCCACCAGGCAGCCCGTGCTCCGTGCGCTCAGTATCCCTTCAGGATGTCGAGCATGATCTCGGTGGCCTTCAGGGCGTACTCCCTGGGCACTGTCAGCGGCGGCATGAAGCGGAAGACGTTGGCGTGGCGTCCGCAGGGGGTCATGAGGATACCCCTGTTGAGCAGCTTCATGGCGATCTCGCCGACGATCTCGCCGGCCAGCGGCTCCTTGGTCTTCCGGTCGGCGACGACCTCGATGCCGACCATCAGACCGTTGCCGCGCACTTCGCCGATGCACTTCACCTGCGGCATAGCATCGATGAAGAGCCCCTTGATCTCCTCACCCAGCTTCGCGGCGCGCCCCATGAGATCCATCTGCTCGTCTTGGATGATGTCGATGTTGGTCATGCAGACTTCGCAGCCCATGGCGTTGCCGGCGAAGGTGCTCGGCTGCGAGCCCTCCGCCAGGCTGGCCTCCATGTCGGCCCTGTAGGTCACGCCCGCCATGGGCATGTCGCCGCCCATGCCCTTGCCCCAGGTGAGCATGTCGGGGACCACGCTCGAGTACTCGATGGCCCACATCTTGCCGGTGCGCCCGGCGCCGGACTGCACCTCGTCGGCGATGTACAGGCAGCCGTTCCTCTCGCAGGCGGCCTTGATCATCTCGAGGAACTCGGGGGGCGGCGCGACGTAGCCGCCCTCGCCCTGCTGCGACTCGATGACCACGGCGGCGACGTCGTCGGCACCCGTGTACGGGCCGTTGAGCACGTCGTCTACGTACTTGCCGCACTGCACGTCGCAGGCCGGGTAGGTCATGCCGAAGGGGCAGCGGTAGCAGTAGGCGTACGGCAGGTGTTGCACGCCCGCGATCAAGGGACCCCAGCCGTGGCGGTAGTTGTAGGAGGTGGTGAGCGCCGCCGAGCCGCACCAGACGCCGTGGTAAGCGCCGTGGAACGCGATGATCTGCGAGCGCCCTGTGAAGGCCCTGGCGAACTTGATGGCCGTCTCGACGGCGTCGCTGCCGGCCTGGTAGACGGCGGTGTGGCAGTTGCCGGCCAGACCCTTGGGCATGATGCCGGACACTTTCTTGGCCAGCTCGATGCGCTTGGGGTTCGTGATGTCGGTGGTGTGCATGATGACGTCACACTGCCGGCTGATGGCCTCGAGCACCCTGGGGTGGCCGCGGCCGACGGCGTTCACGGCCACCCCCGCGGCCATGTCGATGTACAGGTTGCCGTCCGCGTCCTTGACGGTGGCCCCGCGGCCGTGCTCCAGGATGACCGGGAAGCCGCCACCGCCCCGCGTGAACGACTCGTACCTGGCCGACTCCTCCATGAGGGCCGCGACCCTGGGCCCGGGGACGGCCGTGACCATCTTCGGCGCGCCTTCGAACGACAGCTCCATCAGTTCGGCTTCAGTGATCATCGCGTCCCCTCTGTGACTGAGTGCGGCAAGACAGGTAGATGAAAGATGATATCTGCATATCAGTTCTTGACAAGAGCCGGTCGTTGACGGCGGCGGTGTTGCGCGGGGGCCTCGTGCCTGCTACTTGCCCGTGTACGACGGCTTGCGCTTCTCGAGAAAGGCGGTGGCGCCCTCCTTCTGGTCCTCGGTGCCGAAGCACAGGGCGAAGAGGTCGCGCTCGTAGCTCATCCCGACAGACAGCGGCGTCTCCAGCGACTTGTTCACGGCGATCTTGGCCATCTTGAGGATCGCCGGGCTGTTGCGCAGCAGGTCGGCGACGAACCTGTCGGTCGCCTCTCGGAGCTCGGCGAGCGGCACGACCTGGTTCACGATGCCGTACCCGAGGGCCTCCTCGGCGTCCATCATGCGCCCCGTGAAGATGAACTCCTTGGCGCGCTTCTCGCCCATGAGCCGCGGCAGCACCTGCGTGCCGCCGCAGCCGGGGATGACGCCGACGCGGATCTCGGGCTGGCCGAACTTGGCGCTGTCGGCGGCCACCACG
>Ga0209253_10002454_pt1 | contig 16425 bp, 14 predicted proteins | sample FrelakmetBRP12BR_FD_187145 | JGI IMG/M metagenome (GOLD analysis project Ga0209253, IMG submission 187145) | Freshwater lake sediment microbial communities from the University of Notre Dame, USA, for methane emissions studies - BRP12 BR (SPAdes)... | ecosystem: Environmental > Aquatic >...
TGTTTCTTCGCATGCCTCTGTGGAGGGGGAAATGAGGGGAGTTGCTTTAGTCACCGGACTGTTCGCGGTCGTGCTCGCGGGCTGCACCAGCGGCATCTCGACCAGCACCGACAAGCAGTTCGTCGGTTCGGACAAGTGCCAGACCTGCCACCAGGCCGAGTTCGCCAGCTGGAAGAACACCTGGCACAGCAAGATGGTGCGCACGGCCAAGGACGGCCTGCTGAAGGACGCGGGGGACAACTGGGCGAAGGACAGCAAGGGCAATGCCGGTCCGACCAAGACCAACATCAGCGGTGCGCCGGCGAAGATGGAAGACGTCGTCTACGTCGTCGGCTCGCGCTGGAAGCAGCGCTTCCTCGTGCCCAACCCGGCCTCGGGCGGCCACCAGTTCCTCGACAAGCAGTGGAACACCATCCACAAGCAGTGGGAGCCGTACGGCCAGAAGAACACATGGGAAGGCCAGTGCTCGACCTGCCACGCCACCGGCTACAAGGTCATGGCCGTCAACGACAAGGGCGCCGTCACCAAGTGGGCGATGAGCGAGCAGAACATAGGCTGCGAGGCCTGCCACGGGCCGGGCAGCGGGCATGCGGTCGCCGGCGACAAGAGGCAGATCTTCAACCCGAAGAACGCCTCGCTGGCCGAGAGCTCGAAGGTGTGCGGCTACTGCCACATCCGCGTCGAGAATTACCAGTACCGCACGCCGGAGGGCAACCCGTCCGAGTTCCTGCCGCATCCGCAGATCGGCCAGAGCTACAAGGCCGGCTCCGACGACTGGACGACCTGGTATCCCGACAAGCTACTGCTGGTCGGCATCCAGGCCGATGATCCGATCAGCAAGAACTATCCGAATACGGACCTGAACAACGCCTTCTTCCTCGACGAGGCAGCCCAGAAGTCGGGCTTCTTCGAGGCGCGCAAGCATCACGAGCAGTACCAGGAGCACCTGCAGAGCGCGCACCACAAGAAGAACGTTGCCGGCTGCGTCACCTGCCACACGCCGCATTCGACCAAGGCGCAGCCCAAGCCCGTGGCTGCCGCCGACAGCTGCAAGGGTTGCCACGGCGCGGCGACGGACCTCGACAAGACGATGCCGGGACTGGCGAGCACGGCGCAGAACCTCTTCGTCCGCGCCCACACGTTCAATCCGAAGATCGGCGAACGCAAGGGCGGCCCGACCGTCCCGGCCGCGGCGCCCGAGCCGGCGTACTTCTACAAGAGGTAGGCTGCGACACCGGCAACGGAAAGGGCGGCTCGGCCGCCCTTTTTCGCTTCTTTGTGGTCAATGTCCGCAGTCGGACGTTTCGAGCAGCACCTGCTTGTGGCCGGCTCCGGCCCACCGGGCAAGAAGAACGAGAGACAGCTTCCGCAAAATCGCGGACGGCCGGAACGTCCACCCGTCGGTGCGCGGGCAACGCGCGCCTAACGTTCCATGGCCAGCGCCTGCAGCGTGCCCGCCAGCCCCTCGACGACCTGCGCCATGCGGGCGTAGTCGAGCTTTTCCGGCGTGTCGGTCGGCTGGTGATAGTGGCGGTAGCGGTGAAAGGCGGTGTCGGTGACCATCGCCGCCGGGTAGCCCTCGCGCCAGAACGACAGCTGGTCGCTCCAGGCGATGCCGGGCACCAGCGCCGGCGCGGCGAGCTTCTCGGCCGGGAAGTCGCTGGTCGCGCGGAAGGCATCGAAGACGCCGCGCAGCGCGTGGCGCGAGCGGATGTTGGAGACGAAGGCGATGTAGTTGCCCTGTGCCGGATAGAAGTAGCCGAGCAGCGGCGGATAACCCTGGCTGCCTTTCTCGTCCGAGTAGCAGCCGAGCATCTCCAGCGACAGCATCACGCGGATGTCGTCACCGCGGGCGCGTGCCGCCCTTGCGTAGACCTTGCTGCCCATCTCTCCCCAGAAGAAGAACGGCGGCTCCTCGTTGACGAAGGCGACCAGCCGGATCGTTCGCGCCGGCCTCGCCTCGCGCAGCAGCCGCGCCAGCTCGAGGACTGCCGCCACCCCGCTGGCGTTGTCGTCGGCGCCGGGCGAGCCGGGCACGGTGTCGTAGTGCGCGCCGGCCAGCACGATCTCCGAGGCGCGATCGGTGCCGGCGATCGTCACTTCGAGATTGGCACTGTCGACGCCCTGCGCCTCGTAGTTCTGCCGTGTCACCTGGTAGCCGAGCGCGCGCAGCGTGTCGGCGATGTAGCGCTCGGCGGCGTGCAGCGCCTCGGGCCGCAGCACGTGCCGCTCGCCGATCTCGTCGGCCAGCCGCTCGACATGGCGACACAGCCGGGTGGCGAGGCTGACGGACACGGCCGGCGCGACGCGTCGATGAGGCCGGCCTCAGACCGCCGGCACTTCCTCGGTGGCGAAACCCGCCGGCATCACGATCTCCAGCAGCTCGACATCCTCGCTGTGGCCGATCTCCCGGTGGCGGATCATCGGCGGCTGGTAGACGCAGGAGCCGGCCTCCAGCCGCACGATGCCCTGCCCCTCGTATTCGAACTCGATCCAGCCCTTCAGCACGTAGACCAGCTGGAAGGTGGTGTCGTGCCGGTGCGGCTGGCCGGAAAATGGCGCGCCAGGCTTGCCGCGGATCACGTGCGCGACCACGCGGCCGTCGGTGGCCGCCTTGATGCCGAGGTCGCGGTACTCGAAGAACGAGCGCAGCCCGGACTCGAAGTGCGCATCGCGAAGGTGGCTGACGGTGAAGCCCTTTGCAGTCATGAAATGCTCCGCGGCGACCTGGGCGGGCGGCTCCGGTGGCACGCCGGCGCGCCTTCCGCCCTGCGCCGGCTGCCGATCAATCGGTGATGTAGTCGGTGATGCCGACCCACTTGCCGTTCTGGATCTGCGACAGCCGGGCGCGCGTCGAGCCGAGGTGCTTGGTCTTGGAGAACGACATCTCGTCGGCGCCGAACATGTCGCGCGGCGTCGAGTACTTCTCCATCGCGGCGATGAAGCTGTCGGTGGTCAGGTTCGCGCCGGCGGCCCGCGCCACGCGCTCGAAGTGCGCGATCACCAGGTACCCGTAGGCCGAGAACAGCGTGACGTCCTCGCCGAACCTGGCCTTGTACTTCTGCATCCAGTCGCGCACGTTCTTCGACGGATCGTCGGGGTAGGGGATGTTGATGGTGTTCATGCTGTAGAAGCCCTCCGCCACCTTGCCGCCGAGCTTGTGGATCAGGCTGTCGTAGCTCGCCGCGCTGCCCATGAAGTCCACCCCCCAGCCGATCTTGCGCGCCTCGCCGATCGAGCCGATGGTCTCGCGGATGATCGTGCCGAGCACGACCAGGTCGCAGTTGGCGTTGCGCAGCCGCTGGATCTGCGACGAGAAGTCGGTGGCGCCGCGCTTGAAGGTGGTCTTCTCGGCCGCCGGCCGGCCGATCTCCTTCAGGCCGGCGTCGACGCCCTGGGCGATCTCCTGGCCGAAATCGTCGTCCTGGTACAGCACGCAGACGTTCTTGTAGCCCTTGGTCCTGACCATGTACTTGGTGCCGGCGCGCACCTGGTCGTAGTACGGGGCGGCGAACGACCACTTCAGCGGCGAGATCGGCTCGTACATCTGCCGCGCCGCGGTCAGCGGCAGGAAGTTGAGCACGTTCTTCTCGAACTGCACCGGCATCGCCGCCAGGTTGACCGCCGTGCCAATGGTGCCGGCCACGGCGAAGACCTGGTCGCGCTGCACCAGCTTCTGCGCGGCGAGCACGCCCTTCTTCGGGTCGTAGCCGCTGTCCTCGACGATCAGCCTCAGCTTGCGGCCGTTGATCCCGCCGGCCTCGTTGATCTCGTCGATCTGCATCCGCATGCCGTTGACCAGCGGCTTGGAATAGCTCGCCAGCGGCCCGGACATGTCCTGGATGCTGCCCAGGACGATCTCGCTCTTGCTCACGCCCTGCGTGGCGAGTGCCGGGCCGGCGGCCAGGCAGGCGGCGGCGAGCGCCGCAATCAGAACCTTCTTCATCGTTCCCCTCCTGTGTGCGCGGTGGCGCGCTTGCCAACGTTGCAGATGCTATCCCGTCCCCGCGGCGGGCTCGGCGTACATCGATTCGATCAGGCCGGCGTACTTCTGGTTGACGAACTTGCGCTTCAGCTTCATGGTCGGCGTCAGCTCCTCATCCTCGGCGGTGAGCTGCTGCTCGATCAGGCGGAAGTCCTTGACCTGCTCGACCCGCGCGAACTGGCGGTTGACCCTGTCGACCTCGCCGCGGATCAGTTCCTGCACTTCCGGGGCGCGGCACAGGCTGGCGTAGTTGGTGAACGGGATGTCGCGGTCCTGGGCGAAGCGCTCGACGTTCTCCTGGTCGATCATCACCAGCACCACGAGGTAGGGCCTCTTGTCGCCGATGACCACCGCGTCGGTGATGTAGGGGCTGAACTTCAGCTGGTTCTCGATCTCCGACGGCGTCACGTTCTTGCCGCCGGCGGTGATGATGATGTCCTTCATCCGGTCGGTGATGCGGTAGAAACCCTCGGCGTCGACGGTGCCGACGTCGCCGGTGCGCAGCCAGCCGTCGCGCAGGATCTCGGCGGTCTTCTCCGGCTGGTTCAGGTAGCCCATGAAGACGTTGTCACCGCGCACGACCAGCTCGCTTTCCTCGGCCAGCCGCACCTCGTTGTACGGGGCCGCGGTGCCGATCGAGCCGGGCTTGATCCGCGCGATCGGCATGATCGTGGCCACGCCGCAGCACTCGGTCTGGCCCCACACCTCGGCCATCGGCACGCCGAGCGACAGGTACCAGCGCACCAGGTCCGGCGAGATCGGCGCCGCGCCGGTGACGAGCAGCCGCGCGCGGTCGATGCCGATCATGCGGCGGATGTTGGCCAGGCAGGCGAAGTCCCAGCAGCGCCAGGCGAGCTTCAGCAGTGCCGGCACCGGCCTGCCGTCGATCACCAGGTCGGCGACGCGGCCGCCGCAGTCGATCGCCCGCGCGTAGGCCCATTGCTCCAGCTTCGTGCCCTCGGCCACGGCGATGCGCACCGCCGAGTAGAACTTCTCCCACACGCGCGGCACGGCGCCGAAGTGGGTCGGCTGGATCTCGCGCACGTTCTCCGGCACCGTCTGCGGGTGCTCGACGAAGTTGATGCGCGCGCCGTCGTACAGGGAGATGTAGGAGCCCACCACCCGCTCGGCAACGTGGCACAGCGGCAGGAAGGCGATCCGCTCGTCGCGCTCGTCCAGCGCGCCGGCGCGGTTCAGGCCGCGCAGCGTGTGCAGGATGTTGCGGTGGCTGAGCATCGCGCCCTTCGGCCTGCCGGTGGTGCCGGAGGTGTAGATCAGGATCGCCAGGTCGTCAGGCCCGCGCGCGGCGAGCCGTTGCTCCCACAGCGCCGGCTCGCGCGCGGCCAGCGCCCGCCCTTCCTCGAGCAACCGCTCCAGCGTGGTCACCTGCGGATCGCTGAACGACTCCAGCCCCTTGGTGTCGAAGACGACGATGCTGCGCAGGCGGGGCAGGCGAGGGCGCACCTCGAGCGCCTTGTCGAGCTGCTCCTCGTTCTCGACGAACAGCACGCGGGTGTCCGAATCGGCGCACAGGTACTCGACCTGCGCCGGCGAGTCGGTCGGGTAGATGCCGCTGGACACGCAACCCGCGGCCAGCGCCCCCAGATCGGCGTACAGCCATTCCTTGCGCGTGTTGGCGAGCACCGAGACCACGTCGCCCGGCTGCAGGCCGAGCGCGATGAGCCCGTGGCCGACCGCGCGCACGGTCTCGCCGAACTCGCGCCAGGTCACGCTGCGCCAGATGCCGAGCTCCTTCTGGCGCACGGCGACCTTTTCGCCGCGCATCCGCACCGCGTTGAAGAACATCGCCGGCAGCGTGTCGCCCGGTACTACCTCGTGTTCGACGGTGAACAGCCGCGACGGGTAGTTCCACAAGGCCGCCATCAGCACCGCTCCGAGACGAGCCGCAGGGAGTTCATCGCCAGGTCTTCCGCTTCTTCCAGCGCCGGCTGCCGCGCACGCCGGCCGCCTTCATGCCGAGGTAGAACTCGCGGATGTCGTCGTTGGCGCGCAGCCGCTCGCAGGAGTCGGCCATCACGATCCGCCCGACCTCGAGCACGTAGCCGAACTCGGCGGTCTGCAGCGCGAGATTGGCGTTCTGCTCGACCAGCAGGATCGCCGTGCCGTGCTCGCGGTTGATGCGAACGATGATCTCGAAGATCTCGCGGGTGAGCTTCGGCGACAGGCCCAGGCTCGGTTCGTCGAGCAGCATCAGCCTCGGCCGCCCCATCAGCGCGCGGCTGATGGCCAGCATCTGCTGCTGGCCGCCGGAGAGCTTGCCCGCCTCCTCGCCCATCCGCTGGCGCAGCACCGGGAAGTAGCCGAACACCGCCTCCAGATCGCGGCCGACCTCGTCGCGGTCGGCGCGCGTGTAGGCGCCCATCATCAGGTTCTCGCGCACCGACAGCAGCGGGAAGACCTCGCGCCCTTCGGGCACGTGGCAGATGCCCAGGCGGACGACCGCTGCCGGATCGGCGCCCTGGATCGGCCGGCCGGCGAAGTGGATCGTGCCCTTGTCGGGATCGAGGATGCCGGAGATGGCCTTCAGCAGCGTTGTCTTGCCGGCGCCGTTGGCGCCGAGCACGGTGACGATCGAGCCGGCGGCGACCTCGAGCGACACGCCGCGGATCGCCTTCACCGGCCCGTAGGCCGCCTCGACGTTCGCCACGCGCAGGATCGGCTCGGTCATGGCGCCCCCTTCGCCCTGCGGGCATCCCACGGCCGCGCTTGCAGGCGCGGCCGCGTCGCGAGGCACTCGCTCGTGCGCAGGCACGAGCTCGTGTCCGCGCTCCGCCCCCCAAGGGGGCGCCTTCGGAGCGGCCGTGCGGCGCTCATGCTCGACCCTGCACCGCCGTGCCGAGGTAGGCCTCGATCACGCCCGGATGGTTCTGCACCTCGGCGGGCGTGCCCTCGGCGACGAGCTCGCCCTGGTTCAGCGCCAGCACGCGGTCCGACACGCGCGAGACCAGCGTCATGTCGTGCTCGACCATCAGCACGGTGATGCCGAGGTTGCGCCGGATGTCGTGGATCCAGAAGGCCATGTCGTCGGTTTCCTCGACGTTCAGGCCGGAGGAGGGCTCGTCGAGCAGCAGCAGCTTCGGCTCCACCGCCAGCGCGCGGGCGAGTTCCACCACCTTGCGCACGCCGTAGGGCAGGCCGGCCACCCGCGCGTCGCGGTAATGGGCCAGGTCGAGGAAGTCGATCACCTTCTCCACCGATTCGCGGAAGGCCACTTCCTGCTGCCGCACCGCCGGCGCGAAGACGAGTTCCTGCCACAGCCGCGTTGTGCCGTGCACGTGGCGGCCGATCAGCAGGTTCTCCAGCACGGTGGCGTGCTCGAACAGCTCGATGTTCTGGAAGGTGCGCGCGATGCCCAGCGCCGCGATCTCGTGCTGGCTGCGCCGGGCCAGGTCCTCGCCGTCGAAGACGATCCGGCCGCTGCTTGACCGATAGATGCGGCTGATCGCGTTGAAGATCGTCGTCTTGCCGGCGCCGTTGGGGCCGATCAGCGTGTAGACCTCGCCGCGGCGCACGTTGAACGACACATTGTTGACCGCGCGCAAGCCGCCGAAGACCATCGACAGCCCTTCGACGGCGAGCATCGCCTCCATCTGGCCACCGGTCGTGCTCACCGCAGCCGCTCCGACTTCATGAACGCCTTCTGCCGCCGGAACATGCCGCGCCTGTAGAACGGGAAGAGCTGGAAGTAAGTGCGCGTCTTCACCCAGCGGCCGTACAGCCCCAGCGGCTCGAACAGGATGAAGCCGACCAGGATCAGCCCGAACAGCGCCGGCTGCAGGCCGGTGGCCTGGCCGATCGCCGGCGGCAGGTAGTCCTTGGCCACCGCGATCGCCTGCGGCAGCACGATGACGAAGGCGGCGCCGAAGAACGCGCCGTGGACGGATCCCAGGCCGCCAATGACCACCATCATCAGCATCTCGATCGACTGCAGCACGGTGAACTGGTCGGGCGTGACGATGCGCAACTGGTGCGCGTACAGCGCGCCGGCGATGCCGGTGATCGCTGCCGACAGCGCGAACGAAATCGCCTTGAAGCGGGCCGCAGGGATGCCCATGCTCGCCGCCGATATCTCCGAGTCGCGGACGGCGACGAACGCACGCCCGGTCGGCGAGCGCAGCAGGTTGACCACGGCGAGCGTCACCAGCGCGGCGGTGGCAAGGGCGACGTAGTACATCCCGCGCTCGTCCCGGACCGTCCAGCCGAACATCGCCAGCGGCCCGACCTGCAGGCCGCTGCCGCCGCCGGTGACCGACTCCCAGCGCGCCAGCACTTCCTCGACGATGATGTTGAATGCCATCGTGGCGATGGCCAGGTAGATGCCCTTCACGCGCAGCGCCGGTGTGCCGACGATCACGCCGACGGCGCCGGCGAGAAGCGCCGCCATCGCCATCGACAGCGGAAACGGCCAGCCCTTCGCCGCCAGCACCGCTTCCGTGTAGGCGCCGACCGCCAGGAACGCCGCGTGGCCGAGCGAGATCTGCCCCGTGTAGCCCGACAGCAGCATCAGTCCGAGCGCGACGATCGAGTAGATCAGCACGAAGGTGAGCTGCGATACGAGGTACGGCGACAGCAGCCAGGGCACGACGACGAGCGCCACTGCCAGCGCCGCGTACCACGCGGCCTGGACGCCGTGCGCGAACAGGCCCAGGTCCTGCGCGTAGGCGGTCTTGAAGACGAAACGCATCGATCCCGCTGCCCTTCAGTGTTGCGGCGAACCGCGAGGTGTCATACCTTCTTCCGCATCGTCTCGCCGAACAGGCCGTTCGGCTTCACCGCCAGCATCAGCAGCACGACGACGTACGCGGCGACGTCCTTGAACCCTTCGGGCAGGTAGACGCCGGACAGCGCCTCGACCACGCCGATCACGACGCCGCCGACCAGCGCGCCCGGCAGGCTGCCGAAACCGCCCACGACCGCCGCCGGGAACGCCTTCAGGCCGATGAAGCCCATGTTGACGTGCACGAAGGTCAGCGGCGCCAGCAGCAGGCCCGCCAGCGCCGCCACCGCGGCGCTGATCGCCCAGATCAGGCCGTTGAGCCGCCGCACCGGGATGCCCATGTAGTAGGCGGCAAGCTGGTTCTGCGAGGCCGCCTGCATCGCCACGCCGATGCGGCTGTAGCGGAAGAACGCATACAGCAGCGCCGACAGCACGACGGTGGCGGCGACGATCACCAGGTGCTCGGCGGCGATGACCAGTGGGCCTGCGCGCAGAACCTGGCCGCGGAACGGCGTCTCGATCGTGTGCGTGTCGGTGCCCCAGCCGGGGATCATCGTCACCAGCCCGCGCGCGACGAAGCCGAAGCCGATCGTCACCATGACGATCGCGAAGGCCGGCTGGCCGAGGATCGGGTTGATCACCGCGCGCTCGAGCAGCAAACCGAAGACGGCCATCGCCAGCAGCGCCGCCGGCACCGCCGCCCAGTACGGCAGGCCGAACGCCGCGGTGGCGGTCAGGCCGAGAAAGGCGCCGAGCATCATCAGCTCGCCCTGGGCGAAGTTCACCGTCTCGGTCGCCTTGTAGATCAGCACGAAGCCGAGCGCGATCAGGCCGTATATGCAGCCCTGCGAGATGCCGCTGACGATGACCTGCAAGGCCTGCAAGGGCCCATCTCCTCCGGGTGCGCCGTCGCGGTCGGTCGCCGCGCGGTCGTTCTCGTCGTGTGTGCGTCTAGTGTAGGTAGGCAGGCTGCGGCCGCCAAGCGAACAGCGGGCGAGCCGCCGGCCGGCTCGCCGTTTATGCTGGCTGCCGGATTCGGCGGCAGGCGAAGATGAGCGGGCGCGGTGCGGGCGTGTGGCGGAAGGCAGCGGGGACCGGACCATGAACTGCGCCCGCACCCCGGTCCTGGTCGGCGCGGCGCAGTACACCGACCGCAGCAGCACGCCCGAGGCTGCGCTGGCGCCGCCTGACCTGCTCGCACGCGTCGGCGCCGCTGCGCTCGCCGACAGCGGCGGGCGGGACATCGCCATCGACGTGCTGGCGGTGATCCGGCTCTTCGCCGACACGAGCCCGCTGTTCCGCTCGCCTCTCGGCACCTTCACCAACCTGCCGAGGTCGATGGCGCGGCGGCTGCGGCAGGCACCGGGGCGGCTCGTCTACGGCCCGGTCGGCGGCCACACGCCGCAGATGCTGGTCAACCTGTTCGCCGAGGAGATCCGCAACGGCGCGATCGATGTGGCGATGGTGGCCGGCGGCGAGGCGATGCGCAGCCAGGCCGGCGCGCACAGGGCCGGCCTGAAGCTCGACCGGTCCGAGGACACGGGCGATGCGCCCGAGACGCTCGGCGAGGAGACGATGCTCGCCTCGCGCCACGAGATCGCCCACGGCATCGCGCTTCCCGTGAACGTCTATCCGCTGTTCGACAACGCGCTCGCCGCTCATTACGGCCGTTCGCCGCAGGAGCATCGCCGCCGGCTCGGTGAACTGATGGCCCCCTTCACGCGGGTCGCGGCCGCCAATCCTTACGCCGCGCTGCCGGTCGCACGCAGCGCCGAGGAACTGGTCACGCCGGCCGACGGCAACCGCTTCATCGCTTATCCCTACACCAAGTACCTGGCGGCCAACATGTTCGTCGACCAGGCGGCGGCAGTATTGCTCATGTCGACCGAAGCCGCGGACCGTGCGGACGTGCCCGCAGCCAAGCGCGTCTATCTGCACGGCTGCGCCGATGCGCACGACAAGATCCTCGTCAGCCAGCGCATTGACTATCACTCCTCGCCGGCGATCCGCATAGGCAGCCAGCATGCGCTGGCGCAGGCGGGCCTGGGCGCGGCGTCGCTCGATCACATCGACCTTTACAGCTGCTTCCCTGCCGCGGTCGAGATCGCCGCCGACATGATCGGGCTGGCGCAGGACGACCCGCGCGGCCTGACGCTGACCGGCGGGCTGCCCTACTTCGGCGGCCCCGGGAACAACTATTCGACGCACGCCATCGCGGAGATGGTCGCCCGCTGCCGCGCCCGGCCCGGCTCGACCGGCCTCGTCTACGCCAACGGCGGCTACCTGAGCAAGCACAGCTTCGGCCTGTACTCGACGACGCCGTCCGACGGCTGGGCGCGGGCCGACCCGGCGGGCTACCAGGCGCAGCTCGACGCGATGACCTCGCCCGTCTTCACCGAGGCGCCGTCGGGCGATGGAAGGATCGAGACCTTCACCGTGGTTCACGAGCAGGGACGGCCGGCGTTTGCGATCGTGATCGGCCGGCTCGACGACGGGCGGCGCTTCCTCGCCCGGATGCGCGAAAGGCTCGATGAGCTGATCGACGCGCCGGTCGTCGGGCGGCGGATCGCCGTGCAGGCGGGCGATCCGGTCAATGCCGCGCGGCTGACCTGACGCTGTCGTCCAGCAGCCCGCCGCAGGCAGCGCGATCGAACACGAAGGAGACGCAGCGATGCACTTCACGCACGAACACGAGGAGATCCGCCGCACGCTGCGGCGCTTCATCGACGAGGAGATCAACCCGCACGTCGACGAATGGGAAGCGGCCGAGATGTTCCCCGCCCGGGAGGTGTTCGGCAGGCTCGGCGCGCTCGGCCTGCTGGGACTCACCAAGCCCGAGGCCCACGGCGGCGCCGGGCTCGACTACTCCTACTCGATGGTGATGGCCGAGACGCTCGGCCACGCAAGCTGCGGCGCGATCCCGATGGCGATCGGCGTGCAGACCGACATGGCCACACCGGCGCTGGCCCGCTTCGGCTCGGACGCGCTGTGCCGCGAGTTCCTCGCGCCGGCGATCGAGGGCCGGATGGTGGCCTGCGTCGGTGTGTCCGAGCCGGGCGCCGGCTCCGATGTCGCGTCGATCCGGACCACCGCCCGCAGGGACGGCGATGACTACGTCATCAACGGCGCCAAGATGTGGATCACCAACAGCCTGCAGGCCGACTGGATGTGCCTGCTCGCCAACACCTCGGAGGGACCGGCGCACCGGAACAAGAGCCTGATCGTCGTGCCGATGAACACGCCGGGCATCTCGGTGGGAAAGAAGATCCGCAAGATCGGCATGATGGCCAGCGACACCGGGCTGATTCACTTCGACGACGTGCGCGTGCCGCAGCGGCATCGGATCGGCGAGGAGGGCGAGGGTTTCACTTACCAGATGCTGCAGTTCCAGGAAGAGCGCCTGTGGGCGGCGGCCAACGCGATCGAGGCGCTGGCGAACTGCATCGGGCAGACGGCCGACTACGCGCGCAGCCGCATGGCCTTCGGCCAGGCGATCCTCGACAACCAGGTGGTGCACTTCCGGCTGGCCGAGCTGAAGACCGAGGTCGAGGCGCTGCGCGCGCTGACCTACCTCGCCACCGAGCATTACGTGGCCGGCCGCGACGTCACCGAGTGGGCGTCGATGGCCAAACTGAAGGCCGGCCGCCTGATGCGCGAGGTTCCCGACGCCTGCCTGCAGTTCTGGGGCGGCATGGGCTACACGTGGGAAAACCCGGTCGCACGCCTGTACCGCGACGGCCGCCTGGCCTCGATCGGCGGCGGCGCCGACGAGGTGATGCTCGGCATCATCGCCAAGCACATGGGCATCCTGCCGGCAAGGCGATAGCGGGCCGTGGCGCGGAAGCCGGGGCGGGCGCCTTCGCAGGCTTGCGCCGACTTCCCCGGCGATGGTCAGGAGGCGTCGCTCAACGGCGCGCTGCATCGAGCCGTTGCAGCACGACCGACGCCAGAGTCGGCGTGCCGGCGTCGGCGTAGCCGTAGCGTGCCCGCACGACGGGCTTGTCGATGCCGCCGAGCCGGGCGAGGTCGATCGGGGTGGCCGCCAGCACGACCTCGGCGGCACTGGCATTGATGGTCGCGCACAGCGCGGCGAGCTGCGAATCGCTGTAGCCCATCGCCGGCAGCACCGGACCGATGTGCGGATACTGCGCGTAGACGCGGGCGATGTCGGCTGTCGCGCTCGCGCGCGGGTCGACGATGTCGACATCACCGAGCGCCCGCAGGGCGCTCATCCCGGCGCCGAATGCCATGCCGCCATGGGTGATGGTCGGACCGTCTTCGACGACGAGCACGCGCCTGCGCCGCAGCCGCTGCGGATCGTCGAGGCGCACCGGGGAGGCGGCACGCACGATCGGCACGCCGGGCACGATCTGCGCGACGGCGGCCTCGAGCCGAGCGACGTCTTCCGCTGCAGCCGCGTCGACCTTGTTGATCACGACGACGTCGGCCATGCGCAGCACGGCCTCGCCGGGATGGTGGGTGGTGAGCTGATCCGGCCGCAGGGCGTCGCATACCACGACGTGCACGGTCGGCACGAAGAAGGGGAAGTCGTTGTTGCCGCCGTCCCAGACGATGACGTCGGCGGACCGCTCGGCGGCGGCCAGCACCTCGGCATAGTCGACGCCGGCGAACACCGCATGGCCGGCTTCGATGTGCGGCTCGAATTCCTCGCGCTCCTCCAGCGTGCAGCATGCCGCGTCGAGGTCGGCAGCCGAGCGGAATTCCTGCACGCGCTGCAGCTCCAGGTCGCCGTAGGCCATCGGGTGCCGCGTCACGGCGACCCGCAGCCCGCTGGCCTGCAGCACCTGCGCGAGGTGGCGCGCCGTCTGCGACTTGCCGCAGCCGGTGCGCACCGCCGAGACGGCCACCACCGGCTTGCGCGCGGCGAGCATGGTCGCCCGCGGCCCGAGGAGGGCGAAGCTGCAGCCGGCGGCCAGCGCGCGCGACGCGAGGTGCATCACATCGAGGTGGCTGACGTCGCTGTAGGCGAACACGACGGTGTCGACACTGTCGCGCCGGCACAGCGCATCGAGCTGGGCTTCCGGCACGATCGGGATGCCGTCCGGATAGCGGGGACCCGCCAGGCTCGCGGGATAGCGCCGCACGTCGATCCCGGGAATCTGCGTCGCGGTGAACGCGACGACGCGCACCTGAGCGTCGTCCCGGTAGACGGTGTTGAAGTTGTGGAAGTCGCGCCCCGCGGCGCCGCAGATGACGATGCGCGTCACGGCCGCCATCGTGGCATCAACCCGGCAGGCGCGTGCGCATCCGCTCCGCGCGCCGTCGCAGTGCTTCGGCCGCGACCAGCAGCAGGCAGGCAAGCAGCACCAGCAGCGTGCCGGCGGCGGTGATCGTCAGGCTGATGTTGTCGTTGATGCCGGCGAACATCTGCCGCGGCAGAGTGCGCTGGCCGGGGCCGGTCAGCAGCAGGGCGACCACCACTTCGTCGAACGAAGTGGCGAACGCGAACAGCGCCCCGGAGAACACGCCCGGGAAGATGATCGGCAGCGCCACCTTGCGGAAGGCCAGCCACGGCGGCGCGCCGAGGCTGGCGGCGGCGTTGAGCAGGTTGCGGTCGAAGCCGGACAGCGTGGAGAGCACGGTGACCAGCACGAATGGGCTGCCTAACGCCGCGTGGGCCAGCATCAACCCCAGGTAGCCGTCGGTCAGCCCCACCCTGGCGAAGGCGAAATACACGCCGACGGCGACGATCACCACCGGCACGACCAGCGGCGACAGCAGCACCGCGAACAGCAGGCGCCGGCCCGGGAATCGTGCCCGCCAGAAGCCGAAGGCGGCGAGCGTGCCGAGCGTGGTGGCGATCAGCGTCGCACCGGTGCCGACGATCAGGCTCGTCTTCAGCGCCGGCAGCCACAGCTCGGAGGTGAAGAAGTCCTCGTACCAGCGCAGCGATAGCCCCGGCAGCGGAAAGTGCAGGAACGAGCCGGCCGAGAACGACAGCGGCACGATGACGCCGATCGGCGCGATCAGGAAGACGAGCACGGCGCCGGCGAAAGCCCACAGCGCGTAGCGCGCGATCCGCTGCCCGGTGCTCTCGTAGGCGGGTCGCATCCTCTAGCCCATGCGGATCTTGTCGATGCCGACCAGGCGGTCGTAGACGTAGTACAGCGCCACCGTCGCCGCCAGCAGCGCCAGCGACAGCGATGCGGCCATGCCCCAGTTGATCGTCCTGCTGGCGTAGAAGGCGACGAAGTAGCTGAGCATCTGGTCATCCGGCCCGCCGACCAGCGCCGGCGTGATGTAGTAGCCGAGCGCCTGGATGAACACCATCAGCACGCCGGCGCCCACCCCCGGCAGCGTCTGCGGCGCATAGACGCGCCAGAACGCCGCCGAAGGCCGGGCGCCGAGCGACAGCGCGGCGCGCATGTGCACCGGCGGAATGTTGCGCATCACCGCATACAGCGGCAGCACCATGAACGGCAGCAGCACGTGCGTCATCGCCGTGTACACGGCGGCGCGCCGGTAGAGCATCTCCAGCGGCGCCTCGATCAGGCCGCCCTGCAGCAGCGCCGAGTTGAGCACGCCCTCGTGCTGCAGCAGCACGATCCACGCCGAGGTGCGCACCAGCAGCGAGGTCCAGAACGGCAGCAGCACCAGCACCATCAGAGCGTTGGCGGTGCGCGCCGGAGCCGTGGCCAGCACATAGGCGAGCGGGTAGCCGAGCAGCAGGCACAGCACCGTGACCGCGGTGGCGATGGCAAAGGTGCGGCCGAGCACCTGCACGAAGATCGCTTCCTCGCGCGGCGCGCCGACAATGTGGCCCCCGGCCGTGCGTTTCAGGTCCACCGCGGCCAGCAGGAACAGCGAGGTGGTCGGCCCGGCGGCGCGGGCGATCGCGCCCCAGGTCTCTGCCTCGCCCCACTTGGGGTCGATCGAGACCAGCGTGTCGCGCGCCGGGGCGTCGAGGCTCTCCGGCAGTTGCCGCCCGGTGGAGAAAAGCAGCGAGCGGAAGCCGCTGACGTCGTAGTTCAGGCGCGTGGCCGCCGGTGCCAAGGTGCCGGCTGCGCGCGCGGCGCGCACGTCCTCGATCAGCGCGGCGAAGGTTGCCTCGTCCGGAGCCGCGCGGCCGTCCCAGCGCTTGATCTCGTGCGTTACCCGCGGCAATGTCGCCGCCAGTTCGGTGTCGACGAAGCTCTTCGTCAGCAGCGCGCCGATCGGCCCGAGAAAGGTGAGGAGCAGGAAAAGCAGAAGCGGCGCCGTCAGCAGCGCCGCTTTGAGCTTCTTCGCGCGTTCGGCCCGCGCCAGTTGCGCGCTGAGCGACGATGGGGGCATCGCGTGGCCTCGAACGGGTTGCGCCGACCCTCACCCGCCCGCTGCAGAAAAGCGCAGCACGGGCAAGGGTGAGGGGTGGCGCTCAGGCGCCTGTCACTTGGCCAGCCAGGCGTTGAAGCGCTGGTTCAGCTTGTCGAGGTTCTCGAGCCAGAACTTGTCGTTCAGGTACAGCGAAACCTTGAGGTTGGCTGGGTTGGTCGGCAGGTCGGGCAGGACGGCCTTGTCGACCAGCGCGGTGGCGGCGTTGTGCGTGATGCCGTAGGGGATCTTCGGCGGCAGGTTCTTCTGGTTGCCCGGGTCGCTGACGAAAGCGAGGAACTGCTCGGCCTGCGCCTTGTTCGGCGAGCCCTTCATGATCACCCACGAGTCGACCGTGTACAGGCTGCCGTTCCAGCTCATCTTGAAGTTC
>Ga0209253_10002455_pt1 | contig 16422 bp, 19 predicted proteins | sample FrelakmetBRP12BR_FD_187145 | JGI IMG/M metagenome (GOLD analysis project Ga0209253, IMG submission 187145) | Freshwater lake sediment microbial communities from the University of Notre Dame, USA, for methane emissions studies - BRP12 BR (SPAdes)... | ecosystem: Environmental > Aquatic >...
CACCCTGGGTGTCCGCCTGCAGATGGTGCGGCGGCGGGAGGCGGAGCGGGAGGTGGTGGAGTTCCAGTCCAGCCTGGGCCTGGCCCAGGTGAAGATGAAGCAACTGCCCGACGAGCCGCCCCGCCTCGCGCCCGAGTACGAGGTCTGTCGCCACCTGGCCGAGACCAGCGGCAAGCCCCTGACCGAGGTTTACCGCATCGTCCAGGCGGAGGCTCTGGCCTACCTGGCCGCCCGCGCCGCCGGCGGCCGCGGCGTCCGCCGCCGCCCTACTCCCCGACGGCGACGGTGACCGGCCTGTCCGCCTCGTCTTAAGACCGTTTCGCGGCTTTGCCGCAGCGTTGGCAGTAGCCGGAGAGGTTCACCTCGCCGCGGGTCACGTCGAAGCTGTAGCTGGCGCCCACCGATTCCTTGAGGGCGTCCACCAGGTCGCTCTCGAACTCCACCACCTGGCCGCAGCTCAGGCAGACCAGGTGGTAGTGCTCAGTCGATAGCTTGGCGGCGTGGTAGTGGTGCTGGTCGTACTGCAGGTCGTCGACGATGCCCAGTTCGGTGAACAGGCGCAGCGCTCGATAGACGGTCGATAGGCTCAGCTTGCGGTTCCGCTCCTTGGCCCGGCGGTAGATCTCGTAGACGTCGAGCTGTCCCTCCGTCTTCTCGACGAGCTCCAGTAGGAGCAAGCGCTGGGCCGTGAGGCGCTGACCGGCCAGGCGGGGCAGGCGATGGAGGACGCTCTCCTTATCGATCTTGGGCATGTCGGTGGCTTCCTGCAAATGGTTTTCGATTGGAAGTCTACCACCTGTGGCGGCACGCCGCGAATACCCGCCCAGTCATGGACAGAAAACCGGAGTTTCCTTTCGCCAAGAGCTGGAGTGGACAAACCCAATGTAGGGGAGGGTCTTCAGGCCCTGGCGCAAGATACCCGTCGGGGTCTGACGAAGCCGCCTTCAGCCGTCGAGCACGTACTTGCGGATCGCCCAGGCCACCCCGTCCTCGTCGTTCTGGGGGGCCACGTCGCTCGCCGCCTTGCGCACCGCCTCCGGCGCGTTGCCCATGGCGATGCCACAGCCGACAACGCTGAACATGGCCACGTCCGCCTCTGCGTCGCCAATGGCCATGGCCTCGGCGGGGTCCACTCCCAGCTCGCGGCATACTATCTCCAGCGCGCGGCCCTTGTCGGCCTCGGCGTGGGTCAGCGACAGGTAGTGGGGGAAGGCGAGGCTGTGGTTGCGCGAGAAGTTGATGACTTGGCCGAACCGCTCGTAGAAGGCGCCCCAAGTCTCCTCTACCGCCTCCTCGCCGAAGATGAGAATGGCGGTGGGCGCGGCCTGGGCCACGGCCTGGGCGTGGTAGTTGCTCACCCGTATGTCTCGCGGTAGGCGCTTGGGGCCCTTGCCCTGAGGCCGCATGTAGGTGATGTCGTCGATGGTGGTGAACATCATGTAGCGCCCCTGGTCGCCCAGGGCGGCCACCTGTCGCGCGAATTCCTGGTCCAGGCGCAGGTGGAGGAGCTCCTGCCCGTCTTGGGGGCGCTTCACCAGGGCGCCGTTGTGGCAGATGAGGGGCGTGGTTAGGCCCAGGCTCTCGGCGGTGAGGCGCGCCAGGTGGAACCAGCGCGATGTGGCCAGCACTACCTGCGTCCCCCGGGCCAGCGCCTCGCGCACCGCCGCCGCGTTGCCGTCGCTGAGGCGGTTGGAGCTGTCCAGCAGCGTGCCATCGATGTCCAGGGCGACGAGTCGGATCATCTCGCGTCCATCCCAGCGGGTGACGAGAGCGGGGCAGATGTCCAGCCGGGGTCGCCGTAGCATTCCCTCTCCAGGCGGCGGGCCAGATCCTCCTCTTCGGCGCTGAGCTCCCCGGGGCGGATCTCGATCCCCCAGGCGCGGGCGAAGCCCGTCACCAGGGCCTCCGCCAGCTGGTCCCAGCTCACCGGCCGGCCCAGCTCCTCCTGGAGGGAGGTGGCCCGTGCCGCTTCCGCTGGCTCCGGTGCCAGGCGGATGCTCCCCTGCTGGAGGAGAGCACCCTCGCGACGGGCCTGGGCGCTGCCCACCAGCTTGCGCCCGGCCAGAGTCAGTTCGTGAGCCGTGATCGCCTCGAAGCACCAGGCGCTACGGGCCGATGGGCCCGAGGCTTCGCCTTCGGCCAGGGGAGGCAGCCCCAGCGACTCGAGGCCGGCCGCCAGGCCGCGGGCCAGGCGCTGGTACGACTGGCGAATGCTGCCCGCGGCCAGCGGGTGGCTCAGCGGCAGGACGATGCTATAGCAGACATCACCTCGATGGACTACCGCGCCGCCGCCGGTGGGCCGCCGCACTAGGTCCAGCCCCGATGGGGGCGGCACCTCGTCGGCGGGCTGGAGGCGCCCCAGGGAGAGGCAGGCCGGCCGGAAGCCGAACAGCCGCAGCGTGGGCATCGACTGGCCACGCCCGGAGAGAGTGAGAAGGGCGTCGTCCACCGCCATCTGGCGGGCGCCCGTCGCCCAGCCGCCGTCCAGGAAGCGCCAGTTGTCCATGGGGCCTACAGCCCCAGCACGCGCTTCGCGTTCTCGCAAAATATCAGCCGCTTCTCCTCGGCGGTCAGGGGCAGGCGGTCGACGCGTGCGCTGTCCTTGATGGGGTGGTGCCACGGCCAATCGGAGGCGAAGAGGACGCGGTCGGGGCCGACGCGGCGGATCATCGTCATCGCCTCCTCGTCGGAAATGGCGAACGGGTTGGGGATGCCGCTGATGGCGCCGCTGGTGTCCAGATAGGCGTTGGGGAAAGCCTGCATCACCTCCGCCACTTCGTCCCAGAAGCCACGGCACATGTGTGCGAAGACCAGGCTCATGCGGGGGAAGTCGCGCAGCACGTCCCGGAAATTGTGCGGGTGGTCGTGGTGTTCCGGGTCATCCAGCAGGGCCAGGGCCCCCGAGTGGGTGACGATGGACATCCCCAGCTCCTGCGCCCTGGCATAGGCCGGCCAGAAGCGGCGGTCGTTGGGGTAGAAACGCTGGTTGGCGGGGTGCAGCTTGATCCCTCTGGCGCCCTCGCGCGCCCGCTCCTCGACTTCGGCCACGAGCGCGTCTTCGCCCATGATCGGGTCAAGGCTGATGAACGCGATGAGGCCCGGATTATCGCGCGCGACCTCGCACGTCCAGGCGTTGCGCCGCTGCAGCCGGCCCAGCACCTCGCGGATGATCTCGGCCTCCACCCTTTCGAGCTTGATGGGCGAAAGGTCCGGGGGCTGCCTACGCAGGGCCGCCTCCTTCATCTCGAACACCGGGGTCATATTCACCATCACGGCGTGGGAGATGTTTCCCTCGCGCATCAGCGGCACCAGCTCCTCGATGGTGCCGGCGTGGCCGCTAAGGCCCGCGCCGGACTGGGCCTGCCAGCCGATGTCCGGACGAGGGAAGGTGTGGACGTGGGCGTCGATGATAGGGTAGTCGGGCATGGGACGTGCTCCTTTAGGTCTTCGTGAACCCCAGACCTTTGTCGCGCAGGCTCACGACGCCCTGGCTGGCGATGATGATGTGGTCCAGCACGTCGATATCGAGGAGCTTGCCGGCCTCGATCAGTTGCTGGGTCATGTCGATGTCGTCACGGCTGGGCGTCGGATCCCCCGACGGGTGGTTATGCACCACGATGATGGCGGGGCAGCCCGCGCGGATGGCCTCGCGGAACAGCTCGCTGACTCGCACCTGGGCGGTGTTGACGCTGCCCTTGTAGACCTCGGGCATGGCCAGCACTTGGTTCTTGGTGTTCAGCAGGAGGACGCGCATGTGCTCTTGCTCCAGCAGCCCCATCTCCGCCAGGAGGAGGTTGGACACATCCTGGGGGCAGCGGACGGTGGCCCGCTCCTCCGGCTGGGCGGAAACCAGGCGGAGGCCCAGCTCCAGGGCGGCCTTCACCTGGGCGGCCTTGGCCTCGCCCATGCCGTGCTGGGCGCATAGCTCGCCGAAGCTGGCCCGCACCAGGCCGGGTAGGCCGCCGAAGCGGGCCAGCGCGGCGGTGGCCAAAGCCAGGGCGTTCTCGGAAGGGGTGCCGGTGCGGAGGATGATGGCGAGCAGTTCGGAATTGCTGAGGACCGTAGCCCCGCGGTCGCGCAATCGCTCGCGCGGGCGCTCAGACGCCGGTAGCTGGCGGATGGTGGGTCGATACTCGACGGCGTCGGGCATGGGGCCCGCCACTAGGGGCCCGGCGTCGGGCTGGGGCTGGTTGGTTTCGGCACCTGGAGCTTCTGGCCGACATTGAGGGTGTTGGGGTCTGTGATGCCGTTGATGCGGGCCAGCTCGTCGGCCGTGGTGCCGAACTGCTGGGCGATGGACGATAAGGAGTCGCCCTGCTGGACCGTGTACTCCTCGAATGGAGACGGCTCAGGAGTGGGGCTGGGCGCGGGCGTGGGTGTGGCCCCCGGCGTGCCGCCCGGCGTGCCGCCCGGCGTGGGCGAAACCCCGGGCGTGCCCGTCGCCGTCCCCTGTGGTGTGCCCGTGGGCGTCACGCTGGGGCGGGCGGTGGTCGCCAGGGCCGTTGGCGTCCGGGTGACCGACGGCTGGCCGGCCTGCGCCCCCGACTCGTCATCGGATGCACCCGGCGGCCGGATCAGCAGCCACAGCGCCAGCACTGAGGCCACCAGGAGGACCAGCAGCGCCCCCCGGAATAGGGCTCCCGAAGGTATGGCGCTGGATGGATCCTGGCAGGCGGCGCAGAGCTCGCCGCCGTGCTGATCGCAGAAGGGCTTGGCGCAGCGCGGACAGCGATGGATGGCGTCCCGGCCGCAGGCATAGCACGACATGGGTGGCCCCCCGTCTGGCGGTCCCCGCCAAAGGCGAAGAACCGCCGGTGCGCTGCTCTATTCTACTGCATCTCGACGGTGGCGCCAGCCTCCTGAAGCTTCTTGACCACGTTCTCGGCCTCGGTCTTGGGGAGGCCCTCCTTGACATTGGCCGGGACGCCTTCGACCAGGTCCTTGGCCTCCTTGAGGCCGAGGGTGGTTACCTCGCGGACGGCCTTGATGACGTTGATCTTGTTCGCCCCGAAGTCCTTCAAGACCACCGTGAACTCGGTCTGCTCTTCTTCCTCCACCGCCGGAGCCGCCGCTGCTGCGGCCGCCCCCGCCGCCGGCGCTGCGGCCATTGCCACGGGCGCCGCGCTGATACCGAACTCATCCTGGAGGCGCTTGTTAAGATCACGCAGCTCCAGGACGGTCATCTCCTTGATCAGGTCGAAGACTTGTTCAACCTTGCTGGCCATCGATCCTTCCTCCTATCTTGCTCGAATCTAAGCGCTCTCCAGCTGGCGGGCGCGGGCCTCCAGCAGCGTCGGCAGTTGGCTGGCCATCGACTCTAGGACGCGGGCCAGTTCGGCCACCGGGGCCTCCAGCAAGCCGGCCAGGGTCGCCAGCGGCGACTGCAGTTGGCCCAACACCTGGGCCAGGAGCACCTCCTTGGTGGGCAGCCTGGCCAGTTCCCCCAGCTCGCGGGCCGGCAACACCTGCCCGTCCAGGTAGACGGCGCGGATGGAGAAGGCGGGTGGCGCCGTCGGCAGGTACTCGCTGAACGCGCGGGCCACAGCCAGGATGTCGCCGTAGCCGAAGGCCAGGGCTGTGGGCCCCTCGACAAGCTGGGCCAGAGCCGGCTTGGCCGCACGCTCGGCGGCCAGGCGCGTAAGGGTGTTCTTCACCACCCGCAGCTCGACGCCGGCGGCCCGCATCCGCCGCCGGAGCTGGTCCATCTCGGGGACCGTCAGGCCGCGATAGTTGGTCCCTACCGCGATGGTGCTGCGGGAGATGCGCTCCTGCAGCTCCTCGATCATCTGTGCTTTCTTGGCTGTGGGCATAATCGCTCCTTGGCACAGAACTACAAAGCCCTTGCCGTAGGAGGCAAGGGCTTTCCGGCGAATCAGCCCGATTCCCTGCCTCGGCGGGCCCTCGGATTAAGCCCCGGCTGGCCGGGGCGCCCGCTGTCTACGGCTCTCTATTCGATTGGCCTAGCTGGTGGTCAGCGCTAGTGTTGGCTGGAGGTCCAGCCTGATCCCGGGCCCCATGGTCGTGGCTAGGGTCGCGCTCTTGATGTACTGACCCTTGGCCCCCGAAGGCCGCGACTTTACGATGGCCTCCACCAGGGTGGCGATGTTCTCCAGCAGTTGGTCCTCTTCCAGGCTTGCCTTGCCCACCGGCACGTGCACCAGGGCCGTGCGGTCCAGACGGAACTCCACACGGCCGGCTTTGGACTCGCGGACGGCCTTAGCGATGTCCTCGCCCTCGACCACCGTGCCCGAACGGGGGTTCGGCATCAGGCCACGCGGGCCCAGCACGCGGCCCAGGCGGCTCACCTTGCCCATTATGTCCTTGGTGGCCAGGGCCACGTCGAAGTCCATCCAGCCGCCTTCGATCTTCTTCACCAGGTCCTCGCCGCCCACGAAGTCGGCGCCGGCCTCTTCGGCCACCTTGACGGGCTCACCTTCGGTGAAGACCAGCACCCGCACCTTCTTGCCCAGCCCGTGGGGCAGCACCACTGTCCCCCGGAGCTGCTGGTCGGCGTGGCGGGGGTCGAGGCCGGTGCGCAGGTGCAGCTCCACCGTCTCGTCGAACTTGGCGAAGGCCGTTTCCCTGGCCAGCTTCACCGCCTCGCGCGGCTCATAAGCGCGGCTGCGGTCGACCTTCTCCAGCGCCTCGAGGTACTTGCGTCCGTGCTTGGCCATGGCTAACCGTCTGCCTCCACCACATCGACTCCCATGCTGCGGGCGGTGCCCTCCACCATGTGCATGGCCGATTCGATGTCCTCGGTGTTCAGGTCTTTCATCTTGATCTGGGCGATCTCTCGCGCCTTGTCTCGCGGCAGCTGGCCCACCTTCTCCCGTTTCTGCGCGGGGCTCCCCTTCTCCAGGCCCGCCGCCTGCTTGATGAGCTGCGAGGTGGGCGGCGTCTTGAGCACGAAGGTGAAGGAGCGGTCTTCGAACACCGTAATCTCCACGGGGATGATGGTGCCCGCCTGGGAGGCCGTGCGCTCGTTGTAGTCCTTGCAGAACGCCATGATGTTGACGCCGTGCTGGCCCAGGGCGGAACCGACAGGCGGCGCCGGCGTGGCCTTCCCCGCATCGAGCTGGAGCTTGAGGACAGCGCGAATCTTCTTAGCCAACTTACAGCCTCTCTACCTGGAGGAAGTCTAGCTCCACCGGCGTCTCCCTCCCGAAGAAGGAGACCAGTACCTTGACCTTGCCCTTCTCCAGGTTGAGCCCGTCCACGCTCCCGATAAAGTCGATAAAGGGGCCATCGGTGATGCGAACGCTCTGGCCAATGACGAAGCCCACCTTGATGCGGGGCTCCTCGGACCGCATCTGGCGGAGGATGGACTTGACCTCCGCCTCCTCCAGTGGCGTCGGCTCGTGGGCGGATCCCACGAACCCGGTGACGCCGGGAGTGTTGCGCACGACGTACCACGACTCTTCGTCCATGATCATCTCCACCAGCACGTAGCCGGGGAAGATCTTGCGCGGTACGGTGCGCCGCTGCCCGTCGCGGATTTCGATCTCGTCCACCTGCGGCACCACTACTCCGAAGACCTTGTGGGCCATGTCCATGTTCTGGATGCGGTGCTCCAGGTTGGCCTTCACCTTGTCTTCGTAGCCGGAGTAGGTGTGGATAACGTACCAGTGGCGACCGTCATCGGGGGGCTGCTGCGGCTCGGCCTTCTCCTCCGGCTCGGCAGCGATAGGCGCCTCGGCGGTCGCCTCCTCGGCGGGAGGCGTTTCCTCCACGACGCTTGATTTCTTCCTACGCGGGGCCATTCCCTACAACACCACCTATCGCAGCAGGACGTGCTCCACCAGCCAGGCGAAGCCCAAGTCCACGCCCCCCAGGAACAACCCGATGACCACCGACACTATCAGCACCACCACGGTGAGGTGCATGGTGTCCGGACGGCTGGGCCACACCACCTTCCGCAGCTCAGAGATGATGTCCATGACCCAGCGGGGTCGCCAGGAGAGGATCCCCGTCTTTCCCTTGGTCGCCGCCGCCCGCGGTGCCCGGGGCATGGTTACCCCGCCGCCCCGTTTGGGCGGCTTGGTGGCCGTCGGATGGCGTCTGATCGCGCGATTCATGTCGTTACTCCCCCCCGGGCCTTGCCGCTAGCGTACCTCGCGGTGGACGCGATGGCCCCGGCAACGGGGGCAGAACTTCCGGAACTCCAGCCGGTCGGAGTCGTTGCGGCGGTTCTTGCTGGTCGTGTAGTTGCGCGATCGGCACTCCGTGCAGGCCAGATGGATTACGACTCGGTCTTCTTTCTTGGCCATGGGCTATCTGCGGGCCTCTCCCTCTAGTCTAGCACCTTCGTCAGAACGCCCGCACCCACCGTGTGGCCGCCCTCGCGAATAGCGAAGCGCACGCCTTCCTCCAGGGCCACCGGCTGGCCGAGCTCCACGCTGAGGCGAACGTCATCGCCGGGCATGACCATCTCCGTGCCCTCCGGCAGTTGGACGTTGCCGGTGACGTCGGTGGTGCGGATGTAGAACTGGGGTCGGTAGCCGTTGAAGAATGGCGTGTGGCGGCCGCCCTCTTCTTTGGAGAGAATGTAGACCGCGCCCTCGAACTTGGTGTGGGGCTTGATGCTGCCCGGATGGGCCAGCACCATGCCCCGCTCCACGTCCTCCCGCTCGATGCCGCGTAGCAGACAGCCCACGTTGTCGCCGGCCTCACCGTAGTCCAGCGTCTTACGGAACATCTCCACGCCGGTGCAGACCGTCTTGCGCGTCTCGCGGATGCCGACGATCTCCACCTCCTCACCGGCTTTGACCACTCCCCGCTCGATGCGGCCGGTGGCCACGGTGCCCCGCCCCTTGATCCCGAACACGTCCTCGACGGGCATCAGGAAGGGCTTGTCCCGCGGCCGCTCGGGGGTGGGAATAAAGGAATCGACCGCCTCCAGCAGTTCCCAAACGCACTTGTACTCCGGGGCGTCTGGGTCGGTGCTGGTGGACTCCATCGCCTGGAGAGCGCTCCCGCGCACGATGGGGATCTTGTCGCCCGGGAAGCCGTACTTCGTGAGAAGGTCCCGCACCTCGAGCTCGATGAGGTCCAGGAGCTCGGGGTCCTCCATCATGTCTACCTTGTTCAGGAAGACCACCATTGCCGGCACCTCCACCTGGCGGGCCAGAAGGACGTGCTCACGTGTCTGAGGCATGGGGCCGTCGTTGGCGGCGACCACCAGCACGGCGCCGTCCATCTGGGCGGCGCCGGTGATCATATTCTTGATGTAGTCGGCGTGGCCGGGGCAGTCGATGTGGGCGTAGTGGCGTTTATCCGTCTGGTACTCCACGTGGGCCACGGCGATGGTGATACCGCGCGCCTTCTCCTCTGGGGCATTGTCGATACTCCAGAAGTCGCGGTAGTCGGCCATCCCCTTGAAGGAGAGAGCCTTGGTGATAGCCGAGGTTAAGGTGGTCTTGCCGTGGTCGATGTGTCCAATGGTACCCACGTTTACGTGAGGCTTGGTTCTTTCGAACTTCTTCCTGGCCATGCCGGCTATACCTCCTTCAGTCTGGAGCCCACAATCGGATTCGAACCGATGACCTCGCCCTTACCAAGGGCGTGCTCTACCGACTGAGCTATGTGGGCACGGCTTCCGTGCTGGAGACGAGTTGGGGAATCCCCCAACTCCAACTTCTCGCTCCTAACTACCAACTTCGCAACTGGTGGCGGGGGTAGGATTCGAACCTACGTAGGCGAACGCCAGCGATTTTACAGACCGCCCCCTTTAGCCACTCGGGCACCCCGCCGTGGGAAAAGCCCAGGAACAACAGCCAGGGGCGATGAGCCCACTCCGCCTGCCCTGTTCCCGTTCCTTGTTCCCTGTTCTCATTCTGGAGCCCAAGGGGGGAGTCGAACCCCCAACCTACCGATTACAAATCGGTTGCGCTACCGTTGCGCCACTCGGGCTTGCGCCCGCCTGTCCTCGGACAAGCACAGGCAGTGGCAGGCAGGGCCCATAGAAACATCGATCGCCCCTAAAGAGGCGACGCAACACGTAGTATAGCATCGCTAACCCTAAAGTCAAGATAAATATCGCCTGCGCTGGGCCTTCTAGTCCCGCCGCCGCCAGCGCGTCCCTTCCGACCCGTCCTCCAAAGCGATGCCCAACTCCGCCAGTCGGGTGCGGACACTGTCCGACAGCTCGTATAGCTTGGCCGCGCGCAGCTCGTCGCGGATCGTGACCAGCAGGTCGATGAAGGGCCGGGCCGTCACCCCCGTCTCCTCCTCGGCCAGCGTCAGGCCCAGCACGCCCGCCAGCTCGCGCAGGGTCGCCTGGGCCCCTTCCACCGGTCGCCCGTCGTCGCGGCCGCGGTTGATCTCTCGCGCCAGGTCGAAGAGGGCGCCCACCGCCTGGGTGGCGTTGAGGTCGTCCTCCATGCTGTCGATGAAGCGCTGGCGGAAAGGCTGCGGGTCGATGGGCGTGCCCGTGCCGGGTGGGGCGGCGGCGACAGCCAGCCGCAGACGCTCGGCGGCGCGCTTGCCAGCCTCCAGCCCGTCCTCGCTGTAGGTCAGCGGGCTGCGGTAGTGGGAAGAGAGCACGAACAGCCGGCAGCCATCGGAGCCGTACTTGGGCAGCGCATCGGCGATGGGAATGATGTTGCCCAGCGACTTGCTCATCTTCTCTTCGCCCAGATAGAGCCAGCCGTTGTGCAGCCAGTAGCGCACGAAGGGCTGGATGCCGGTGTAGGCCTCGGTCTGGGCGATCTCATTCTCGTGGTGGGGGAAGATCAGGTCGATGCCGCCGCCGTGGATATCCAGCGTCTCGCCCAGGTACCTGGTGGACATGGCCGTACACTCGATGTGCCAGCCGGGCCGGCCGGGCCCCCAGGGGCTCTCCCACGAGGGCTCGCCGGGCTTGGCCCCCTTCCAGAGGGCGAAGTCGGCGGGGTGCTCCTTCTGTTCCCCGGGCTCGACGCGCGCGCCGGCCATCATCGAGTCGACGCTGCGGTGCGAAAGCTTGCCGTAGTCCTTCTTGGCTGTCACCCGAAAGTAGACGTCGCCGTCGGCCGGATAGGCGAAGCCCTTCTCCACCAGGCGCGAGATGATCTCGATCATGGTGGGGATCTCCTCGGTGGCGCGCGGGTAGACGTGGGCGGGCAGGATGTGGAGGCCGGCCATCTCGGAGGCGTACTCGGCTATTAGCTGTTCGGCCAGCTCCTTTGTCGGTATGCCCAGGTGGTTGGCGCGGGCGATGATGCGGTCGTCGATATCGGTGTAGTTCTGGACGTGGCGCACTTCATGGCCGCAGTACTCCAGGTAGCGGCGCACCACATCGAAGATGATGTAGCTCATGGCGTGGCCCAGGTGGCTCTTGTCATAGGGCGTGATGCCGCAGACGTACATCTTGATCGGCCCTGGGCCGGCCACGAACTCCTCTTTCTTGCCGGTGAGGGTGTTGTGTAGCTTCACCCGGCGTCCTCCTTAGCGGCTGTGCGGGGACTTGATGCGGGCCGCGCTCTCTTCTTCAGCTCGCCCTCCATTTGCGCGATGCGTTCCTCCAGCTCGTGCAGCCGCTGCTCGAGCCGCTGGATAGTATCCCACTCGGGGTCAGGGAGCTTCAACACCGTATCATCGCCGGGGTCGTGGTAGGCCACAATGTGACCGGGCACGCCCACCACCGTGGCGTTGTCCGGCACGTTGGTCACCACCACCGAGCCGGCGCCGATGCGTACGTTGTTCCCCACGCTGATGGCGCCGATGAGGTTGGCTCCCGCCCCCACCACCACGTTGTTCCCGAGAGTAGGGTGACGCTTCATGCGCTTGGTGCTGGAGCCGCCCAAAGTCACGCCTTGGTAGAAGTGGCAGTTGTTCCCGATCTCCGCCGTCTCACCGATGACCACGCCCATGCCGTGGTCGATGAAGAAGCCCTCGCCGATCCGGGCGCCGGGGTGGATCTCGATGCCCGTGAGGCCGCGGCTGACGTGAGAGACGATCCTGGCGGGCAGACGCAGGTTCCTGCGATAGAGAGAGTGGGCCAGGCGGTGGAGCTGTCGGGCGTGGAAGCCGGGGTAGGCCAGAACGACCTCAAGGGCGCTAACAGCGGCAGGGTCCCGCGTCTGCGCGGCCCTGATATCGCGTCTGATGCTGTCCAAGAGTGACAGGAGCTTATCCCTATCGTGGCACCAGGAGGGCGACCGCCAGGGCGGCGATTCCCTCGCCGCGGCCGATGTCGCCCAAACCCTCGTTGGTGGTGGCTTTGACGCTCACCCGCGATTCGTCCACTTCCAGCGCGTCCGCGATGCGCTGGCGCATGGCCTTGATGTGGGGCGCCAGGCGTGGCCTCTCGGCGATGACGGTGGCGTCCACGTTCTCCACCGCGTAACCCAGGGGCCCGATTATCTGCACCGTGCGCGCCAGCAGCTCGCGGCTGTCTGCGCCGGCGAAGGTCGGGTCGTCCGGAGGGAAGAAGTGGCCGATGTCGCTCAGGCCCGCCGCCCCCAGCAGGGCGTCCATGATCGCGTGCAACAGGACGTCGGCGTCGCTGTGGCCGCCGAGGCCCTCCTCGCCCTCGATCTCCACGCCTCCCAGAAGGAGGCGCCGTCCTTCCTGAAATCGGTGAATATCATAGCCGATGCCTATGCGCATGTCTAACCTTCTCCGTCTTGAGCCACCAGCGCCTGCGCCAGGGCCAGGTCAGCGGTCGTCGTCACCTTGAGGTTGCGGGCCGAGCCGGGGAAGACCTTCACCCGCCGGCCCAGCGCCTCCACGAGACCGGCGTCGTCGGTGGCTTCGCTCTGAGCCTGCCGATGGGCTTCCCACAGGAGATCGTAGTCGAAGACCTGGGGCGTCTGGGCGGCCCAGAGGTTGCCCCGGTCCAGCGTCCGCCTTATCAGACCGTCGTTCGCCACTTCCTTGAGCGTATCGGCCAGCGGCACCGCGGCGATGGCCGCCCCCGTCTCGGCGGCGGCCGCCAGGCCCGCCTCGATGAGGTTGGCGGTGACCAGCGGCCGTGCGCCGTCGTGCACCACCACCCACCGGCACTCGGGTAGCGCCTCCAGGCCCAGCCGGACCGAGTCCTGGCGCCGGGGCCCTCCGGGGCAGATGACGACTACCTTGTCGAAGCCCGCCGCGTCCACCAAGTGGCAGCCTCGTTCCAGGTTCTCTTCCGCGAGTACAAGCACAACCGTATCCACCGCCCGGCAGACCTCGAACGCCATCAGCGTGTGGCCGATAACGGGACGGCCGGCCAGCGGCGCGAAGAGCTTGTCGCCCTCGCCGAAGCGCCGGCCGCGGCCCGCCGCAGCGATGATGGCTCCCACGGACTCGGGCTGGAGGGCCATGGGTCGTCGCCTAGGAGGCGCCCTTGGGCTGGGCGAAGATCATGCGGCCGGCCACTGTCTGAAGGACGCGGGTCACCGTGACCTCCAGGTCCTCGTTCAGGTGGCGGCGACCGCCTTCCACCACGACCATCGTGCCGTCGTCCAGGAAGGCGACGCCCTGGCCTATCTCCTTTCCTTCCTGGATGATGCGCACCGCCATCTCCTCGCCGGGCAGCACCACCACCTTCACCGCGTTGGCCAGCGAGTTGATGTTGAGGATGTGCACCCCCTCCAGCTCGGCCACGCGGTTGAGGTTGAAGTCGTTGGTCATGATCGGGCAGTTGAGGTTCTTGGCCAGCCGAATGAGCTTGGCGTCCACGTCGCGGGCGTCCGGAAAGTCGGTGTCGGAGACCTGGATCGGGGCCAGCGATTCCTTCTGCAGGCGGCCAAGGATGTCCAGGCCGCGACGGCCGCGGTTGCGGCGCAGGCTGTCGGGCGAATCGGCGATGTAGCGGAGCTCCTCCAGCACGAAGCGGGGGATGACCAACGTCCCCATGATGAACCCCGTCTGGGCGATGTCCGCTACCCGTCCGTCGATGATGGCACTGGTATCCAGCGCAATGTAGCGGGCCAGGCGGGCAGCGCTCTTTCCTGATACGGGAACGTAGCGGGAGAGGAACTGGGCGAAATCCTCCTCTCGGCTGAGCAAGGCCGCCACGCCCAGCATCCCCAGGATGACGCTAACCACGAAGGGGGCGATGGCTCCCCCTGCGTCGGGCAGTGTCAACCACACGGGCATGAGCAGTGCCGAGACCAATAGGCCGGCAACTAAGCCAATGGTGCCCAGTATGAGCTGGATAGGCTCCAACTGCTCGACCCAACGCTGAAACAGGCGCAGGGGCGCCAGGAAGAACCAGGGAGCTACCAGGAACCCAAAAGGAGCAAGCAGGATCGGCGGCGCCGACCAGAAGATGATCTCCGTGAGGCCTGTGTCCCCCTCGGCCATGTACTGGCCGCTGCGAAGGCCCACGTAGCCGAAGAAGATGGCGCCGACAATGCGGAGAATGATGGAGACATTGACGACCATCGGATGATTCCTTCCACCGAGTCCACTCGGCTTAGACAGAGGGAGATATCCGCCGTACTCTCCCTCTCTACGGCCCCAATAACGAGGCAATGAATTCGGGAGCAGTATAGCACCCTATCGTAGACGCGTCAAAAGCAGACCGGTCGGGGTGAGCGGATAGACAACGGGAGTCCGGCCCCCAGCGTCGGCGCGGCTAGTCGAACCCCAGAAGGCTGCCCAAAAGATCGGAGCTGAAATCGCCGGCGGCCGCCAAGTACACATCCTTGATGATCTTGCCCGCCAAGACGGCCAGGAAGAAGCGCCCCATCGGCATGCGAACCACGCCTGCCGCGGCCCCCGCGATGTCGAACAAGGGGTTGGGGATCACGGACATGACGAACATCACCAGGACGCCGCGCCGCTCCATCCAGCGCTGGAGCCACTGATACTCCGGCCGCTCCTGGAAGATGAGGCGGCCGCCGTAGCCGGCGGCGTAGCCCGTGAACTCGCCCAGGGCCTCGGCCAGTCCGGCTACCACTCCCACCAGGACGAAGGTGGGGATGCCCAGGTAGGAGTTGAGGATCGCTCCGCCGCCTACCACCGAGGCAGCGGCGGGCGTCGGTAAGATCATGGAGGCTGCGCCGATGAAGTTGACGAGGAAGACGCCGGCGTAGCCGTAGTCTTTGAGGCGCGATACCTCCACCTGGAAGTAGAAGAAGGAGAAGGCAAAGATGGTGGTGATCAGCACCACCACGATGAGAAGGATGTACTCCAGGCGCAAGACCATCCACCGCCTGCGCCTGGCGGTCGTCGTCTCTTCCTCGGGGAGGCTCATGCTGCGGAGTTTTCCCCCAGTCGGCGCTGTGTCCTTCCCCGCCAGCGGCCCCTGTCCCCTCTATACTAACGTAAAGGACGGGAGGCCTAGCCTCTCGTCCCTCATCGCTAGCCTCTCCTTCGCATGCCTACGAGGTTAGCTGACGGGTTCGGCTTGAAGGAGCTAGCCTACTCCCCGACAGGTCGAGGAGATTCACCCCTTGCCCCCCGACACCCTCGGGGAGCTGGCCCGGCCGCGCCCAGGCCGTTGGTTCCCCCGCTCCGCTAGAGGCGGATTCGGCACCCTGTTTCCATATTTGCGTTCAATCTAGCAAAGGGCTCGGGCGCTGTCAATCAGCCGCCGCGCCCCGGCCGGACGACCAGCACCGGCTCACCCGAGGCTCGCACCACCTCGTCGGCCACGCTGCCCAGCACCCACCGTCGCAGCCCCGACCGGCCGTGGGTGGTCATGACCACCATCGAGCCCGGCGTCTCCCTGGCGAACTCCACGATGCTGTGGGCCGCGGCCCCACGCAGCACGTCCCAGCGCACGGGAACCCCCTGGCGTTCCAGATCTTTGCCCACCCCCGCCAGGTAGCCCGAGGCCACCAGGTCGATGCGCTGCAAGACATCGGTGGGTATGGCCAAAGTGTCGGGACCCATGGGGGTGAACTGAACCGTGGTCTCCGCGCTGATGACTTGGATCAGCACTACTTCCAGCTTCAGCGTCTTGGCCATCTCTTGCGCATGGGGGAGGGCTGCCTCGGCTGCCCGCGAGCCGTCCAGGGGGACGATGATCGCCTTCAGGGGATAGGGCTTCGCTTCCACCGGCGTATCACCTGTTGGCCGCACCAACAACACGGGCTGGTGGGCGTGCCGCAGCACGCGATCGGGAGTGCTGCCCAGCATCCAGCGCGCCAGCCCCGACCGGCCGTGGGTGGACATGGCAACAAGATCCACCTTCTCCGCCTCGGCGAAGTCGGTGATCGTGCGGGCTACGCCGCCCAGGCCCACTCTGATCTCCACCTTGAACCGCTGCCGGCGCAGCGCCTTGGACACCCCCGCCAGATACTCTTCGGCCAGTGAGCGAGTGCGGTTCGTGGTCTCCTGGGCGTACTCCTGCTGGCGGCGGCCGCGCGGTTCGACAGGGGTCTCAGCGGCGTGGAAAAGGATGATCGTGCTGCCGAAGCGGCGGGCCAGCGTCTTGACGCAGGGCAGGATTCCCTGCGCTACGGCGGAACCATCGAGCGGCACCAGTATCTTCTCGAACATGTTCTGCCT
>Ga0209253_10002456_pt1 | contig 16419 bp, 15 predicted proteins | sample FrelakmetBRP12BR_FD_187145 | JGI IMG/M metagenome (GOLD analysis project Ga0209253, IMG submission 187145) | Freshwater lake sediment microbial communities from the University of Notre Dame, USA, for methane emissions studies - BRP12 BR (SPAdes)... | ecosystem: Environmental > Aquatic >...
CGTGGCACTGGCGCGCGGTGAGGATCCGGGTGCGGCGCTCGCCCGATTCGAGCGCGCCCGCGGCTGGCGTGCCGCGGTGCTGTGCGACCCGGTCGCGCCGCCCCGGTGCGCCGGCACGCCGGTGCGCCCGTCCCTCCTCGACACCCTCCGCCGTGACGAGGCCCCGCGCCCGTGGCCGGGCGGTGCCGTGGCGCCCCTCAAGGACGCGGACGACTGGGATGTGGTGGGCGCAGTGGTGGTGACGCCGTTGCCGGGGGCGGAGCCGGCCCTGCCGCTCCTGCACTGGTCCACGGCGGGGGGGCTCGCCCTCCTCGCCGCGCTCGCCGCGTGGCTGTGGCGGTGGGCGGCCCGGACCCCTGAGCGCCGCCGCCGGGAGACGCTCACCGCGTGGAGCTTCCTCGGCGTGCCGTTCCTGCACCTCTCGGTGTTCGCGTTCCTCCCGCTCGCCTTCACGGTGTACCTCGCGTTCCACGAGTGGAGCCTCGTCGAGCAGGCTCGGCCGTTCGTGGGACTGGCCAACTTCCGGGAGCTGAGCCGGGATCCGCTCTTCTGGACGACGCTGCGCAACACGGCGCTCTACACCACCTACGTGCCCGTCACGATGGCGCTCGCCATCGGTCTCGCGATGCTCCTCAACCGCCGCCGGGGCGGGGAACGGCTCCTACGCACGGTCGTCTTCCTGCCGTTCGTCACGTCCGCGGTGGCCATCGCAATCGTCTGGCAGTGGATGTTCAATCCGGATTCCGGGCTCGCGAACTACCTCCTGAGCTTCGTCGGCGTCGGGCCCGTCAACTGGCTGGGGAGCCCGCGCACCGCGCTCCTCGCCATCATCGTGGTGACCGTCTGGACCCAGGTCGGCTACCAGATGGTCGTCTTCCTGGCCGGGCTGCAGGGTATCCCGCAGACGTACTACGACGCGGCCCTCGTGGACGGGGCGACGCCGTGGCAGCGGTTCCGGCACGTCACCCTGCCGCTGCTCCGGCCGGTCGTGCTCTTCGTGCTGGTGACGGGGATCATCTCGGGGTTCCAGGTGTTCACGCTGGTCTACATGATGACCGAGGGCGGCCCGCTGCACAGCACCGACGTCATCGTGTACCGGATCTACCAGACGGCGTGGGAGTTCCTGCGGTTCGGCTCGGCGAGCGCGATGGCGCTGGTGCTGTTCGGGGTGCTGCTCGTGGTGACCGTGGTGCAGTTCCGCCTGCTGGGGAAGCGGGTGGAGTGAATGACTCGCGTCGCAGGTGCTGTCCGCCCGCCTCCGCCGTGAGCATATTGGGCTGATGCCGCGCCACGCGTCGCGCCCGTCGGGGGCTCCCGTCCTGAAGCTCCCCGCCGTCCTCTACTACTCCGGCATCGCCCTCCTCGTCTTGGTTATGGTGCTGCCGTTCCTGTGGATGGTCGCCACCTCGCTCATGGACGAGCTGGCCGTCTTCGCCTACCCGCCACCCCTCGTCCCGCGGCCCGCGAAGCTGCGCAACTACCTCGACGCCTGGCGCGCCCTGCCGTTCGGGCGCTTCTATTTCAACTCGCTCGTCTTCTCCCTTGCGGTCGTCGTGGGCCAGGTCACCACCTCCGCCCTCGCCGCCTACGCATTCGCGCGGCTCCGCTTCCCCGGCCGCGACCGCATCTTCGCCCTCTTCCTCGGCGTGCTGATGGTGCCCGCCATCCTGCTCCTCATCCCGCGCTTCCTCATCATCAACGCCCTCGGCTGGGTGGACACCTGGCCCGGCCTCATCTCGACGGAACTTGTCAGCGTCTGGGGGATATTCCTCCTGCGACAGTTCTTCCTCTCCATCCCGCAGGAACTGGAGGACGCGGCCCGCTTGGACGGCGCGAACGACTGGACCATCTTCTGGCGCGTCGTGCTCCCGCTCTCGCGGCCCGCGCTAGCCACCCTCGCGCTCTTCGCCTTCGTGGACGCGTGGAAGAACTTCCAGTGGCCCCTCATCGCCACGCGCTCGATGGGGATGCGCACCGTCGAGGTCGGCATCGCGTCGTTCCACTCCTTCTACTACTCGAACTGGCCGTACCAGATGGCCGCCGCCGTCACCGCCATCGCCCCGGTCCTGCTCATCTTCTTCCTCGCGCAGCGCTACTTCGTGCGCGGCATCCAGCTCACGGGACTCAAATGAGACACTTCGCACTCCTCGCCCTCCTGGTCGCCCTGCCCGTGACCCTCGAGGCCCAGGCCGGACCCGGAGACCGCCGCCCCCCGAGCCGGTTCGACGAGGCGGAAGACAGCGTCCCGGTGAACGCCCGCAGCGCGTGGGTGTTCGGCGTGACGACGTTCACCGGCGGCAAGTACCAGCCGTCGGGGGTGGACGCGACGCTCGCGTTCCGCACCGAGGGGATGCCCTTCAAGGCGGCCGGCATCGGCCTGCGCCTCGGCAGCTACATCCAGAACCAGGCGGTGCTGATCGGCCGGTCGCAGGGGTACTTCGCGGCCGCGGTCGCGAACCTGCGGCGTCCCCTCGTCACCCTCGCGACGGTGGGCTCGGAGGACTTCCCGACGTATCTCAAGCTGGAGCTGATCCTGGAGGGCGTCGCGTCGCTCGCCAGCAACTCGCCGATGCCGCAGGGCAACGTCAGCGGTAGCCTCGCGCCGCTGCTCGCAGTCTCGTTCGGGAACCGCGGGGTGCTCGACCAGGGGCTGTCGCTCATCATCGGCCCGGCGTGGTTCGTCGGCAAGACGGCCGAATGGCACCCGCAGGTGAGCTTCCGCTTCCAAATGCCGCGCAGGAGGTAGCCTCGCTCGGGGCGTCTCTCCCGGTCAGCCAACCTGTCGGAAAATCTCCTCCAGCGCGATGCGCAGCTCGGGCGCCTCGGGCGTGACACGCCAGGCGAGCACATCCGCGACGACCTGGGGCTCGACGTCGCCGGGATGCCAGACTTCGACGAGGTGCCGGTCGGGATCCACGATCCAGTAGGTCTCGACGCCGTGCTGCTGGTACAGGCGCCGCTTGAGCACGCGGTCGCCGCGCCGGGAGCTGGGCGATAGGACCTCGGCCACGAGCCGGAAGCGCCGAAAGGTGGCCCAGTCCATCGAGAGATCCTCGGGGACCACCACGAAGATATCGGGCTGGACGAGGTCGTCGTCGGTCCAGGAAATGTCCGCCGCGGCGTTGCGGATGGTCTCGATGAGGCCGAGCGGCCGCAGGTAGTCGGCCAGGGCGATGGTGAGCCGCCAGTGGACGGTCTGGTGCCAGGCTGCAGGGGCCGGGGTCACCAGCAACTCGCCCGCCACGAGTTCGTAGCGCTTGCCGTCGGAGGGCAACGACTGGACGAGTTCCTTCGTCCAGCGGGGGATCGTCGCGGGCATGGACATAGGATAGGACCTCGGCGCCGAGGAAGGCAAGGGTGCGGCACGCCCGATAATGGCGTCCTGCCTCGGCTCTTTGGTATCGAATCACCGCATAGCGGTGCGATTCCCGGCGGGCCTTGCTGATTGACGGTCGGCGCAGGCCTCCGCCTCGACCGCTAGAACTCCACCTCCCAGGCGAGGTCCCGCCCCTCGGGTGCGGGGAAGACCAGGCGCACGCTCGCCGCGCCTCCGCCCGCCCGCTCGCCCGTTCGCCCGTCGTCCAGACGGCACTCGATCTCCGACCGGCACGCGCGGGCCCGGAAGCCCGCCGGGAGCGCGATGGTGACCGCGTAGGGACGGTCGTCTAGCTGCACCGCCCGCGCGCTCAGCACGCGCCGGCGCGCATCCCACCGCTCGTCCGCGAGATCCACCACCCCCTGCACGACGTGCCGCGTCGAGCCGATGACGCACGGCGCGCGCGGCTTCCGGCGCAGCGCGAGCACCGTGGCGCTCCGCGCCGCCACGAGCCCCGACCAACGGCCGTCCACGTCCCCGGCGCGCGCGTCGCGCCACACGTCGTAGGCGAGCAGCGGCCCAGCGACGCCGTGGTCGCCGACGTCGATCGCCATCCGGCGCTCCTCGTCGTCCCAGTTGCACGCCGCGAGCATCCACCGGTCGCTCCGCACCGGCGCGAGGATGAAGGACGGCGGACGGTCGCGGCGGAAGGAGTAGAGGCCCCCGGGGCCGCCGCCGTCGTAGACCCGGATCGCCACGACGTTCTCGCGCCCCCACCGGACCAGATCCCTCGGCACCGCGTAGCGGCGGTACGCCTGCCACCGGCTCTCGTAGTGGGGCGGCATCGCCCCCGTGGCGCCGACGCGCCGCCCGTTGACGAACGACTCGTCGCAGTCGTCGATGCGCCCCAGGTCGAGGACCAGCGGGCCCAAGGGCGGACGCCGCGGCGCGGTGAAGCGGACGCGGTACCACGCGAACCCGTCCAGCCCCTCACGACCCGCACCCTCCCACGGGCTCCCCGCCTCGACGGGCTCCCACGTCGAGTCGTCCAGCTCGGCCGCGCTCCACGCGGCGTCGTCCCCCGGCCGCAGCCGCCAGGTCGCCGGCAGCGCCGCGATGCGCGTCGGGCCCGCATACAGGGCCGGCGCGGTGATCCGTTCGGGCGTGGCGAGATCGAGTGCGTAGCCCGCGATGGGCGCCACGGGCAGCGTCCGCTTGAGCAGATCGAGCCGCCCGGCGCCGAGGCGCGGCAGGTGGTCGGATGCGAGCATCATCCCGCCGCTGAGCGCGACGACGGAGGTCCAGGCCTGCGCCTCGGCGAGCGTGAGCGGCTCCCGCACGACGAGCGCGTCGGGGTCGTTGTGCCAGGCGCGCCGGTGCAGGTGGGCCCTCTGGAGCGCGGCGGTCGTCGCGGGCTGGATCCCCTCCCACGTCGCGTCCACGTCCTCGCCGATCCGCATCCCGTCGAACAGGCCGGCGGCTTGCTGGAGCGGCGCACCGCAGCCGAGGAGGAAGGCGCGGCCCGCGCCCTCGCGCATCGCCCGCAGCCCCGCGCGGTACGCCTCGGCGCCGCTCTGCCACCGGCCCTCGCGCGTGCCCTGCGCGCCGTAGTAGAGGAAGTCGAGCTTGAGGTAGTCGTAGCCCCAGTCGGCCACGGCGTGCCGCATCAGGTCGCGCAGGTGCTCCTGCACCTCGCGCTGGGAGGCGTCGAGTCCGTAGATGCGGCCGCCCCAGTCCTCGCGCGTGGCGAAGACGAGCGGTTCGCCCCGCTGGTCGCGGAGGAGCCACTGCGGCCGGGCCACCGGGATCGCCGAGCGGTCCGCGACGGCGAACGGCGCGATCCACAGGCCGGCCTGGAACCCGGCCTGGTGGATGGAGTCGGTGAGCCAGCGGTGCCCGTGCGGGAACTTGGTGTTCGTGTTCCAGTCGCCCGCCGCGCGCTGGAACCCGTCATCGATCTGGATGACGCGGAAGAAGCGGCGGTCGAAGGTGCGCCGCGCCACCTCGATGTTCGCCACCACGTCCGCTTCGGTGACGTTCCCGTACAGCTCGTACCAGGAGCACCAGCCGGCCGTCACGTCGGGCGGCAGGGGTGCCGGGAGCGCTTCGCCTGCGAGCTGGCCGAGTGACTGGAGTGGGGCAGCGGATGGCAGGAGCGTCAGGCTGGCGACGGCGGGCGGGTAGGAGGCGCCGACCCGGCGGCCGCCGAACGACGAGAAGACGCGCACACCGGTGCGGTCGATTGCGAACCGCCCCTCGCCTCCGTCGTCCGGCGCGAAGGCGAGCCCCAGCTCGCGCGCGTCGGTGCCGCGTCGGCCCCGCGGTCCGGCGCCCGCGTCGCGGAGCGTGGCGAGCTGCCAGTGGCCGGTCGCGTTCTCGTCCGCGCCCAGCGCGACGACGCGGCACGGGCTCCACGACTGGTATCCGTTGACCCACAGGCGCGCGCCGCGGCGGGTGGTCGCGAGCGCCGGCACGCGCGCCGAGGCGGTGTCGAGGAAGTGGATCGCGGCGAGCGGCCGGTCGCCCTCCAGCCCGCGCACGCTGACGGTGATGCGGGGCCACTCCTGGCGGCGGGCGTCGGGCCCCGCGCCGTCCTCGAAGCGCGCGGTGACTTCCACCCCTTCGGCCGTGCCGGCGAGCGACCATCCGCCCCTCTCGCCCCGTTCCCCGAACCGGAACCGCCGCGTGCCCGAAAGCGAGCCGAGGAACACGGGCGGACTGCCGGCGAACTCGACGGCGATCTCGCCTCCTGCCACCACCGGGTCGCCGCGGGCGGGGGCGAGGGTCCACCGCGAACGGGCGTCGAGGGCGAACGCCCACCCGGCGTCGTCGGCCTGCCGGCGCCTCGGGCGGCCGGGGGCGGGCAGCGCCACGGCCGCGGTGGCGGCCCTGAGCAGGTCACGTCGGCGCATCCCTCGGGGTCCTCCCGGTCGTTGCCGTGCTTGATGTTGCCCTGCCGCCGCTCTAGCTTCGCACAATATGGCCCATCCGACGGCCGACCGCTTCGACGGCGCTGGGCCGGATGCTACGGTCCCGACCCATCCCGGCATCCGCCTGCTTGCCGAGCTGACCGGCGTCCTGTCCGGCAGCGTCTTCTCCGAGGAAACGCTCGTGGCCGCCGTGGCCACCCTCCGCAGCGGCGTCCAGGCGCTGCGCTGCCGGATCTGGGTGCGTCAGCCCGACGGCCGGACGTACCGCGCGATCACGGCCCCGGGCGACGACCTGGACCCGGCCCAGACCACGCGTCCGGCGGAGAGCTTCGATGCCGCGCCGGCGCCGCGGCAGGACGCGTGGGACGTGCTGGACCTCCGCGTGCCGCTCCTGCACGAGGGTGAGCGGCTCGGGGTCCTCGAGATCCACGTCCCGCGCGACGGTCGCGAGCGGATGATCCGTGACGTCCTCGCCGTGGCGGCGAACATCCTCTCACCGCTCCTTGCCTCGCAGGCACTCTCCCAGGACCTGGTCCACGAGGTCGCCCGCCGCTCGCGCGAGATCGAGGCCCAGCGGCGGTTCACCGCCAAGATCATCGACTCCCTGCCGCTCGGGCTGTACGTGATCGACCGCGAGCTCCGGATCCAGGCGTGGAACCGCAAGCGCGAGACCGGCACGCAGGGCGTGCCGCGCGAGGAGGCGATCGGCCGCACCATCTTCGATGTCCTCTCCCGCCAGCCGCGCGACCTGCTGCAGCGCGAGTTCAGCGATGTCTTCGGCTCGGGACGGATGCAGATCATCGAGAACGAGGCGGGCACGCTGGGTGACGGGCGCCACTACCGGATCACCAAGATCCCGATGCGCCTCAACGACGACGAGGTGACGCACGTCATCACCATCGGCGAGGACATCACCGAGTGGCGCGACGCCCAGCGGCAGATCGCCCAGTCGGAGAAGCTGGCGGCGATCGGCCAGCTCGCCGCCGGCGTGATGCACGAGATCAACAACCCGCTCGCCACCATCGGCGCCTGCGCCGACGCGATCCGCGGGCGCGCCGAGGACGCCGGGAAGGACGTCGCGGCGGGCGTCGAGGAGTACCTCAAGATCGTCGACGCGGAAGTGCAGCGCTGCAAGCGCATCGTCGAGGGCCTCCTCGACTACAGCCGCCCCAAGCAGGCCGCCAAGTCGGACGTCGAGATCAACAAGGTGGTCGAGGACACGCTCTTCCTCCTCAAGCACCACGATCGGTTCAGGCGGCTCGAGCTGCAGCGCGAGCTGGGCGAGGGCCTCCCGGTGCTGCAGGCCAACGCCGAGCAGCTCATCCAGGTCTTCATGGCCCTGATGATCAACGCGATGGACGCGATGGAGGCGCGGGGCACGCTCGTCGTGACCACCTTCCTCAACCCGGAGCGCTCCGACGAGGTGGTCATCGCCTTCTCCGACACGGGGGCGGGCATCTCGCGGCAGGAGATCCAGAAGATCTTCGAGCCCTTCTACACCACCAAGCCCCAGGGGCGGGGCACGGGCCTCGGTCTGTCCATCTGCTACGCCATCGTCGCGGAGCACGGCGGCCGGATCGAGGTCGATTCGCAGCTCGGCCGCGGCTCCACCTTCAAGGTCATCCTCCCGGTCCGTGCGCATCCTGGTCGTTGAGGACGACCGCACCGTCGGCCAGTACGTGGCCCGCGGTCTCGCCGAGCAGCAGAACGCGGTCGAGCTCGTCGGCGACGGCCGCGCCGCCCTCGACGCGGCGGCGACCGGGCACTTCGACCTCATCGTGCTCGACCTCAGGCTCCCCGGGATGTCGGGGCTCGAGGTGCTGCGCACCCTCCGCGACCGCGGGGTGGGCACGCCCGTCCTCGTCCTCACGGCGCAGGACTCCGTCGAGTTCAAGGTGGACGCGCTGCGGATGGGGGCGGACGACTACGTCACGAAGCCGTTCGCGATGGCGGAGCTCCTGGCGCGCGTGGAAGCCATCGGCCGCCGGCCGAAGGCCCTGACCCCGCCGGTGCTCCAGGTGGCAGACCTCCGGATCGACACCGGGAGCCGCGAGGTCTCGCGCGGCGCGACTGTGCTCGACCTGACGCCCAAGGAGTACGCGGTCCTGGTGTACCTCGTCCGCAACGCCGGCCGCGTGATGAGCCGCACCTTGATCACCGAGTACGTCTGGGACTATCACTTCGATCCGGGCACCAACATCGTGGATGTCGTCATCAACCGGCTGCGCAAGAAGATCGACCAGGAACGCCGGGTCCGGCTCATCCACACCGTGCGCGGGGTCGGGTACGTCGTGAAGGCCTGACGTGCGGACCATCCGGGCGCAGCTCACCGTCTGGTACTCGGTGGCGCTGCTCCTCACCGTGCTGGCGTTCGGCGTCACGATCTCCCTCATCCAACGGGGCGCCAACTACCGCGAGCTCGACCGGCGCCTCGCCACCGAGGGCTTCCTCGCGGCGGGGCTGCTGGAGCAGGCCTCCCAAGGCTCGCAGCCGCTCATCACTGAGTCGCGCGACCCCTTCGTGGCGCGGTTCCGGACGGACGTCGCCGACGGGCTCGACACCATCCAGGACTACGTCATCGTCGTGGACTCGGCGGCCCGCGGCCTCTACGGCTCCGCCGAGGTCCGCCGGCTCACGCCCGCCGCCTCCGACCTCGTGCGTCAGCGGGTCTTCGTCGTGACGGAAACGTCGGAGACCTTCACGCTCACGCTCGACCACGTGAACGTGCGCTTCGTGGCGCGCCGGGTGAATCGCGCCGGCCCCGCGATCATCGCGGTCGCCGTAGGCGCGGCCACGCGGGACCTCGACATCGCCCCCGCGCGGCTCGCGTTCTCGATGCTGGTCGTGCTCCCGTTCATCCTCCTGGCGGCGCTGGCCGCGGGCTGGGTCCTCTCCTCCTGGGCCCTCCGCCCCGTGGGGCAGATGATCGACGAACTGGAGGCCATCACCGACGGGCGGAGCCTCCACCGCCGTCTCCCGGCGCCCGGCGGCCAGCCGGACGAGCTCGGGCGTCTGGCCAACACCCTCAACGCGATGATGGCCCGACTCGAGACGAGCTTCGCCGCTCTGCGCCGGTTCGTCGCGGACGCCAGTCACGAGCTCAAGACGCCCCTCACGGTGATGCGCGCCGGTGTCGAACGCGCCCTCACCGATCCCCGGACCTCCGTCGAGGCGCTCGTCCCCCTCGAAGAGACGCTCCAGGAGGTGCGGCGGATGACGGATCTGGTGGACGCGCTCCTCACCCTCGCCCGGGTGGACGAGGGCCGGATGGAGCTGCACCGGGAGCCGACGGACCTCCGCGCGCTCGTGGCGGAGGTCTACGAGACCGCGCAGATGCTCTGCGAGGAGGCGGGGCTGACCGTCACCCTCGAGCAGCCGGACGAGCCCGTCATCGCCGAGGTGGACGCCGGCCGGACGCGCCAGCTGGTGATGAACCTGATGACGAACGCGGTGAAGTACACGCCGGCCAGCGGGAGAGTCTGGCTCGCCCTCACTGCCACTCCCCAGGCGGCCACCATCGCCGTCCGCGACACCGGCATCGGCATCGCCCCCGGCGAGGTCGGCCGGGTCTTCGATCGCTTCTGGCGGGCGGACTCCGCGCGCTCCCGCACGGGCGAGCGGCCGGGCGTCGGCCTCGGCCTCTCCATCGGGAAGTGGATCGCGGAAGCGCACGGCGGCTCCATCGCGGTCACGAGCCGTCCGGGGCGGGGCAGCACCTTCACCCTCACGATCCCGCGGTCGGCTACCGGCCAGGCGTCTGTCATCGAATCGTCATCTTGAGCTTATTGAAGGGACATTCGCGGGCTGTAGCTTATCTCGTGGCAGAGATGCCAGGAGGCTCCGGTGTTTGACAACCTGATCGAATCGAAACCGAAGAAGGGTCCCGGCGGTATCGCGGGGGGCGTCTTCTCCGTCATTCTGCACGCGGTCGTCATCAGCGGCGCGGTGTACGTGACGCTGCAGGCGGGCGAGTCCGTGATCGAGGAGCGGCAGATCGACGTGACGCTCCAGGTGCAGCAGCAGAAGAAGCAGGAGGAGCAGAAGCAGGAAGTCGCGCCCGTGCCGCAGCAGGTCAAGGGGTTCCAGACGCTGGCGATCCCGACCAGCATCCCCATCGACATCCCGCCGCCGTCCACGCAGGAGTTCAACGCCGCGGACTTCTCAGGCGTGGGCGTCGAGGGCGGCATCGCGCGCGGGCAGCAGGAGGAGCGTCAGGTCATCCGCCAGGACCAGCCGTATCTCGAGGCGGTCGTGGAGGAGCGGCCGGAGCGCGTCAGCTCACCGCCGGCGCGGTACCCCGACATCCTGCGCCAGGCGGGCATCGAGGGCCGCGTGCTGATCGAGGTGGTCATCGACACCAGCGGCCATGCGGAGCGCGGGTCGATCCGCGTGCTCTCGAGCTCCCACCAGTTGTTCGACGGGCCCGCCCGTGAGGTAGTCCAGGGCAGCCTGTTCAGCCCTGGCCGCATCCAGGGCCGCGCGGTGCGCGTCCGCGTACAGGTCCCGATCAACTTCAGCATCGCGCGTGCTGGCCAACAGAATCCGTAGGCGCCCCGCCGCGAGGCGAGGACAGGTCCCGGAACTCGGAGGGTTTCTCGCATGAACATGTCGTTGCTCCAGCTGTGGGGAAGCATGGGCTGGTTCGCCCGTGGCATCGTCTTCGTGATGGTCATCATGTCCGTCTGGTCGCTGGGCGTGTCGATGGGGAAGTGGTGGCGCCTGTGGCGTGCCCAGAAGGAGACGGCGAAGTTCGCCCCCGAGTTCTCCCGGTTCCTGCAGGAAGAGCAGATGGACGGGGCCATCGCCCTCTCGGGGAAGTACAAGAGGTCCCACGTGGCCCGCACGCTGACGGGCGCCCTCGAGGAGATCAAGCCGCTCCTCACCGACGCCCAGATCACCGTCGCCGACATCAACTCGGCCGAGCGGGCGATCGAGCGCCAGATGCTGATCCTCGTGTCCGAGCTGAAGCGCGGCCTCGGGGTCCTGGCCACCGTGGGTGCGACGGCGCCGTTCGTGGGCCTGCTGGGCACCACGATGGGCATCGTCAACGCCTTCACCGGCATGGCGGCCGGCGGCGGGTCCGGCGGCCTGGCGGCGGTGTCGGCGGGTATCGCCGAGGCGCTGATCACGACGGCCTTCGGCCTCATGACGGCCATCCCGGCGGTGTGGCTCTACAACTACTTCCAGACCAAGATCGACTTCCTGACCGTGGAGATGACGTACACGGGCAAGGAACTGATCGACTACCTGATCAAGGGCGTGGGGCACGAGTTCGGCCGCTCGCGCTTCACGAAGGACTTCCCGGCCAAGGTGACCAGCGGCAGTGGCCATATCGACAAGTAGCCAGGGCTCGGTCAACGCCGACATCAACGTCACGCCGATGGCCGACGTGATGTTGGTCCTGTTGATCATCTTCATGATCACGGCCCCGCTCATTGCGGCCGGCTTCCAGGCCCAGATGCCGCAGGGCATCAATCTGATCAAGGCCGAGGAGCAGAACGACGATGTCGTTCTGGGTATCGACCGCCAGGGCAACTACTACATCAACACGAAGCCGTACGCCAAAGAGCAGGTGGTGGCCACGCTCACCGAGATCTTCGCCGCCCGCACGAAGGACAAGATCCTGTACCTGAACGCGGACAACCAGCTGCGGATGGAGAGGATACAGGAAGCCGTGGACATCGCCCGCAGAGCGGGCGTGCGCGTGCTCAGTGCGGTGACCGAGCAGCGGCTCGGCACCGAGCCGACGGTCTCCCAAGAGCGCGCGAGGTAACGGCCAATGTCAATGACCGGAGTGGGCAGGGGGATGAACTCGGACATCAACATCACGCCGTTCATCGACGTGCTGCTGGTGCTCCTGGTAATCTTCATGATCACCCTGCCGCTGGCGCGGAAGGTCCTCGACATCCAGGTGCCAGTCGAGGACACGCAGCAGCAGAGCAAGCCGACACCGCAGATCGTGCTGTCCATCCACGCCGACGGCTCGATGGACATCAACACGCAGCCCGTCACCAGGCCGGAACTCCCGGCTCGGCTGCACTCGATCTTCGACGTCCGGCCGGACAAGCTGATCTTCATCAAGGCGGACAACAGCCGCCGGTACCAGGAAGTAGTTGAGCTGATGGACGTCGGTCGCGGAGCGGGCGTGAAGGTGTTCGGCCTCGTGCCCGGCGATGCGACGGTGGCGATGGCACCAACGCCGTAGCGGCCCGGCCGCGGAACACCGGCCGCTCGTCGGACGTAGTTAGGTAGGATATGTCCATCGAGCACCAGGCCGTCAGGCAAGTCCCGCTGGCCACTCCCTTCGGCCGGCAGGTCCGTGAACGCGGGATCCTCCGCGGCGTGGGCCTGTCGGCCGTAGTGCACGTGGGCCTGATTGTCCTGGCGATCTGGGGAGGCCGCCGGCTGGCCGAGGCAGGCCTGGCGCCGGGGGAGGGCGGTGGCCGGAGCGGAGGCGGAGGCGGCGGCGGGAACCGCGTCTTCGCCGTCTTCACCCTGCCACCGGCGCTGCCGCCCGCGCCGCCCGCGCCGGCCCTGGTCGTGCCCAGCCTCCAGGCACTCACGGTGCCCATGACACTCCCGCCCGAGGAAGTGCCCCAGCAGATCTCGGCCGAGGACCTCGCCAGGCTCGCCCAGCCCACGGGCTCCGGACTCGGAGCAGGGCAGGGTTCCGGCGTTGGACCCGGCTCAGGCTCCGGGACGGGCGGTGGCTCCGGCGCGGGAGTCGGGACGGGCGTCGGGCCCGACTCCGGCGGCGCCGGCGGCTCGTACTACCCGCCGCAGCCCCAGGGTATCATCATGCCGCCTCCCGACCGACCCTCGGAGCTGCGCGGCACGACCGTGACTGCCCGGTTCGAGATCTCGGCCCGCGGCGAGGTACTGCGGGTCACCCTCGATCCGCCCATCCGGGACCGCCGGTTCAGCGGCGAGTTCATCGAGCGCCTGCGGCGCTACACCTTCACGCCCGCCTACACACGGGACGGGCGCCCCATGGCCGCCCCGTTCGAGATCCGCATCACGTTGTAGCGCAGCGGGTTGTTCCCGAGCGGCGCGTCCCTTAGATTGGCGGGCTCGTAGGCGCCGCCGCCTCCCGTCTCGCGCACGACCACGGAATCCCATGCTCGCAACGGTCTGCATCTCTTGAGACAGCTCTTCCGCCAGCTCTTGCGCCGCAAGTCGGTCGATCTCCTCATCGAGGAGGCGACGCGGCGGAGCGGCCTGAAGCGCGTGCTCGGCACGCTCGAGCTGACACTCCTCGGCGTCGGGGCGATCATCGGCGCCGGCATCTTCACCAGCGTCGGCAGCGCCATCGCGGGGGACGCCGTCCGCGTCGGGGCCGGGCCGGCGCTGGTCATCTCCCTCCTGCTGGTGAGCGTGGCGAGCGGCCTCGCGGCCCTCTGCTACGCCGAGTTCGCCTCGATGATCCCCGCCGCCGGGAGCGCGTACACCTACTCGTACGCCACCCTCGGAGAGCTGGTGGCGTGGATCATCGGCTGGGACCTCATCATCGAGTACGCGATCGGCAACGTCGCGGTCGCCATCAGCTGGTCCGGCTACCTCGACACGCTGCTGCGCGGCTTCGGGATCCACATCCCGGCCTGGCTCCTCACCGACTACCGCTCGGCGCTCCAGGCCGCGGGCGAGGTGGCCCGCGCGGCCGACCCCTCGACGCTCAGCTTCACGGTGCGCCAGGCGGCCGAGGCGGCGCAGACCGCGCCGCACATCTTCGGCGTGCCGTTCATCTTCAACTTCCCGGCCGTCTTCATCGTCGCAGCCATCACGGTGGTGCTCGTCATCGGCATCAAGGAGAGCGCCTGGTTCAACAACGTGATGGTCATCATCAAGATCGGCGTCGTGCTGCTCTTCCTCGCCGTCGGGGTCAGGTACGTGAAGCCGGAGAACTGGACGCCCTTCGCGCCCAACGGCTTCAAGGGCATCGCCGTCGGCGCCGCCCTGATCTTCTTCGCCTACATCGGCTTCGACGCGGTCTCCACCGCCGCCGAGGAGACGAAGAACCCGCAGCGGGACGTGCCGAGGGGCATCATCTACTCGCTCGTCATCTGCACGGTCCTGTACATCGCCATCGCGCTAGTGCTCACGGGCGTGATGCCGTGGCGGCTGCTCGGCGTGGCCGACCCGCTCGCCGCCGCGCTCACGCACATCCACGCCGACTGGTTCGCCGGGATCATCGCCTTCGGCGCCGTGATGGCGATGACCTCGGTGCTGCTGGTCTTCCAGCTCGGCCAGCCCCGCATCTTCTTCTCGATGGCGCGCGACGGGCTCCTGCCGCCGTGGGCGGCCAAGGTGCACCCGCGCTTCCGGACCCCCCACGTCACGACCATCATCACCGGCGTCTTCGTGGCCATCCCGGCGGCCTTCGCCAACATCAACGAGATGGTCGAGCTGACGAACATCGGCACCCTGTTCGCGTTCTTCCTGGTGGCGCTCGGCATCATCATCCTGCGCCGCACCGATCCGGACCGCCCGCGCCCGTTCCGGACACCCTTTGTGCCCCTGTTCCCGCTCCTCGCGATGGCCCTCTGCGTCTGGCTGATGATCAACCTGCCGCTGCGGACGTGGCTGCTGTTCGGGGCGTGGCTCGTCATCGGCCTCGTCATCTACTTCGCATACAGCTACCGCCACAGCCGGCTGCGGACCGGCGGCGCGGCGGTGCAATCCGGAGCGTGATGTGCTGAGCGCCTTGTGGACGTTCCTCCGGCGGCGCACCCTGACGCAGTGGATCCTGTTCGGGATGGTGTTCGGCGGCCTGCTCGGCTGGGCCGCCCCCGAGCTGTCGGTCCGCCTGCAGCCCGCCTCCACGCTCTTCCTGCGGATGATCAAGTCGATCATCGTGCCGCTGATCTTCGCCACGCTGGTGGGCGGCATCGCGGGCCACGGCGACGACCTCCGGAAGGTCGGCCGCCTCGCGCTGCGGTCGATCGTCTACTTCGAGATCGTGACCACCCTGGCGCTGGTCATCGGGCTCGTTGCCGTGAACCTGACGCGCCCCGGGGTCGGGGTCGCCCTGGGCAATCCCGCGGAGGCCGGCCAGGCGCTCTCGGGCGCGAAGACCACGCTCACCGGCGTCCTGATGCACATCGTGCCGCAGAGCTTCTTCGAGGCGGCGGCACAGAACGAAGTACTGCAGGTCGTGTTCTGGTCCATCCTCTTCGGACTCGGACTCAGCCAGGTGAAGGGCAAGCCGAAGGACACCATCCTCGGCTTCTGTGCCGGTGTGGCCGAGGTGATGTTCAAGTTCACCGGGATCGTGATGAAGTACGCGCCGATCGGCGTCGGCGCCGCGATCGCGTTCACGGTGGGGCACGGCGGCATCAAGGTCCTGGCGAGCCTCGGCGCGCTCATCCTCACGCTGTACGCCGCCCTGGCGGTCTTCGCTCTCGCGGTCCTCTGGCCGGTGATGCTGATCGCCAAGGTCCCCATCGCCCCGTTCCTCAGGGCGATCAAGGAACCCGCCCTCATCGCGTTCTCGACGGCATCGTCCGAGGCGGCGCTGCCGCTGGCGATGGAACGGGTCGAGGCGCTCGGCGTGCCGCGCCGCATCGTCGCCTTCGTGATCCCGGTCGGCTACTCCTTCAACCTCGATGGCTCGACCCTCTACCTCGCGGTGGCGTCCATCTTCGTCGCGCAGGCCGTGGGGATCCACATGAGCCTGTCGCAGCAGCTGCTGATGATGCTGACCCTGATGGTCACCAGCAAAGGCGTGGCGGGCGTCCCGCGCGCGGCCATCGTGATCCTCGCCGCGACGGTGTCGTCCTTCGGCTTGCCCCTCGAGGCGGTCGCGGTGGTGTTCGGGGTGGACCAGCTGATGGACATGGCGCGCACCACGGTGAACCTGATCGGCAACTGCCTGGCCGCGGTGGTCATGGCGCGCTGGGAAGGGGAGTTCGCACCGGGCGCGCCACAACCGGTCGCGGCCCAGGCGTAGCCGTGCGGGCACGGCGGCCGGCCGCGAGTCGGCCGGTGCCGGTGCGGCGGGTGTGATCGGGAGCGGGCCCTTCGGGGCCCGCGTGCTTTACAGAGTGCGGGCCAGGTGGATGGCGCCGAGCACCGCGTCCACCGCCTCCGGCCGTATCTCCGCCGCGGGGACGTCGGCGAGGACCCTTGCCGCCACTCGCTTGCGGTACTCCTCGCTCCGCGCGAGGAGGCCTCCGC